>Ga0315293_10002475_pt1 | contig 17739 bp, 22 predicted proteins | sample YL17G13_20_MG_FD_203071 | JGI IMG/M metagenome (GOLD analysis project Ga0315293, IMG submission 203071) | Sediment microbial communities from Yellowstone Lake, YNP, Wyoming, USA - YL17G13_20 | ecosystem: Environmental > Aquatic > Freshwater > Lake > Sediment | place: USA: Wyoming | collected...
CTCCTCCCATTTTCCATAAAATACATAAACGGTCACCGTTATTATCATATCTTTCTCGATAATATAGAATACTTCAACTCTTCTCTGCTCATAGTATTTGTGGTGTCGGCTCTGCTTGAAATCATATACCTTGGCTCTTCCAACACGTCCATATTTAGCTGGGATAGAAAAGTCGGTTCAGTCTATCAGTAAGCATTTTGGCGATTATCAACGGATATCATAAAGACGATTTTCTTTTGGCTATCAACCTCGTAAAAAAATCTGTAGCTGCTTATTCTGTAGCGCCAAGTATCCGGTTTATAGATTGCGAGCTTTTTTATATTTTTGCCAAAATAGGGATTTTGTTTTAGTTGAGGGTACACATAGTTAAGAAGTTTTGTCTTTATCCGTCCCTGCTGTCCGCTAAAATCTTGTTCAAGTCCCTTTAGGAATTGATCGGTCTCAAATATTCTAAACTTATTCAACGAATCTGCCCTTCATCTCTTTGGCATCGCGATGTCCGATCTTTAATTTTTCCATCAGGTTCTTATCTGATTTGATCTGGGCCATCTCAATGGGGTCTACATCATAAGACTCCTCTATATCTTTTATCACCCTGGTAGTAATAAAATTAGAAATAGGACGATGCTCAACCTCAGCAGCAGCCGATATCCTCTCGTATTCTTCTTCTGAGAGTCGTAATGTTATTACTTTAGCCATCTAAAGCCTCCTTGTTTTGTATATTCAATTATATTTATAAATATTCTAATTAATTCTTGAGCATTTGTCAAGCAAATGAATACATTAGTTTCTTTTCTTTCCCTTTTTTCACTATATACTCGATACCCGATACTCGATACTGTTTTTTCTTTGTTTTTACTATATACTATCTACTATCGACTATATACTGTTTTCGATTCCCTCCTTCAACTTCTCCACCACATAATCCATCTGCTCTTCCTTTAAATTATTAAAAAACAGCAAGGCAATTGTCCACTAAGGCACATATATTGTATTTTTATCTTTATTATTTTATTAAACTTTACAGTAATTTTTTCTTCAATTTATGTTATAATATAAACATTAAAGATAAAATTGACTTTAAAATACAGTATTTAGACATAACTAAAAAGGGATGTCAAATGCGAAAAGATACTAAAAATTTTATAAATTCTACAGAGTATGATTTAAAAACAGCAGAATTTATGCTTAATTCAGAAAGATATATCTATATAATTTTTATGTGCCATCTTGCTCTGGAAAAAATATTAAAGGCGATAGTTACTGAAAAATTTCAAAAAATCTCTCCTAAGACTCATAATTTGATTTATCTTATTAAATTAGGAAATATACAATTACCTTCAGAATTATTCGATTTTATTGCCAAAATAAATAATGCCAGTATTATTACCAGGTACCCTGAAGACTTTTCAAAAATTTTGGAAGCTTATCCTAAAAGTGCAGCAGAAGAATATTTTTTTAAAACTAAGGAGATCCTTGAATGTTTAAAAAAACACGAGATGTTAAAAGAATAATAGAAAGATACAAACAAGAACTAAGAACCCTTAATATTAATTCCAAAAAAATCATACTTTACGGCTCATATGCCAAAGGAAACCCTCGTGAAGATAGCGATATCGACTTGATAGTTATCTCTGATGATTTTGAGGATATGAATTTGAGAGAAAGACTAGAAATATTAGGTGTAGCTGCAGGAAGAGTTTTTGAACCTATTGAAGCTTTAGGATATACCTCAAAAGAAATTAAGCAAAAAAAAGAAACTTTTTTAGAAGTAATTTTATAATCTAAAGATACGCTATCTGAAGGACCCGATATTTCTAATTCAAATAAAATTGCCGCCTAAGGCTATCGCCAGGTCCTGTAAAATACCAAAGAGATAAATAATACTATCACCACCCTGAATCAGCAGAATCGGGAATATTATTTTCTACGCTTCTCGGAGGCGCAGAGAGAATTAGCCGGAATAAATGTAGGGGTTCGATTTATCAAACCCGCATAATTATTAAATGTCATTGCGAAGCCCTGATTTATCAGAGCGTGGCAATCTCTAATTCTTCTCTGTCATTCCCACGAAAGTGGGAATCTATCTTTTTATTTATAAAAAGTTGACTGTCCCCTTTTTTTCTCCGCTATTAGACAATGTTTACCTTTTTTTATTTCAGTGCGTTTAAAAACTCCTCTATAGTTAGACCAGCTCGAGCAATAAGTGATCTTAGAGTTCCTCTTGCAACCTCATGGTGATCAGGAACAGACAATGTAGCAATATGTCCTTCCTTCACAAGAATAATGTGACTTCCCCGTTGCCTTACCACATCCCACCCCAGACGACTAAATACTTTAACAACTTCACACCCACTTAAAAGTGGGATCTTCTGCATTAGACCAATACCTCGACTTCACGCATGCTTACAGTGAGCGGCATACCCTTTTCAGAACGAACTTCAAGACACTGTTTTATTGCATCTTTGATATTTATCACTGCATCCTGCTCAGTCTTACCCTGACTTACACATCCCGGAATAGATGGGCATTCTACTACAAACATTCCATCTTCATCTCGTTCAATTGTTACAATAAACTTCATTGCTTATGCCTCCTTTGTCATCTTCCTCTCAAAAACACTCAAAGGCTTGTTTTATAAATTCCATGACATTTTGATTTGTAAATTTATTATATCACAAAATTAAAATATAGATAATATATATTAATGGGGGCATATGCTCCCATTAATATATACTAAATACTAACGACCAACGACGAATTTATCTTGTGTTTTAAATCCCTCTTTTTCTTTACTATATACTATCTACTATCGACTATATACTTTTTTGTTTTTGATTGGCAGATTGGTAGATTGGACGATTGGTAGATTGTTTTTAATTGGTGAATTGAATTATCTTGTATCTTGCATCTTATCCTATTGTCTTTTCTTTACTATATACTACATCAATATCCGGACTGGATAAAGGCACTTGCATCATCTTAATCTCCTTTTATCTTAATTGTTTTACCAGGATTTCCAACCACGGTAGCATAATCTGGCACATCTTTTATGATAACGCTTCCTGCTCCAATAACGCTCCATTTCCCAATTTTAATACCTGGAATAATAGTTGCGCCGATGCTAATAAATGCTCCCTCACCAACTTTAACATTACCACCTAATGCAGCATTTGGTCCCATAAACGAAAAATCTTCAAGTTCACAGTGGTGGCTCACCATTGAACCAATGCTTAAAATCACAAATTTTCCGATTTTAACTTGCGTACTTATTACAACACCACCAAGCACAACGGAACCTATACCAATACTGCCCCCCTGCCCAATGTAAGACAGCCTATTCACAGGGGATAAATACCGATCGTCACCAAATCCAAGAAATTCAAAAACCTTCTTTCGCGCTTTGTTATTACCTATCCCTAAAAGAAACTGGCCTTCAATTTTTTTTGCATCAGTTACGGTACCTATTACCGGAATATTTAAAAAAGCTTTTCCCTTAAGTTCAGGGTTATCATCAAAAAATCCAGAAGGAGCAATACCAAGACTTAAAAACAAATCAGCGAAAACTTGTCCTGCCCCTCCTGCTCCTACTATGTAAACATTCTCTATTATTCCACTCACCTCCTGTATGACAATATAAAGTCTCTTTTTAAATATCTATAAACAAAGGCCTAGCTCTCTCAAACAAGATACAATACCTTCTCCACTCTCCATACCTCTAATTATCAAATAAAGCGCGCTGGTTCCACTATTCACCACCAAAGCATATCTTGTCCCCTCATACTGTTAGTCAATTCACCTTTTTCGTCTTATAATACTCCACAACCAATCAGTAAATCCCTGCAAGCCTTATTCTATAGTCGCTGCGTTTTACCCTACAGCTTCCTGAAGTAAATCAATAGACACGTATGTAGCAGACACATCCATTGACTTCATAGGCTTAAATATCTTAACAAACCCTAACTCTCTTCCGATAGCACTGCTCATGCATTTTTCCAGCATTTCAATAAAGACCATCAGTTTTTCTGGGCTGTTGTTTCCATAGAGATGACTATAGGTATGAGCCATCAACGCAAATCGTAATACAGTATTTTAGGCATAAGCTGCTATATAGTTTAGGAGCTTTTCTAAAACTCAATACATCAAACGACTCAAACGGTATTGCCATACCCTTACCTAACCACTTGGCATAGGATTCCTTCTTTGTCCATATTTCTGCAAATCTCTCGTCTTGACCTTCTTTAGAAGCAAAGATAAAATCTTGCTCATTTTTTGTAAGAAAACGCTCTACAATACGTCTATTGAAAGGCTTAACGATCTCAACGTCTACCCCCACAGGCTCATCTGATACGGCGCAGACAATAACACCTTTTGTGTGAGATATATTGTAATGTGTATCTGGATATTCCTTCAGATATGGTTTGCCGTATTCAGTCTTAGGTATTACCAGGTTATCACCATCAGTGCCCAAGTACTCGCCTAAGATTTTTCTGGCAAACTTCTCTGAATGGGCTTTTATGTTTTCTAGTTCTGCAAAATACAACTTAATCACAGCGGTAGATCTCCATATTTCTTTATTTGTCTAAAACTAATATTACATCATATACCTAAACGCTACATCACAATCCTAGTCAACTGCCCAATTAAATCGTATCCATCCCAAATCAAATCAAAATTCATCGTTTTTCCAATCAGTATTACACGATCTATTCCTCTAGGTTTTGAATCCATTAAGAACTGTTTAATTTCTTCTTTAGCTACTCCAAGGTAGGATAAGGTTTGGCATTTGTCGACACATAGAGGCTCAATTTCTTTTAAGTTCTCCGCGTAGTACTCCATAAAAAATCCACTGTTGTTTCTATACTCCATCAGTTCTTGGGATAGCTCCTGTACTTGAACCCTGATCAGTTTATTGCTAGGTTTAAAACTGACTGCTTCATTTAATCTTATTCCCTCAAAATTTGCAGCTATCTTATATACAGATGCAAGCTTGCTAACCGCCTGTACAGATTGCAAAACATACTTTTCTTCAACTAACGGCAGCAGTTTACTCCAGAATGTTTCCTGTGCCTTCCTGCAAGTTTCTTCTTTCCCAAGCCAGATGACTATCCGCGGCGATGTGCATGCATTCTGGTCAGTTAGATAAGTATCGTTATAGAAGTCTGATGCAATCCTCTCTTTGCCGTCCATTTCAAGATACTTCTCGGAATCAATGATGGAAATTGAATACCGGTCTGCAAAGGTAATCTCATTAGCACGTGATTTTAACGAAGACTTTCTTATTTCAGCTATGGTGTTATCTCCACCCCATATAACTCGAGTATCACACTTCAACGAGAAATAATCTGTTACTTCCTTCTCATAACCGTATTTAACCATGCAAATATAAGGTGCGAACTGTGGATACTTCTCGAGTGCTGTTTTTATTCCACTGTTGATCAAATTAACCTGAGGAAAATATTTTGACGGAAGCCTCACTATGTTGCTGTTTCCAGCAAGTATTCCCACAACCAGGGAGTACGCATAATTAACCGGTACATTGGATGGGGCAATATGGAAAACACATCCTCTCCCATATCTAATTGGTCTATTATTTATACTGGTGTTATTTTCACTTTCGCCTATACCGCCGTGCGTTCTGATGTATTCTTTCTTCATTGTCTCAACAGAAGCTCTCCTGCACCAGAAAGCAAAAGTTATTACATCTGGGTATGCACCCGCTTCTTTATTATTCAGGATTGCATTAGATACTGCATTGAGGAATGTTACAACTTTATCTGCAAAAGGTTCCCTTACAGGCTGTGCATCGATTTTATCCGCCATCTGCTGGTTTCCAATTATGTAAATCACGTTATTTAAATTTGTCTGCATAGGTATCGCTGCACCCCCTTATTTCCGCATTTTTCAAACGGCCTTTTATCTTAAAATATTTTCCTTTTCTCCTACATGAGCAATCATCCTCTCCCAGAATAACACCTTCATCTTCCGTCAATAATGAATGGCCTGGATAAGATTCCGGTAATACGGAAACAACCTGTACTATTCCACTTTCACCGCTATCGCACACAGAAAAGTCCTCATTTCTCCTCGTAATAATATCTGAGAAATTACTTGCGTGCAGGTGGCCATATTCACATTCCATATATATACAACCTGTCTGTTCAATCATTCCGTAGTACTCGTGGATGTTCTTAAGTCCACATACTTCATTTAGACAAGTCTTAAATTCGTCTTTTGAAACAGCTTCACTTATCAGCTTTTTCCAACCCCCGCCGTGGATTAGTATCCCGTTTGACAAATTCAATTTCTTCTCTAACTTCTTTAGCTCTTTATAAAAGTTATGCCAAATCATAAAAGTAAATCCAAATAGCAGGATAGGTTTGTCTTTATGTTTCTCCAGAAAAGACTCTATAACCTCAAAATTTAATTTCATATCATCACCCAAAGCATAGGTTTTATCGGCTCCAAATATAGAGAAACCAAGAATTCCAGCGCCCCTCGCTGAAAACATCAACCTGTTTTTTAAAACCGATGGACTATCCAAGATTAGCATTGGAAGTCGGCTTGAGCCAATATAATCAGCTACAATCTTTGTCATTACCTTCTGTTGATTTCCAGCCGTTGTCCTGTCCAAGTATATTTTTGACACTGCCTGCCCGGTGGTACCAGAAGATGTCATGGTTTTGAATAAATCATCTTTTTTAATACTTCTCAGTTCCAGCTCCTTAAATAAATTCACCGGTAGAAATGGAATGTCGTAATAAGTGTTAAGTTGCTTTATATCACACCCGACAGTGTCGATCATCCTTTTGTAGCAGCTACAATAATGGTAATGGTGTTTTGAAAGCTCTATCAATCTTTTATTTAGAAGACTTTCCTTTTCATGTTTTGACAGTGAGTAGGGCGGTAATACGAGAAATTCGTCCAGACCAGATAATTCGCTATCCTCTCTTAAAGCTTTATCGAATGTATCTAGAAAATTACTCATAGTACCTCTCCAATTTCAGATATAGAGTCTTTCCGGATTCATTCTTGGGGATTTTTTCTATCTGCTTAACTATGAATGTAGCCGGATTAAGACCAGTTTTATCACTTAAAAACTTTTTTACCGGTGTCTCCAGAAACTCATCAACACACGAAATAAAAATATACATCTTGTCATCCATACCAGTACTAGCACAATCTAAATTATTAAACTGTGCCTTAATCATTCTCTCTATTTCATCCAAATTGACTCTGTTTCCAAAAATCTTTAAGAAGCGTTTTGTCCTGCCAACGATGTAGTAATATCCTTCTTCATCTATCTTAGCTATATCGCCGGTGATAAGTTTACCGAAACATTCATCACCTTTAATTAGGTCATCTCCACGCTCAGCGTAACCCAGAGTAACGTTAGGACCTTCATATACTAATTTGCCCGTAACTTCTGGTTCCGTTATCACCTTACCATCTACATCTATCAGTGTGAACTTACCTCCAGGAATGGCTATACCCATGCTACCGCACTTCTCTAATGACTTCTCATATGGCAAGTAAGACATTCTGGCTGTTGCTTCAGTTTGACCATACATGACAATAAAATGCTTACCTGTTTCTTTTGCATACTCCGCAAACTTCTTATGAAGCTCAGGTGATAACTTGCCACCCGCCTGAGTCATGGTTCTAAGAGACACTAATCCCATTCTTAAAAATCTCAGTTTATCTAACATCTCATAGGTGTAAGGTACTCCTCCAAAAGACGTAGCTTCCCGTTCTTTAAAGAAAGACCAGAATCTCTTTTCCATCAAAGTCTTGTCCGTCAATAATAATGTGGCTCCAACATAAAGGTGACTGTTCACGATTGACAGGCCATAGGTATAATTCATCGGAAGCGTCGTGATAGGTCTCTCTGTTTGATCCAATTCCAGATATTCTACAATTGATTTAATGTTAGCCTCAATATTCTTATAACTCTGACGCACCAACTTCGGGCTGCCTGTTGAGCCAGATGTGGTAAGTAATAAAGCCAATTCATCAAACAGAGGATATTTATGGTCAAAATTAGTCTTCATCAGTGTATAATTGAAATCGCTATAGATTGAATCAAATCCACTAAATCTCTCGGTCATACTTTCAGGCATCCAAAGATATGATGGCTTGTATATATCGATTAAATACTGCAACAATTCAAAATCTAAATGACTGTCTAACAATAAAGGAACAATATTGTGGTTAACAAATCCGGTGTAACCAACAACCGCCCCAACAGAATTAGTACATAGTGAAAACACAAGACATCTCTCATTGATGTTCTCAATTAATCTTTCCGTTGCTATATCTAATTGTTGATAGGTTATGCATTCTCCCTGGTCACTAATAACAGCTACACTATCTGTGTATTGTTTAAAATTCCACATCATACTTAGCCATAATCTCCTTTCCCTTCTCAAAAGAACTAAAATTGATAATATCTTCGGTATCCATCATAATATCGAAAGTTTCCTCTAATGCAGCAATCAAAGTCATATGACCTACGGAATCCCATGCAGGGATTGCTTGATACTCTAGATCTTCTGTCTCACTTGCTTCAATCTTAAATGTTTCTACAAATGTATTGATGTACTTTTCCAAATTTGTCATTCTAAATGGCCTCTCTATATTTTTCTAGTATTTTTTCACTAATATGATTATTGGTCAAACCGTATTGTTCTAACATAAATTCGTAACTACCTGCTGGCTTATATTCACCCGAAACACCTATCGTTAACTGTGGTGGTTTCTCCTTAATTTCTGAAAGAACCTCTGCAACAGTACTACCTAATCCACCAATAATACTGTGCTCTTCCACAGTTACAATTAATTTTGTATCAAGAGCCTTATATATTGCAACTTTATCAATCGGCTTAATCGTATGAACATTGACAACTTTACAAGAAATCCCTTGATCCTCCAATTGCTTTGCAGCTTGTAAAGATTGATGTACCATACCGCCTGTTGAAAAAATGGCAATATCGCATCCATCCTTCAGTTGAATAGCTTTCCCAATCTCAAATTCATAATCTTCCTTGTAGACTATTGGATGATTCATGACACCTGTCAACCTTAAATACACAGGACCTTTGAATTGAGAGGCAGCTATGGTGGCTTTTGCTGTTTCTAGACCATCTGCAGGTGATAGAATTGTTATATTAGATATAGATCTAATAGATGCGATGTCTTCTATTCCATAATGGGTAATACCAAACATACCCATTGCAAAACCTCCTCCAAAACCAACAATTTTTATATTTTCTTCCATATATCCCATGAAATGCCTCATCTGTTCGCAAGAACGTAAAGCAGCAAAATTAGCAAAAGTGGTAGCGAAAGGTATATAACCCAGCGATGACATACCGGCTGCAATGCCTATCATGTTTTGTTCAGCAATTCCTACATTAACCACTCTTTCAGGATACGCATTTTTAAATCTGTCTAACCCTGATGTGGTACACAAATCTGCAGTCAAAGCTATGATTTCATCGTTTATCTTGGCTATTTCTGTAAGTGCATATCCAAAAGCTCCTCGTTGTCCAAGGATAGATAATGTACGAATTATCGTGCGTTTAAATTCCATCATCGGCACCCCCCGTTTTCTCCAACTCCTTAAGAGCCTTTTGGTACAAATCATCAGTCAAACGGTTATGGTGCCAATCTTTCGAATTCTCCATAAAGGAAATACCTTTTCCCTTAATTGTATTAGCAATAATCACCTTAGGATTATCAGTATTGTTTTGTTTAAAGGCTTCCGTTAATTGCTTAACATTATGTCCATCACTAGTGCTTACTTCCCAGCCAAAACTTCTCCACAAGGCTTCTATGTCAATACTAATAATATCTTCACTTGAGCCGTCGGACTGCATGTTGTTTTTATCAATGATTGCTGTCAGGTTTGAAAGTTTATTATGCTTAGCAAACATTACACTTTCCCAAACACTTCCTTCGTTTAGCTCTCCATCACCCATCAAAACAAAAACTTTAAACTTTTCATTCTTCTGTTTTGCTGCCCAGGCTATACCAGCTCCATAGGATAATCCCATGCCTAAACTTCCACCAGAATATTCGATACCTAGAGACAAATTTTTTGAAGGCTGTCCTGGGAAGAAGCCACCATTCACTTCATAGCTATATAAGTCTTCCTTTGATATCATTCCAGCCTCATACATAGCAACGTAATAACCTAATGCTCCATGACCTTTACTCAATAAAAAACGATCTCTTAATTCCCATGTAGGATTTGATGGGTTGATATTTATGGTCTGCAAATATAACACAGCCATTATTTCTACAATTGATAATGCTGGACCAACATGGGAGCCATTACTACCTGCTTGATGTGCAAGATGCAATATGTTTTTTCTCATGCTAAGAGAGGCCATTTCACATTTTTTAATTATATCTATGTAAATCATTTAATTCCTCCATCTACACGAATGGTCTGTCCTGTGACATAACTTGATAAATCTGAAGCAAGGAATACGGCAGTCTTTGCAATTTCAGATGGTTTTCCACCTCGTCTCATATCAGCAGTTGCTTTTGCCTCTGCCACCACAGCCTCGGGCATTGTAGCAAGCATTTCTGTTTCTGTTATTCCAGGAGCAATGCAGTTAGCTCTAATTCCATTTGCTCCGAGTTCAGCCGCTATAGAATCAGTCATGGCTACTACTGCAGCCTTTGTTGCTCCATAAACTGACTTACCTGAATTACCATCAAAAGCGGCAGAAGAAGTGATGTTGACAATACTACCCTTTTTTTGTCTGGTCATCAACTTTACTATATACTGTGTGAAGATAAATACAGAAATAAAATTTACTTCAAACTGATTTCTCAACTGATCAATGGATGACATTTGAAATAATGCATTATAAGTAATACCTGCATTATTAATCAATGCATCAACAGGAATCTTTGAAGACATAATTGTTTTGACCGCAGCCTTCATTGCCTCGTAATCCGTCAATTCAAAACACAGTGGTCTTATTTCAACATGATATTTTTCTGCCACAGAGTTGATATCTTCGAAAAACTCTGGTGTTCCAACTCGAGCATGAGCCCAAATGTTGGCACCATTTTTTGCAAACTCCTCAAGCATTGCTCGTCCGATTCCTCTATTTGTACCTGTAATAATTACATTTTTCCCTTCTAAAATCATGTCGTCCTCCTTAACCAATTCCACCGTCTACGCGGATGGTTTGCCCGGTTACAAAACTTGATAAATCGCTTGCCAAGTACATTATGACATTAGCTACCTCTGTAGGCATGCCGACTCTCTTAATATTACTTTTAGACATTAGCCTGTCCATAGCTTCCGGTGGAACAATCGCTGTCATAGCAGTATCGATTACTCCCGGCGCAACTGCATTTACACGTATACCCTTTGGGGCAAGCTCAGCTGACATTGTCTTTGTTGCAGCAATCATAGCTCCTTTCGAAGAAGCATATACTAACTGTCCCGGATTCCCATCTAGTGCTGATATGCTAGAAATGTTTATTACACTTCCAGAACCACTCCTTAACATTGGCTTGATAATATATTGTGAGAACAAAATTTGAGAAAAATAATTTACTTGGAATACAGTCTTCATCTGATCCATAGTTACCATTTGAAATAGTGCATCTTGTGTCATTCCTGCAATATTTACTAATACATCAATCGATTTTTTGTCCTTTTGAATCTCCCTAGCCGCCTGCTTGATAGATGCATCATCCATTAAATCAAAATATATCGGAATGATTTCAACTTGATTCTCTTTTGATAACTCCTTAATGTGATTTGTAAACTCTTCTGTCTCATATTGGCAACAGGCAAAAATATTTGCTCCGTTTTGTGCAAACACATCCATAGTTGCTCTTCCTATCCCCTGTAAGCAACCGGTTATCACAGCAGTTTTTCCACTCAAAATCATCTCAATGCCCTCCTCTAATTTTATATAGAGAAAACTTTGTGGTTTATATTTTTTTTCATAGCTCTTGCCGGGTTTCCCATTGCAATAACTTGATTAGGTATATCTCTAGACACCACAGACCCCATTCCTACAATAGTTTGACTTCCAATGTTTATATTTTCTCTTATTGGAACCTGTAGCCCAATATAGGTTTCATCACCGATGATACAACCTCCAGCTATGCAAACATAAGTCGAAATTACGGTGTCATTTCCAATTCGATTATCATGCCCTATACTCGCACATGGCTGGATTAATACATTTTCTCCTATTGTTACATCACATGACACAAAACAATTACAGCAAATCGTAGTACCTTCACCTAATTTTGTCCCATCAGTAATACTTACGGAAGGATGTACTAAAACAGCTAAAGAAAATCCTGCATCATGAATCTTTTTTCTTAAAAAACTCCTAACATGCGGTTCTCCTAATGCTATTACTAATTCTAAATCTTTATTATCGTATTTTGACTTTGCTTCGTCGAAAGTAATAATCTGTTTCCCTTTTACTGTGGAAAGTCCATCAGCATCATCAATAAAAACAAATTCATCCCAACGGTTTTCAATTACATTTATCTGTTGGGCTAGTATTAACAACTCTCTCCCAAGTCCACCAGCTCCATATATACCTAAAACCATAATTTGACTCCTTAAATTCTATAGTCTTCATCTCTATCACCACAACCCTTTGATTATATTTACAATCCTATCCAAATCTTCATCTGTCATCTTCGTATCACTCGGCAGGCAAACACCGTTCTCGAATATCTTCTCTGCTACACCTTCACCAATAAAATCGTACTTCTCAAAGAACGGCTGCATGTGCATCGGCTTCCAGATTGGCCTTGACTCAATGTTCTCAGCTTCCAGCGCCTCCATAATATCTAATGGTCTGACCTTGCGATTTAACGCAATACAGCTAAGCCAATAATTCGGCTCATTCCACTCCTTGACCGGCATCATCTCCACACCATCTAATGCTCCCAACTCTCTCTTATAAAACTCAAATATCTCACCTTTCTTTTTAATCCTCTTATCTAAAACCTTTAGTTGCCCTCTACCGATACCGGCAACAATGTTGCTCATTCTATAATTAAAACCCAGTTCACTATGCTGGTAGTGCCTTGCAGGATCACGACTCTGAGTAGCCCAGAACCTGACTTTGGCTATTTTTTCTTCATTATTACTCACCAGCATTCCGCCACCAGATGTGGTGATAATCTTGTTGCCATTAAAGGAGAAAACACCATAATCTCCAAAGGTGCCGGTATGTTTGCCTTTATACAATGTTCCCAGGCTCTCGGCAGCATCTTCAATTAACGGCAGGTTATGCTTCTTACATATCTCCATAATCTTATCCATATCTGCTGACAAACCATACAGGTGAACGACTATAACCGCCTTAGGCGTATATTTCTCAAAAGCCTTCTCTAAGGCAGCAGGACTCATATTCCAGGTCTCATAATCACTATCTATAAAAACAGGTGTTGCATTCTGATAGATAATTGGATTTGCTGTGGCAGAGAAAGTCAATGAAGGACAGAACACTATATCCCCGGCGCCAACTCCGGCAGCTTTGAGTGCCAAATGAATTGCTGCTGTCCCTGAAGATAATGCTACGGCTGATTTGATACCTACTTTAGCGGCAAGCTCATTTTCAAACTCATTGACATTCTTTCCCAGAGGTGCAATCCAGTTGGTATCAAAAGCTTCCTGTATGTATTTCATCTCATAACCCTCATCACTCATATGCGGTGAGGAAAGATAAATTTTGTTTTTCATTCTCCACACCTTCCTCCCTAAGAATTAACCTCGTAACTTAAATGATTTGTCATTGCGAGCGATAGCGAAGCAATCTCAAGCCCTTACAAATCAAGGGATAATGACAGAACAAAATGTAAAGATATTTAGAGAACGAACTACTATTAATCCATATCAAAAAAACTAATAATCTTTTTTTCAGGATAATTCATATTTCTTAGTTTATTTCTAATTTCTTTTTCATAAACACAGCTAGTAATTACAATAACATCTATATCGTACTTTCCTATATCCTCGCAGCTAACTACATCATAATCTATAAATCTTTTTCCCTGTTTATTTATATCATCATCAATTAAAAACATTAATTTAAAATTTAATTCCGGCATATTATTAAGAACATTTATTATTACTTTGGCTGTTTCTCCCGCTCCATAAAAAACACAATTTTTATAATTTCTTTTTATTAATTTTTTTACAAAAAGCTCGATATTTATTTTGGTCAAATTATATAATTCGATTAACTCATTCATATATGTAACCAGTAAATAATTTTTTCTATCCATCCCTTTTTTGGTAATTAGATATTCAACATTTCTTTTTGTTTTTTTATTCTTTACTAAGAATCCTTCTCTCTCCAGTTGTTTTATATAGGTATTTATCATAGAAGGAGCTGATTGTATGTAGTGGGCTAATTTGCCTTGAGTGATTTTATTTGAATTTTGAATCTGTTCTAACAACAACAATATTTTAAGATCACTGGTAGGATTAAAAAATCTTAAATTTTTTAAAAAATCAATATTCATAACCAACTCCCCATTCATTCATCGAACGAATAAATCATCTAATAAAAATATATCACAAAAGAATACCTAATGCAAATTTTTTGTAACCTCTTTTTAATTCTATTAACTTATTTATCCTCCGGATATCCGGTATTAACCCCATCTTTCCCGTAAATCCCCTCTCTCTTAATAATAACTACCCAGAGAGTTTTAATTAATATTTTTACATCTAACCATAATGACCAATGATCCACATACCAAATATCCAATTCTATTTTTTCCGGCCAGGATAATGTATTCCTACCATTAATCAAAGCCCATCCGGTGACTCCTGGTTTCATTTCTAATCTTCGTCTATGTTCCTTTGTATACCTTTCTACTTGTTCAACTAAGGTAGGCCTCGGACCTACTAAACTCATATCTCCCTTAAAAACATTGATTAGCTGAGGTAATTCATCTATCCCCCATCTTATGTATTTTCCTACACGGGTAATCCGCGGATCATCCTGGGATATTTTTCCCCCTCCCATAGCTACAGCATTATCTACCATCGTCCTTAACTTGTAAGCTCTAAATATCTTCCCATCTTTACCTGCCCTCTCCTGAACAAAAAATACCGCTCCCTTAGAATCCAGTTTAATTAAAGCTCCTATAACCACAAAAATAGGAAACAATATAATCAACCCTATCCCACTAATCACCACATCAATTATTCTTTTTAAAATTAAATCTTTCTTTTTACTTTTTTTCATTTTCCGCTATCTCTCTTATTTTTCAGATTAGTCAAAATGTTTTATAATAATTTGATAGGCTTTTTCAACCTTTAAATTTTCCTCAAGAAATTTCCTTCCATTTTTCCCCAGCTCTTCTCTCAGCTTTTTATCATTAAGTAATTTTTCAAAATTACCTTTGTAGGCCTCTAAATCACCAGTCTCAGACCATAATCCCGCCTTTGCATCTTGAAGAAACTGTTTAAGGTCAGTATTTTTATCGGTTGATGCCAAGATAGGAATACTGGCATTAAAATAATCAACAATTTTACAAGGCATATTTGGTATAGTAAAGGTTCTATTTAAATTTAGGAGTCCAATATCACATTGCTTTAACAGGTTTCTATATTCATCTCTGGGTATATAATGTTTGATTATCACATTAGAAAGCTTATGGTAATCAATCAAATTAACTATCTTTTCTTTTTGAGCGCCTTTGCCAATAATAAAAAAAACTATATCGCTTCTATATTTATATTCTTTAGCCAATTCCAAAAGAAATTCAAGTTCTTGTGGTAATCCAATATTTCCACCAAATACAGCAACAAATTTATTTTCTAAGCCATACTTTTTCTTATAATCGACCGCAATTACTTCACTATTATAGAAAACCTTTCCCCAATTATAAAGAACCTCCAGTTTATTTTCATCAACCTTATTATGATCTAAAACATATTGAACATTTCCTTTGGACATACATCCAATGTAATCTGAGATATTATATAACTGTTTTTCTTTTAACCTAAAATAGTTAAATAATATCTGGTTATTTAATAATCCTAAATCTCGCACATTTTGCGGAAAAATATCTCTTAAAATTAAATAAGATGTACATTTATCTCTTTGTTTTAAATATTTAACCACCGGAGCGAAGGTAATAGGCGGAGTAGGATAAATAACTAAATCAAACTTTATTTGATTAAAATATTTTGCCACAGCTTTTTTAAAATAATTAGCAATGGTTAAGGTGGTAATACCCTTTACCAAAAGTGAATTAGTGTTAAACCAATTTCCAGCCCTTACTCTTAAAATACTTAAATTCTTTACCTTTTCTAAAAAGGTGTTTTGATGATGTTTTTTCTCTAACAGAGTAGCTACATATACTTGATGCCCCTTATTCCCAAATTCTTCTGCCAGATCTGAATGTAGATTAGAGTCTTTATTAATATCAGGAAATGATATCATTAAAAATAAAACCTTCACTAATTTAAACTCCCCATCCCTAATCATAAATTGTTTCTTAGATTATTGCTTAGATTATTGCTTATTCCAAATATTTCTATTCACGATCTTAGTATAGCTTTGAATTATTTTTACCACTTTCATTGATATATTGGTATCCTGATAATCCAGCGGCAAAATATTTTTATTATCCATTACTTTAAACATTTCTACTGCACTATAAATAGATTGAATAACCTCCTTAGATTTAATTCCACCAATTATAATCGAACCCTTATCTAATACTTCCGGTCTTTCGGTGCTGGTTCTAATTAACACCGCTGGAAAATTTAAGATGGCTGATTCTTCACTTAATGTTCCACTGTCTGATAAAACGCAAAAAGCATTTTGCTGTAATTTATTATAATCTATAAATCCAAAAGGTTTTAATTTCCTAATTAGAGGATTAAATTTTATCTTTTTTTCTTCTATCTTTTCCCAACTTCTCGGATGGGTAGAATAGATTAGGGGTAATTCAAATTCTTCTGTCACCGAGTTTAAGGAATTCACCACATCTATAAAATTTTCTTCAATATCAAGATTTTCTTCTCGGTGTGCACTGACTAAAATATATTCGTTTTTTTCTAATTTAAGCTCTGCTAATATTCGGCTTTCCTTAATACTATCCCTACAATTATTTAATACCTCCGGCATGGGAGACCCGGTAACAAAAATATATTCTTTCCTTATCCCCTCACTCAACAAATACCTTCTACTATGTTCAGTATAGGGAAGATTAATATCACTGATCTGATCTACTATCCTTCTATTTAATTCCTCAGGTACATTTTGGTCAAAACATCTATTCCCTGCTTCCATATGAAAAATGGGAATTTTTAACCTTTTTGCCGCTATGGCACTTAAAGCACTATTGGTATCACCTAAAATTAATAAAGCTTCAGGATTAATCTCCCTAAATAGATTATATGATTTAGATATGATATTCCCGATAGTTTCACCCAAATTTTCACCCACTGCCTCTAAATAATAATCAGGTTTTCTTATCTCTAATTCTTTAAAAAATATTTCATTTAAGGCATAATCCCAATTCTGTCCAGTATGGACTAAAATATGCTCAAAATATTTATCACAAGCTTTAATAACTGCTGATAGCCTTATTATTTCAGGTCTTGTACCTAATACAGTCATTACTTTTATTTTATTCATTTAATTACACCTCACAGTAATAGGTATCAGGATTTTCAGGGTCAAATATTTCATTTGCCCAAATTAAAAGGAT
>Ga0315293_10002477_pt1 | contig 17734 bp, 14 predicted proteins | sample YL17G13_20_MG_FD_203071 | JGI IMG/M metagenome (GOLD analysis project Ga0315293, IMG submission 203071) | Sediment microbial communities from Yellowstone Lake, YNP, Wyoming, USA - YL17G13_20 | ecosystem: Environmental > Aquatic > Freshwater > Lake > Sediment | place: USA: Wyoming | collected...
TACTCGCCAGGGAACAAGCCCTCCCCTGCGGCCACCAGCGCCATGCCCACGGGCAAGCTCATCGACGGCGCCTCATGGGACTACAGCTTCGTGGGGCTGCCCGGCGTCAACGGCATGGCCCCCTCGGGCAAGACCGGCGACGGCCAGCCCGTCTCCGAGAGCGCCGTGACCGGGTCCGTGGCCATCTACGTGCAGGTCCCCGACTGGCTGGACGCCGGGCGCAGGGCCGATCTCGACTGGGTCTACGTCATCGGACGCTTCTACCGGAACGTGGCGATCAACTGATGGCCCTCACGATTCCGGATGTCCCGGTCCTCCAGCCGATCGTCTACAAGAACGGCTATGACAGCCAGGTGTCCGGTGAGATCGTCGGCGCACTGGACGAGTACTACTTCATCTCGTACTCCATCAACGAGGTGACCATGTGGCGGATCACCTCGAAGTCGACGGGCGCTCTCGCGGCTGCCACGCGCGCCTACCCCAACGTCTGGTTCCTCGCGTGCGCTGCGAACGACAAGGGCGACGTCGTCGTGGTCTACCGAGGGGTCAGCGGCAACTTCTCGATGGACATCCTCACCCACGAGAAGTCCTCCCTGATCGCCCGCACGGTCACCCTGTCGGGGTCGTCCACCATCTCCGCTCCCGACGTCTACGTGACCATGGACGGCCTGGAGGTCGTCCTGATCGACAACACCGACGAGATCCACAAGCGTGCGTGGGGATTCACCATGGACGGGCAGTGGGCGTGGGACGTCATCCCGCCCACGCAGGAGTACCCGTATAAGGGGACCTGGCTGTCCTTCCCCCGCCAGCAGCGCGGGCTGTGGGTGAACAGCACCGTGGCGTCATGGACGACAGTCAACTCGCCCACCATGACGTCCTGGGTGCCAGATGAGCCGAACCACTGGGAGTATCTGTACCAGTGGGACGGCGCGAACGAAGAGACCTGGGGCTACCCGCCCAATGAGGTGACCGCGTCCGTCCCCAGGCCCTGGCTGATTGGCGAGACCGAGCAATGGGGAGGAGTCAGGGCCGTCGCTCCGGGGACATGGACCATCGACGTCCCCGACATCGCCCATGGCTACCTTCTGGACGGGAGTCACTGGGACACCGAGATCACCGTGGAGCACGTCTACCTCACCTTCCAGTATCTCTGGGGCATCGGCCGGACCTACATGCGCTACGGCACCACCGTGGGCTCGTACCTCTACAACCAGCGCAAGGCGGCCAACGGCCCCAACGTCATGGACTTCATCGTCAACGGGACGTCCCAGGGCAGTGCGGGCGTGACCACGTACGTCAACGGCATGCTGGAGCCGTACAACAACTTCGAGTTCATGTGCACAGCCCAGGCCGAGATCGACCTTCCCGCTCCCGGCACCTACACCTTCACGGCAGACATGGTCGCGGGCTGGCCCACGACCGATCAGCAGACGGCGTTCGGCCTTGTTTCGTCCATGTTCCCCCAGACGGGCGGCTGGGTGAAGTACAACTACAACCCCGCCGACCGGGACTGGATGTGGAACATCATCGGGCCTGGTGAGTACATCTACTACGCCACGCCAGACTGGAGCTCGTTCAGCGAGGCCCACTACCCGAACTCGGCTCCAGGGGGGACGGATGACCGCTGGGACAGTCACATGGGCTGGGTGTACGCAGGTGCTTGGATGTCCATCGTCTACGACTCCTCCGATCGTCAGGGCGGCTACACCGAGCTGCGCGACATGGCAGGCGGATGGGTACCGCCTCGCAACGGATCGACCTACCTCGACCGCATCTCCAACGACACTCTCGCCCTGCGCGGGATCCCGAACCGCACCGCCGTGGGGGACATGCACCCCTTCCATTGGCTCGACGACGACGGCCAGGGCGGCGAGTAGTCATGCTCACCTACCATCTCTCGCTCCTGCGGACCGAGGGCGATGTGCTGTCCCTGAGCGACGAGTGGACCATCGACGCCACCGAGGCGTGGGACATGAATGCCAAGTACCTGGACACAGGCATGGTCAGCTCGTGGAAGGGGCAGCTGAGCATCGTCCCCCACATCCAGGATCCGGGACCGCAGAGCACATGAGAACCCTGTGGCTCAACACCGTGACGATGGAGCACACCTTCTCCGCGCACGCGACGGTTCCCGGCCCTAACAGCACGACCATCCCCATCTGCCCCAACAACTGCCTGTCCGCGGGGTTCGACTCCACCTACACCTGGGTCGGGAGTGTGAATGGAGTCGCTGGCGAGATCGTCTATGCGCTTCCTGCCCCCGTCAGCGACGACGAGCCGCAGCCGCTGCGGATGGCCCTGCGCAACGACGGCTACGGGACGAGTGAGAAGCACCCGCGGATGCACGACTCCGTGGGCGCGGCCTCCTCCAACCCCGACAACTCCTCACGGGTGTTCGGGGGCGGGGAGTCCTCATATCGCTAGACAACAGTGGAACACTGGAGAGTGAAAGGTAGGTGCCCATCATGAAAGCATTCAAGGTGTGGCTGGCCACGACCTTCTGGGGAACGACCCTGAAGTCCTTCATCGCGGTGATCATCGCTGTCACCGTGGCGGACTGGACGACGGGCGGGATCCACTTCGGGGACTGGCAGCAGTGGCTGCTGGCCGCGATCATCTCGTTGGCCCCGGCCGTGATCAACCACCTGAACAGTGCCGACACCCGATACGGAAGAGGAAACGTCAATGCCCGATGACGATGTGAGCGACCAGCCCGCACTGCCCTTCGACGAGGACGGCGAGCTGGAGGAGGGGACGGGAGAGTTCCTGGACGTCCCCAACGGTGATGAGGAGAACGACGATGCGGCATAGCGTCCAGGAGGTCATGGCCTGGGGCCATGCCCAGATGCACGATCCCTCGCAGGACTGGAGCGGCAAGTGCCAGTCCTTCTGCCGTCAGGCCTACGGCGTTCCCGCCTGGAGTGGGAGCGCGATCGGGGCCTGGGGGCTGATCCCGCGCCTGGCCAAGTACGCTGGCGGCACGCCCTCACGCGCTCCCAGGGGAGCGATCCTCTACTACGCGGGCGGGACCTACGGCCACGCTGCCCTGGCTGCTGGCATCCACACCCACGACAAGTGCCAGAGCACGGACTACGTCGAGCAGGGCGAGATCGGCTACGCCCCACGCGACTTTCCTCGTTGGGGGCTGCGCTACGTGGGGTACTCATTCTGGACGCCGTTCGGTGAGCTGCCCCACTGACATGAAGAAGGTTCGGGTCGGCATGGGTATCGGTGTCCTGATGGACATCGACGAGAAGAAGGTTGCTCCCAACACTCCCGTCACTCGCTACATCCACGGGCGCGTCACCGAGGTGACCGATCAGGGCACCATCAGGGTGAGCATCAAGGGAGGGACTCCTGTGGTGGCCCTGCGACTGGGAGATCCGCCCGCGTGGAGGGTCAACCGATTCGGAGCCGGGGGATGACGATCACGTACGTCGCCACGCCTGAGCCAGCCGACTATCCGCTCCTGGCTGGTCGGCTGGTCAGGGCGACGCGTGTTCAGGCATGGCTGGACGGCAAGGTCATCGGATCGCTCTACCTCGACTCCGACGGCCTGCACGTCTCGCTCAGCGTCCACCCGAAGTACCGGCGCCAGGGAGTTGCCACGGGGATGTTCTATGCGGCCAAGGAAGCGGGGTTGAAGCCACGGAAGGGCGCGCGGAACATCAACGCGGCAGCCCAGGCATGGGCTGACACCCTGGACTGGTCCTGATGCCGCAGTTCTACCTGGGCAGGCTGCCCGAGACCGACGACGAGCTCTGGCAGGTGGTCCACACCCTGTGGGGCGTGGTGATCCCCCGGCACACCTGCGGCAACCCCGACCACACGGCCCCCTTCACCGCCTTCGCGGACGCCTACTTCAACAGGGGCGGAACCATTACTCTGTGGCACGGATCGCGAGGGCTGTCGGGCAAGAGCTTCATGCTGGGCATCCTGGGGCTGACCAAGTCCTTCCTCCTGGGCGCGGATACCAACCTGCTGGGCGGGTCGCTGGCGCAGTCGCAGAACCTGCACATCCACATGCGCGCGGCCATGGACTCGGAGAACTCCCCGCGCTACATGATCGACACCGAGTCCCAGACGCTCATCCACCTGACGAACAAGGCGAACATACGGCCATTGACGGCAAGTCAAAAGACCGTCCGAGGCCCGCACCCGCCCTTTCTCATCCTCGATGAGATCGACGAGATGGACCTGGCGATCCTCGATGCGGCGCTCGGCCAGCCCCTGCCACAGAAGAACTACCTCGGGGAGATCATCTCCCCCTACACGGTGATGTGCTCGACCTGGCAGAACCCCGACGGGACGTTCACCGAGGTGCGCAGGCGCTTCGAGGAGCGCGGCCTGCCCATCATCCAGTGGTGCTACCAGTGCTCGGCCAACCCCATCGACGGCTGGCTCACGCAGGAGACCATCGAGGCCAAGAAGCTGGAGATCCCGGCCGAGATGTGGCGCACCGAGTACGAGCTCGGCGAGCCTGCCATCGGCAACCGCGCCTTCAACACCGCTGCCGTGGACGCGATGTTCGCCACGGCGCCCGAGCCCCTGCGCGAGAAGGTCAGCAAGGACTTCGAGGAGTACACCTTCGCGGAGTACGAGCGGGACGCCTACTACGTCGCAGGCGCCGACTGGGGCAAGGAGCAGGACTACACCGTCATCTCCGTGTGGCGGGCCGACCGCGAGCCCTTCGAGCTGGTCTACTACATGCGGGTCAATCGCCGTCCGTACCCTCAGATGATCGGGTGGTTCAACGATGCCATACAGCGCTATAGCGCGGATGCTATTCATGACGGCACTGGACTTGGCAATGTGGTCAATGACTACGTTGATGTCCGCGCTCGCGCGTTCCTGATGACGGGCGAGAAGCGGGACGCCATGCTCAGCGAGTACGTCAACGCCGTGGAGAAGGGCCGCCTGAAGGCCCCGCGGATCAAGACCGCCTACATCGCCCACAAGTACGCCCAGGTGGGCGACCTGTACTCCCGAGCACAGGAGTTCCACCTCCCCGACGAGGTCTGCTCCTTCGCGCTGGCCTTCCGGGTCATGGGGCGTGGGGGACGTCCTGCGGGGCCGGTCACGGTCAAGCGGGACGATGAGCCGAGCCAGTTGGAGAAGATGTTCTCCCCTGCTGCGGCCATGGAGGTCTACGTCAAGGACGAGACTCCGAACAGCTTCAGCCTGCTGGTGTGACGCGCCTGAGAGGATTGGCTTATGAGTGCGACCCAGTACGAGGGCGGGACTGACCTCTTTCCCGGCCAGGAGGTCCCGAAGAACACCTCGCCCATGATCGAGCTGGGCGCCACGGGCCTGCGCCGCACCTCGGGCTACATCAGCGAGGAGTTCCTTCCCCAGCTCAAGGGACGCAAGGCCGTCCAGGTCTACAAGGAGATGAGCGACAACGACCCCATCGTCGGGGCGCTGCTGTTCAGCGTGGACCGCCTCCTGAGGGAGATCGACTGGCGGGTGGAGCCCTCCTCGTCCGATGCCGAGGCCAAGAAGGCCGCGGAGTTCGTCGAGCAGTGCATGGAGGACATGTCCTCGACCTGGGACGACCTCGTCAGCGAGATCCTCACCATGCTTCCCTTCGGCTGGTCGTGGCACGAGATCGTCTACAAGCGCCGGGTCTCCCCATGGGAGCGCGACCCCAAGAAGCGCTCCAAGTACACGGACGGCAAGATCGGCTGGCGCAAGATCCCCATCCGCGCGCAGGAGACCCTCACCCGCTGGGTCTTCGACGACACCGGCGGCATCCGGGCGATGGTGCAGATGGCTCCCCCGGCCTACAAGCAGGTCGTCATCCCCATCGAGAAGTCCCTGCTCTTCCGCGTGAGCACGGCCAAGGGCAACCCCGAGGGCCGCTCCTTCCTGAGGAACGCCTACCGCCCCTGGTACATGAAGAAGCGCCTGGAGGAGCTGGAGGGGATCGGCGCCGAGCGCGACCTCGCTGGCCTGCCCATGGCGCGGGTGCCTGCCGACTACCTGTCCGCCCCCAAGGGCACGGACAAGGAGAAGATGGTCCAGGCCTTCAAGACGATGGTCCGCTCCGTGCGTCGCAACGAGCAGGAGGGCGTGATCATCCCGCGGATGATCGACCCGGACACCAAGCAGGACATGTTCGACTTCTCCCTGCTGGGAGGAGGGGGAACGCGCCAGTTCGACATCAACGGGATCATCCGCCGCTACGAGGAGCGCATCCTGGGCACGGTGCTGGCCGACTTCATCCTGGTGGGGCATCAGTCCGTGGGCTCCTATGCCCTGCACACCGACAAGACGGGCCTGTTCCGCTCGGGCATCCAGTCCATCGCCAACGCCATCGCGGACGTGTTCAACCGCTACGCGATCCCGCGCCTGTTCGAGGTGAACGGCTGGAAGCTCGACGAGCTGCCCCAGTTGATCGCTGGCGACATCGACCCGCCGGACCTCACCCAGTTGAGCCAGTTCATGGGCCAGTTGGCGTCCTCCGGCATCACCTGGTTCCCGGACCCGGAGCTGGAGAAGTTCCTGCGTCAGGCGGCTCGCCTGCCCAAGCTGGACGAGACTTCCGAGGCGGTCAAGGAGACCGAGGCACGCCAGGCCAACATCATGCGGCTCGCGCAGCAGCGGGTGGAGATGATCGGCATCTCCCAGCAGGCTGAGCAGGGTGCCATGCAGATGGAGCAGCAGAAGATGGGCATGGAGCAGCAGTCCCAGCAGATGACGCTCGCCCAGCAGCAGGCCGAGCAGCAGTCCAACCCCGAGGTCCAGGCAGCCCAGGCCACCCAGACCGTGCAGTCGGGAGAACTGGACCTGGAGGGCAAGAAGCAGCTCCAGCGCCATGCCGAGGAGAAGCACGCCCTCACGCTGGAGGAGATGAAGGCCCAGGCTGCCATGAAGCAGCAGCCCGCGGACACCCGCGAGGCGGACCTGGCGCTCAAGCACACCGACGCCGTCAACCGGCAGGCCCTTGAGCGGGAGAAGATCGGCACCAAGACCGAGGCGCAGTTGGCCGCGGAGAAGGTCCGTCAGGCTCGCCTCCAGTCCAAGCAGGGCCAGGAGGTGCACGGCGAGAAGCTCAAGCAGATGAAGTTCAAGCCCAAGCCGGATGCCTCCAAGAAGGCCGTCCCGCCCAAGCCGAAGGAGAAGGGCAAGTGAGAGACGCCTTCGGAGTAGAGCGCGTGTCCAAGGCCGACGATCGCCCGCTGGTGCCCGCAGGACGGGTCAAGTACTCCACCTACAACCAGGGCGAGGCGCAGAAGTGGGCCAAGACGGTCAAGGTCCAGTCTCGCAACACCGCCAAGGGCGTGGAGTACAGCCGACCGGCGTCGTTCTCCTACGCCCCACGCAACAAGGGCATCAAGCGCCTCCTGCATGGACGTGGAGGCGCTCCCACACAGAGCCGCTTCGAGGCGCCCACGGGTGGCATCGAGACGTCCAAGTACGACTCCCCCGCCTACCTTCGCGCCCAGCGCAAGAAGACGCAGGATCGCGAGATGAAGGAGCTTCTCCACTACGAGAAGCACGGCTACACCGATCCCGAGACCAAGGAGTTCTACCCGCCGATGCGCAGCGGGAAGGTGTCCAAGGCCTTCACCATCGGTGACGACACGCGCGTGCGCCGGGCCAAGCTCAAGGAGCGCCGGTCGGCGCTGAACACCGACGTCACGGGCGCGGCCACGGCGGCCGGTGCCTCGCACGCGACCATCGGCTCCTACAACCGCTGGGCGGAGAAGTACCCCTCCCTGCGCCAGTTCAAGGCGCCGGGGGCGGGGGCGCTGACCAACACCCGCATCCTCAAGCCCATCTCGCTGGCCCAGACGGCGGGTAAGAACCTGCCGGGGCGCGCCGGGCGGATCGCCAGCCATCCGGCCCTGCTGGGTGGCACCGTGGTGGCCGTGGGCGTTCCCCTGACGGTGGCCAACTACCGCGAGCACCAGAGGGACGAGAAGCGCGTTCACCGGCTTGAGCTGCGCTACCCGAAGAAGAAGGAGAAGTCGTGAAGTACTCCAAGGCGTTCTTCGGCGTCACCGATGACGGGCCGTTCAACCTCGACGCGGCAGTTGACGCGTACGAGTGGGTGATGGCCAACCCCGGCACCGCGGGCTTCGTGGTGTCCAAGGCGCTGTTCGACCACACCACCCAGCTCATGGAGCACAACGCCGACTACATCGAGCAGACCACCAGTGCCTACGTCTCCAAGCGGCTGGCCGAGGTCGATCGCGGGCTGAGCCGGTCGGTGTCCAAGTCGGCCCAGGATGCCCATGCCATCGTCGAGCTGATCGCCAAGGCGGACGTCTTCACCGAGTGGGAGCGCCGCGAGGAGGTCAAGGACCAGATGCGCGACGCCACCGGGCGCTGGCGCGTGATGAACCGCAAGATCAACCACAACAACTCGCGCACGCCGATGACCCCCGATGTCGCGCTGGCGACCACCGGCCTGACTGCCAGGCCCACACGGCTGTCCCCGGAGAAGCTCGCGGCCTACCAGCACGACTACGCGCAGGTCTCCCGTGCGCTGGACGAGCTGGCCACCACCATCGGCAACCGGGACGCCTTCGACCGCGACACCTTCGTGCAGGCGTCCTACACCGATGGATCGGTCGGCCGGGCCGCTCCCGCAGGCGCGGTCCTCGCGTCCACCCGGAACAGCAGCACCGCCCAGGGCCTGCTCACCCAGGACGACTACGACGCCGGGCGCCGGGTCGACCGTGTCGTGGCCATCTCCGGTGCCCAGCCGAAGGGCGCCACCACGCTGTCCCTGGACGCCCTGACGGCGATGACCGGCTCCCCCGGCTTCTCCGACTTCGCCGTGGGCGCAGGCGGGGCCTACGAGGCCGGGCGTACCTCGGCCATCGACGCCTGGACCAACAGCGTCACCGACGACCAGTTCTCCACCACCAACCGCTTCTGGCGACGGCTGGGGGCCTCCTCCAAGCTCGCCCGCGAGATGGGCGGCAAGTACCTTCCCCCGAAGGCCCAGCTCGCCCTGCATGTCGGGGAGTGGGCGGGCAAGTACGCGCCCGAGGCGGAGAAGGTCATCGGACCCACCGCGCGCAAGAGCGCCTACCGCTACCGGGGCGTGGAGAAGAAGCCGTGGAACGGCTACCAGGACGAGATCGACTCCCTGCGCCAGGTCAAGGGATCAGGCCGTGACGCCCACGACACGCTCATCCACGGGTACGCCAGCGAGACTCCCAAGGGCGCACGCCGTCCCGAGGAGGGCGCCTACGAGGATCGTCGTCCCTCCAGCACCATCAGGCACATGAAGGCGCTGCTGCCCGATGCCGGGCTGTACGAGCTGAACCGCAAGTCGGGGACGATCCCGCCCTCGCAGGGCATCATCATCGACCGCAGCGGCGAGGTCATCACCGAGGCGGTGGGCTATGGCGAGGACTGGTACCTCCCGTTCAACCTCAAGAACCTCACCCAGCTCAAGGGCGGGGAGTACATCCGCACACGCGCATATGGCGGGCTTACTACCGAGGACATCTACGTCGGCCTTGTCAGCGGCGCTCGTGCGGTCACTGTGGTCTCTCATTCCGGGACCTTCACGATGGAGTTCGACGAGGACTTCCGCGGCTCCCGGCGCTACAACGACAAGGCCGCGCGCATGGTGGGCCGCTACGGACAGGTGCTGGACGCGGTCAAGTCCGGCGGCATCACGATGGGGAACATCCCTGTGGACCGCCGCGAGGAGCTGGAGAACGAGGCGGCCCAGACCAACCCCAACCGCGACTCCGACGGCTACCAGAACAAGCTGAACGACCTGCTGGAGAAGGAGGAGAAGGAGCCCACCCTCTCCCAGGTGACCACGAACAAGATCAAGTGGGACGCCCTCAACCAGCACGTCATCGACAACGCCAAGGGCAACAACTTCGATGAGTACGTCCAGCGGCTGGAGATCAAGGTCGACCAGCGGGGCGAGGACAAGGCTGCCTTCCGCGCGAAGATGGCCAACCCCGACTCCGCTGCTGTCGCCCTGGCCGCCACCACGGACGTGGAGCGGGCGCTGCGGAAGGCGACGGCGATCTACGCGGAGTCGATCGACCCGCTGCGCCTGAACGGCCGCGGCTACGGCAAGGCCATGGAGGCCATCAAGCAGCAGTTCCCGTACTACGTGGACGACGTCACGTACACGCCGTGGACAGACGGCACGGGCACCGGCTCCAACGACAAGGGCTACGTCAAGCCGCGCTACATCCGCCCGGCCTCGGCCATGGCGGGCTACTTCGACGAGTCCATCACCGGGCGGGGCAAGATCAACGCCGACCGGCTCAACTCCCAGAACATCGGGGCACGCAGGATGAACTCCGGCGACACCCCCGCCACGGTGCCGGACTTCGAGGAGGACGATCCCGAGCCCATCCAGCGCGCGCGCGTCCCGCGCAGTCCCGAGCGTGCTCCTGAGCAGGACCCTGTCATCTCCCGGCAGGACGCCACGGTGGATCTCATCCGCGCCCTGCGCGCGCAGACGACGGTCAAGCCCGGCAACAAGCTGAACATCACCGGCGCCGTCACGCAGGACTTCCGCGATCACGCCACGGTCAAGGCCGTCCTGGGAGGGACCGAGGAGGAGGTCCGCGCACGACTGGCCGACCCGGCCGGTCAGCGGGACATCGAGGCCGCTCTCGCGCTGATCAGGCGGAACGACCTGTTCGACGTGGACGAGGGCATGTGGTCCAGGAGCCCCAGGGTGATCCCGCTGCCCACGGACAACCTCGCCCTGGTGAACAATCTCGGCGTCAAGGACTTCGCCATGCCGAGCGTTCCCGACGGGGAGAACGTGGCCTTCTACGACGCCATCATCACCCCGATGCTGAACCCCTCCTACAAGCCCTTCATCGCCGCCCTGGAGATCACGCCGGACAGCACTCCGGCCGAGGTCAAGGCCGCGGTCAAGGAGCGCGCGGCGAACCTGCGCGGCCTGTTCCAGGCCCACAAGGATTTCCGGGACTTCAAGATCGACTCGGTGGCCGGTCTGCCCACCGAGCGCGACCTGCGGTCCGAGGCAGAGGATCTGGCGCGCATCGCCACGGCCTACCGGCTGAGGCAGGCGCGGATGGACGCGGAGAAGGCTGCCACCGATGCCGCCGCCCAGTACACCAGGGTCGTCCACACCTTCTCGGATGCCGAGACCGAGGAGGCGCTGTCGGGACTTGTCCCAAAAGCTGACGCCCCCGACGAGGGGGCTGCCGACGAGGTCGACGCCCTGAAGACGGCAGCAGCCCCCTACCGCGACGAGGTCGCGTCGATGGTCGGCATGGGCGACATCGTTGGGCAGATGGACAAGCTGGTGGCTCGTGCGGCTGCGGCCAAGCGTCGCGAGCGACTGGGCATGGAGGCTGTCGACCGGCCGATGAGCATGGTCTTCGCAGGCAACCCCGGCACGGGCAAGACCACGGTGGCCGAGAAGCTCGGCGGGATGTACTACGACATCGGCCTGACGTCGGAGAAGAAGTGGCTGCCGCTGACCAAGCGCGACCTCGTCGGAGCGACGGCCAATGACATCGCCAACACCACGCGCGAGCAGTTGGAACTGGGCAAGGGCGGGGTGATCTTCATCGACGAGGCCTACACCCTCAACTCCGACGACTACGGTCGTCAGGTCATCGACGAGCTGGTCGACTTCATGCCGAAGAACCCCGACACGGTGTTCATCTTCGCGGGCTACCCCGACAAGATGAGGGAGTTCCGCGAGGACGTCAATCCCGGCCTGAAGTCACGCCTGTCCACGGTCATCGACTTCCGCGACTACTCCGCCCCGGAGATGGTGCAGATCGCTGACCACATGATGGCCAAGCACCAGTACACGGCCAGCCCCACGGTCAAGAAGCGGATCACCCACGCCATCGCCCAGATCCACGGTTCTCCTGAGTACAACGGCAACGGGCGCGACGTGTCCAACTTCCTCGCCCTGGCAGCCGACGCCCATGACGAGCGGCTGATGGAGATGCCCCATGCCACCAGGGAGCAGGAGTCCGAGCTCGCCACGTCCGATGTCGAGTACGCGGTCAAGGCCATGGGCCTGAAGCATCCGGCGACCCGCCGCAAGAAGGCGGCGTGAGCATCCAGCCGGAGGAGTTCCTCGCCCAGAGCCCCTCGGCCTTCCTGGACCAGCCGTCCTTCCTGGACTCCGGTCCCCAGGGTCCTCCACAGGCTGTGGAGGACACCCACCCCGACTACGTCAAGATCGGGATCGGGATCGCCGCTGCGCTGGTCGTGCTGCGCCTGCTGATGAAGCACGAGTTCTCCAAGGAGGAGCTGCTCACCGACACCCAGATCGCCGAGGCAGCCGCGCGGATCTACAAGCGGGTCATCCCCGCATGGCTCCAGGCGGCCGTACCAGCCGTTCTCCAGGCCTATCAGCTCGGGTCGACCCAGCAGCTGACCTACGGCGAGATGGTGCGCCTGGCCACCTCCTACGCCTCGGAACTGGGCACCTACGTCCACGAGACCTCCACCGCCGCGCTGCTGGACGGGTTCAACGCCCAGGTCAACTCCGGGTGGAGCGCCAATCTCGCGTGGCAGCGCTCACGCGAGGCCTACGGGCTGGACTCCCGGCAGATGCAGTCCTACGTCAAGGGACTGACCCAGCTGGACAAGACCGGCTACGTCACCGATCCCGTCCCGGCCGCCAGCCGGATGTTCGTGGACCGGGCGTTCCTGTACCGGGCCGACCGCCTGGGCACCACCGAGGCCTACAAGGCCTCCCGCGTGGGCAAGAACATGGTCTGGATGATCATGGAGAGCACCGGCCAGTTGCCTCCCGGCACCATGAAGAAGTGGATCACCGCCGAGGACGAGCTGGTCTGCGCGGTCTGCGGTCCGCTGCACGGCGTGATCATCGGTCTGGACGAGCGCTTCGAGACCCTCGGCGGGGAGCGGTTCTACGCCCCCGTGGTCCATCCCAACTGCCGCTGCGACCTCGAACTGGTCTACCCCGACCTGGGCGACGATGTCGTCAAGTCCATGCCGAACGACCCCTTCAACCGCAACGAGGACGGGGAGTTCTCCTCCGCCGAGTCCCGCAAGGCCACGCAGGTCACTCGCGTGGCCGCACGCACGGTGGTGCGCGCGAAGGTGCGGGAGAGCCGGGACGAGGGGATCGCCGTGCTGGATGCACTGGCGACCGGCACCTCTGCGCTGGACGCGCTGCGCGAGGCCGATGCGTCGGCGCTGGACGCGCTGGTGAGCGTCAAGGCCACGGTGGCCGATGCCACGGCGCTGAACGCCCTGCTGGGCACGGCGGAGCAGCGACAGACGCTGACGGTCCACCAGCATCACGAGCGCCCGAGGCCGACCGGGGAGGGCGCTCAGAGCACTGACGCCTGGATCCCCATCAGCGATGTCGCGCAGGATGTCCTGCGGATCAACCCCAGCAATCCACCAGGCATAGATGACGTGATCGACTTCGCCGACCTCGCCGATGGCGAGGAGAAGATCTCCGGCGTGGAGGGATGGGCCGTCCCGCACGTCGAGGACCGGGAGTCCGGCTTCGGGGACATCGACGACAACCCGGCCTTCATCCGAGCCTTCGACGACGCGATGGGCACCGATCAGGCCGAGGCCACCCGGCGCCATATCGCCAATGGCTCCGACGGCATGGGCGTGACCATCTCGGACTACGGGGCGATCGACGGAGCGCTCGACATCTACAGCGATCCGGTCGTGGGCGAGGCGGCGGAGGCCTTCTCGGGCAAGGAGAAGCCCTACCTGACCGCCCTGGTCGCCCGCACCCTGTGGCAGGCGAACGCGCAGGCGGCAGCCAGCGACGACCTCAGCGACCCCAAGTGGATGAAGGACGCCACCGCCAGCGAGATCGCCATCGAGATGACTGCGGCGGTCAACAACGAGCGGGCGAACGACCTGGGCACGTGGTGGCAGGAGGCGGCCACCGATGCGCGCCGGACGGGTTCCTACAGTCCCGAGGACATCAGCATCAGCCGGTACGGCGTGGATGAGGGATCGTCGCGCGGATTCACCCCGGTGTTCTTCCGCTGCCGCACCTGGTGGGGCACGGACGAGGGACCGGAGAAGGGCGCCGGGGGCGACAGCGCACCGGCCAAGGCCGTCGCCGAGGGGCTCTACAAGGTGGTCGGCACGCAGTACCTGGACGAGCTTCCCTCCTCCGTGTGGTCCGACGACGCAGGTGCTCTCGTCAATCGCGTCCTGATCATCGACCTCGAACTGCTCGACGCACCGTGAAGTGGAGTGACTGATGCGCGACGATAGGAACATGGACGCCTTCGACGTTGTCGTGGCCGAGCTCTTCGGCGATGCCGTGGACTCGCGCGAACTCTGGGATGTGGTGTCCAAGCAGGGCGATGCCTCCGAGGTCCACGTCACCACTCCCGCGCAGAAGCAGGCCCGCAAGAAGAAGATCGTCAACACGGTCGGCCAGGGGCTCAACGCCCTGGCCATCGGCGCAGGCACCCACGCGCTGGTGATGGCCGGTCGCGACGAGCGGCTGGCCCGCTCCCCCGCACGCTCGGCCCGCATCCTGTCGGCCCCCTACAAGCAGTGGGCCAAGACCGGCATGCACCGCAAGCTCGTCAAGCTGGGCGGCGAGGCGATGATCGAGGGCAAGGCGGCCAAGTTCGCCGTCCCCTTCGCGGCCGGTGCCGTCGGCCTGCACACGGCCGAGCTCGTGGGCGACTCCATCGCGGCGCGTGCGCTGAGCGACCAGCGCAAGGAGATCAAGAAGGCCCTGGGCGACATCGTCGCCGCGCGCAAGGCGGGACGCATCGACACCGAGACGGCCGTGCGGATGTCCAGCGCCCTGATGGACGCGGTCGCCAAGGTCGACACCCCCGATGCTCGGGAGATCCACCGGGCCGCCGAGCAGCTCGTGGACATGAGCGCGGTCATCCCCTCCAAGAAGGTCCAGATGGCCCGCGAGACCTACCAGGCGGGCAAGAAGGCCACCCAGCCGCTCAAGGGCGCCATGGCGCTGGTCCCCAAGAAGAAGGACCCGGCCATCCAGCCGCTGGCCAAGAGCGTCAAGACCGAGGCGGGCAAGATCGTCCTGGCCGGTCTGAAGGCCAGTGGCCAGGAGGCCCAGGGGGTCGCACGCGCGGGGGCCAAGGCGGTGGGCGAGGAGGCTCGCACCACTGTCAGGGCCGCAGGCAGCGAGGCGCGCTCCACCTTCAAGACCGTGGGCGAGGAGTCGCGCAAGCTGCCCACCTCCGTGGACAACACCGTCAACGAGGTGCGCGGCACCGTGGGCGACGTCCGTGCGGGCGTCAACGAGGCGCGGGATGCCGTCAAGACGGGCGCCGCGTCGGTCTCCGAGGCCGCGGGCAAGGTCGGCGGGCAGATCCAGGGCGCTGCTGATCGTGTCGCGAACACCGTCAACCAGACGGGCGACAAGCTCTACCGCAAGGGCCGCAAGCTCGCCCTCATCGGCGCGGGCGGGGTCGCAGGGGCGGCCACCGTCCCCGTGGGCGTCGCGCAACTGGGCGCCAACCACCGGGCCAAGAAGTACGGCGTGCCGATCGCCCGTGCTCCCCAGGTCAGGCTCAAGAAGGTCAAGGTCAAGAAGAACGACGGTCCCGACCTCACCTGGGCGGGCGAGATCGCCAAGATGGACACCGACAAGCGCCAGGTGTTCGGCTGGTGCACGGTCACCCACGTCAACGGCGAGGAGGTGGTCGACCTCCAGGGCGACTACATCCCGCTGGAGGAGATCGAGAAGGCGGCGTACACCTACGTCGTGGACTCCCGCAAGGGCGGCGACATGCACTCCCGCGACGGGGAACTGCCCCTGCACACCTCGGACATGGTGGAGTCCTTCGTGGTCACCCCCGAGAAGCTGTCGAAGATGGGCCTGCCGCAGGATGCCCTCCCCCATGGCTGGTGGGTGGGATTCAAGGTCAACGACGAGAAGCAGTGGGACATGGTCAAGAGCGGGGAGCGCACCGGCTTCTCCATCCACGGCTCAGGCAAGCGGGTGGAGAAGAACTACGTCTCCAAGGGTCACAAGGAGGAAGCGGCCGTTGTCGGTGGCGCGGCGGTCGCTACAGCAGCCACCCCCTACTGGAAGAGGCTTCCCGACGACGGTGGCGCCTCCGAGCGCATCTCGGAGTCGGCCAAGGGCGGCCAGGCCTCGGTCGCCGACCTGCGGGCCATCGCGCGAGGTGGTGGTGCACGGGCGGGCAACAGCGCCCACACGGCCCGCATCGCGGTGAACATGGCTGAATCAGGGTTCAAGACCGATGAGCCGGTCGTCGTCCATCGCTACAAGAACGGGAAGATGGTCCTGCGAGGCGGCCACCACCGCACGCAGGCGGCCGAGTGGTCTGGGCTGGAGAAGGTCCCCGTGAGGATTGTCGACCGCCCGGAGAAGGCTCCGCGGACGCTGGTCACCCTGGCCACGGACCGGTTCATGACCGGGCACGTCCGTCGTGCCCGCAAGCCCAACGCTCCTCGCCCGATCGAGGACCTGCGCACCGAAGCAAGCAAGCCCCAGCTCAAGCTGGCGGCGAAAGTCAACAACGCCATTTCGCATGCCGATGAGGTCTTGCGGGTAGGGAGAGCAGTGCGATGACCACCGATGCGTTCGGCGTTGCCAAGGCCTGGAAGGGCCAAGAGGGCGACAAGCGCAACACCAAGTACTACGCCGCGGGCGTGGTCGGAGCCAACGTCGGCCGCCCTGTGGGGGCGCGAGCCGCCGTCGGGTCTGCCTCCTTGAAGGCGGTGAAGAGTGGCCGGAACGCGGCCATGCTGAACGCCTTCGAGAACACCGGCGAGAGCGTCGTCCAGGCTGCGGCCAAGGCCCCCAAGGTCATGCGGATGCGCTTGGGCGGATCGGCCGGAGGCATGCTCGGCGCTGCTGCCGGGATGGGTGGCTATGCCGCCTACCGGCACTCCCAGACCGGCAAGCGCCGGGTCGGGGCCTCGGTGGCCGGGCAGGAGGCGCGTCGGTCCGCCGAGCTCGCCAGCCTGCGTGCCAACCCCGGCAAGTCCAAGGTGGAGAAGAAGCGCAACCCGATGACCCGTGACTACGGGTTCGATTCCCAGGAGGCCCTGGAGCGCACGGAGCAGGACCTCAAGGCACGCAGCGCGTTCGTCTCCCGCACGGGCACCCAGCGCAAGAAGAACTGGAAGACCCTCGGCCAGCATGTCGGGGCAGGCACGGCCATCGGTGCTGCCGGTGGCGCCGGGTTCGTCGGTGCCTCGGGCATGCGCAACCCCAAGTCCCTGCTCACGGGTGCGGCAGTAGGTGCAGGCGCGGGCGCGGCTGGGGGGCTGCTCACTGGCACCACGCACACCGGGCTGCGGGCTGTCAGCGAGGCGGAGAACGCCTCCATCGAGCGCGGTGACCAGCGCCTGCCGGGCAAGGGCGAGCGGACCAGCGTCTACCACAATCTTCGGATCGTCCCGAAGAAGGAGTACCAGAAGGCCCACTTCAAGGCCGTCAAGCGGGAGAACGAGACGCTGCGCCAGCAGCTCGCAGAAAGGGAGGCGAACGTGTCCTACATCCACAAGAGCGCCTTCGGGGTGGATCACGAGTACGAGGAGGTCTCCAAGCTCGGCCTCAAGCCGCTCGTGCAGGCCGCCAAGGTCGGCTTCAAGGGTGGGATGACCCCGTACGCGCCGGGTAGCGCGGGCGCACGGGCCACCACTGCTGGCGCAGGGATCAAGACCGGCATCGGCCAGATCAAGACCGGAATCGGTACCGGAGCGGCCAAGGTCAACACGGCCATCAGCGCCAAGCCCAAGACGGCACTGGGCATCGGGGCAGGCGTCGGCG
>Ga0315293_10002480_pt1 | contig 17728 bp, 16 predicted proteins | sample YL17G13_20_MG_FD_203071 | JGI IMG/M metagenome (GOLD analysis project Ga0315293, IMG submission 203071) | Sediment microbial communities from Yellowstone Lake, YNP, Wyoming, USA - YL17G13_20 | ecosystem: Environmental > Aquatic > Freshwater > Lake > Sediment | place: USA: Wyoming | collected...
TCCTTCCGTAAATTCAGCCATTATCCTGAATATCCGCCACAGGTCCCGAACAGGACTATTAATCATATTCACCATAAGAAAAAAACTCCTTCAGAAATAGTTCGCTGCACAAATACTACCATAAATCTGGATTGTCGGCCGAGGGACAATATTTTGCAATGTGGCAATCAGGGCAATTCGGCTTACGTGCCTGACAGATATTTCGCCCATGAAAAATCAACAAATGGCTAAACAGCGTCCAATCCTGCATTGGTATTATTTCGGCCAAATCGAACTCCAACTTTACCGGGTCGGTGTTTTCGCTAAGTCCCAGTCGCCGGGAAAGTCTGATAACGTGGGTATCACAGGTAACACCGGGTATGCCGAAGGCGTTGCCGAGGACTACATTTGCGGTCTTTCTGCCCACGCCGGGAAGCTGCAGAAGCTCCTGCATGGTATCGGGGACTTTGCCGCCAAACTGCTCTATTATCTTTTTGCAGGCGCCTTTGATATTGACTGCCTTATTGCGGTAAAAGCCTGTGCTGTGTATATCAGATTCGATTTCTTTGAGGTCTGCCCCTGCCCAGTCCTGAGCAGATGTGTATTTTTTGAAAAGGTCTTTTGTGACTATATTGACCCGCACATCGGTACACTGGGCCGATAAAATCGTTGCAATAAGCAATTCGAGAGGATTTGTAAATTTAAGTGCGATTGCTGCATCGGGATATGTATTCCTCAGTATTGGCCAGATTTTTTTGATTCTCCGGCGTGCCTGGTCTTTATCAACTTTTATCTTTGATACCGCTATTTTCCTGGCCATGGCTATTATTTTGAAGGAAGTTTTTCGAGTGTGGTTTTCAGTTCGCCGGCAAAGGCAAGTCCCCGCCATATAACGGGTTCTTTTTGGCCCGGCACAAACAGGATGCTGACCGGCACACCCGGCTCATTATAGACATTTTTTAAGGCAATTGTCGCGGGGTAATCACTTACGGTCGTGTCGCCTTTAATCGCCAGCACATTTTTTTCTTTGATTAGCTTTGCGATGTCACCGCGTCTATAAACGGTTTTCTCCACCACCTGACAACTCAGGCACCAGTCAGCGGTAAACTTAATCAAAACCGGTCGATTGTCGGCTTTAGCCGTCTCTATCAAATTGGAATCGTATTTCTGCCAGTCGATAATCTGAGCAGCCGGTGCGGTCAGGAATAACAATCCCGCAGCAACAGCTACAATAACGGCAATAATCCTTACGATAAGTTTGTGGGATAGTTTACTTCCGTAGCCGACCCAGCCGCCCCACATCCATACGCAAAATGCGAGTGTCACGGCAAAATACAATACCCCCATTCTGCGCGCTTCCGGCAGAGCGGCAATTAATTTTACGGCTATGACCAGCAGGACAAAACCCATCGCCTGTTTGAATAATTCCATCCATTGCCCCGAGCGGGGCAGGCGTTTCAATAAATCAGGCATTGAGGTCAATACCGCATACGGTAAGGCCATTCCCAGGCCTATAACCATCATCGCAATTGAAGCAAGGGGTAACGGCTGGGTCTGTGCCCAGGCAAAGGCCGCCGCCAGAATCGCAAAGCTGCACGGCGTACTTAAAATTGCCGCCAGAAAGCCCATTCCCAGGGCGCCTGCGTAACCTTTGCCGGAACCGGTTTTGCCTGCGATGCCGGATGGAATGCTAATTGAAAATATGCCGAACATGAATAATGCCAGCACCACCAGCAACAGGGACATCCCTGCAACAAAATCCGGGTTTCGGAATTGGTCGCCCCACTGAAGTACCGTACTAAAAGAGACCTGCAAAATTATATTTGCAGCGGCAAGACAGGCGAAAAAGAGCAGTATGCCGGCACAGAACGCAAACCCCATTAGAACGGATGTCCTACGGCTCTGTTTTGCCTGTTCAACTATCCTCATTACGATAAGCGGCAGGACGGGCCAGACGCACGGCATAATATTCAAAGATAAGCCGGCTAAAAACGCCAGTCCCAGTGCAAACCACAGGGGGTAACTGGGGCCTTTAATTGTCCCTGCCAAACTTGCTGCGATTTCAAAGCTGATTTGTTTCCAGGAATCCTTCTGACTCCAGTCAACATCCCCCTGAAGCATTTTCTCAAACGGCGTCAGACAAATAGTACTGGTGCAGGCAACGCCGGAAATCTTTACGCTGACACTGCCTTTATCGAGATTAGCTTTCGCTTCTTTAATCGGTACAAATATGGTAAACCTGCCGACATATACCTCTGTATTTTGGCGCTGTTGCTTATCGTGGAAATTGTTCCATTTAGGAAAGACGGGTTCATCGAATGTGAAATCTTCCGATTTAGCTTCGACTTTGAGGTTATAACCGCCGGGGGCAGTTTGCCGGCTTGCGTAATAGTGCATATCGCTTGTGCCGTCGAATATGACTGCTATGCCGGGTCTGCCCGACATTGCGGCCGGGGCAATGTGCGCAGAGGAAAATTCCTTTCCGTATCTTACAAGTTCAGTGAAACCGGCTTGAATTGATTCTGGTGCATTCTGTCCCCACAAACCCAGACAGGAGGCGGTTAAAACACAAAGAACCCCAGCCGATACTATAATTTTTTTCCGCATAAGGTTATTCTTGAAAGCTGATAATTGTGAATAATCAATTATTTTTCTGCTTTTCGTTTTTTGCCTGTTCGGCAGCTAACAAATCAGAAACAGTGGGTTTGTCCAAATCGCCGCCTTCCAAAATAATCTTCACCTCATCAGCATCGAGAGTTTCATATTTGAGCAGCGCCTTTGCTATCTGTTCAACCTTATCTTTATTTACTTCTATCAGCTCTTTTGCCTTTTTGTAGGCCTGGCCGATAATCTTTTTTACTTCTCCATCAATTGCCTCAGCGGTGTTGTCGGAATATTCCTTCTCGGCGGGTAAAATATATGCGTCCATACTCTCATAATCGGAACCGTAGTTTATAGGCCCAAGCTCGGCGCTCATGCCCCAGGTTCCAATCATTTGCCGTGCGATTTTGGTGGCCTGCTGAATGTCCGACTGCGCACCGCTGGATATATCTTCACAGAATAATTCTTCGGCAATTCTGCCGCCGAAACAGACCTGTAAAAGTGCCATGCAATACCTTTTTGTAAATATGGTGCGGTCTTTTTCCGGCAGGGCAAATGTTGCTCCGCCCATAGGCCCGCGTGGTATGATGCTGACCTTGTGCAGGGGGTCTGCATCTTTCAAAAGGGACTGTACGAGGGTGTGGCCTGCCTCGTGATAAGCTGTTATTTCGCGTTCCTGCTGGTCGATGACCCTGCTTTTTCTTGCCCGTCCCCAGCGAACCTTGTCACGCGCCTCTTCAAGGTCGGCCATTTCCACGCAGTCCTTATTGGCCATCGTCGCCCCCAGAGCGGCTTCATTGATAATCGCAGCAAGGTCGGCACCGCTGAACATCGACGTTCCGCGAGCCAGTCTTTCGAGGCTGATTTCGGGGCTCAATTTTATTTTCTTTGCGTGGACCTTTAGAATTTCGAGCCTGCCCTTCAGGTCTGGCAAAGGCACAACCACCTGCCTGTCGAATCTTCCCGGCCTGGTCAGAGCGTGGTCCAGAATGTCGCTGCGGTTTGTCGCAGCGATAACTATCACCTGGTCGTCGGTGTCGAAGCCATCCATCTCAACGAGAATGGCATTTAGCGTTTGTTCGCGTTCATCATGTCCGCCGCTGGCAAAGCTGGCGCCGCGTTTGCGTCCGATAGCATCAACTTCATCGAGGAAAATAATGCAGGGCGAACTGTCTTTGGCCTGCTTGAACAAATCCCGCACCCGCGATGCCCCGACGCCGACAAACATCTCAACAAAATCACTGCCTGATATGCTGAAGAACGGCACATCGGCTTCTCCTGCTATCGCCTTTGCAAGCAGGGTCTTGCCGCATCCGGGCGGGCCGATAAGAAGGACTCCGCGGGGAATTCGTCCGCCAAGTCGCTGGAATTTTTTGGGAGTTTTCAAAAATTCGATTATCTCGGCAACTTCCTCTTTGGCCTCATCCACGCCGGCAACATCCTTAAATGTAACCTGAGCATGGTCTTTGTCCTGCAGTTTGGCCCTGCTTCGCCCAAACGACATCAGCATCCCGCCTGCACCGCCGCGAATGTTCCTTGCAAACATAAAGTAGAGAATGCCCACGAACAGAAGTATCGGAAATATCATACTTATAAGATTTAATATCCAGGTGCGGGGCGGGGCGGTATTATTCTTCACACCGTTCTGCTCGAGGAGTCCGCTGAGCTCTTTACCCTGTATATCAGGATTAAAATAAACCACAAAGGAGCCTTTGCCGGCTGTCCCCCTGGTTTTAATACCCTGGTCGTTGAATTTGCCGGCTATTTCCATATCTTTTATGGTAACGCTTTCAACGCACTTGTTTTTTACATAATCGACAAATTCGTCCCAGCGGATTTCATCGGCCCCTTGCCACTGCTGGAGCATCATCAATCCCATCAGCACTATAAAACCGACAATCAGCCAGTTAAACATCCCCCGCTTGTTTGCGGCCAATGGCGTCTTTTTGTTTTGAGGGTTACCCTTAGAGTAGCCGGACTTTTTATTTCTATTATTTGCCATAATAAAATCTTGCGAACCGCGGTTTGCCGGGCGAGGGCATTTTTACCATTCCTTTTCCATCAACTCTACGATTTTGCGAGCCAGTTTGTTTGCTGCCAGGCTTGAGGCGTAGGTTGTCCCCTGTTTCTGCCATTCCGAATAGCTTGCCATTGCATCGACGGTCTTATTATCTATAAGCAGTTTGCCTGTCTTTAAATTTTTCCAGCTGACTACCGCCCGCAGTTCGACGTCTTTTTCCAGTGCCCGACCGGTCTGGCGTTCTACGGTAAGCACCGATTTATCCACAGCCACTATGTGTCCGCTCAGTACGGTATCGGCACGGTCTCTATTGGAGACTATTTTGTAAGGCGTCTGGGCCTCGATGCGTTTTGCAAGGGCATCGGTCAGTTCATATTCGGCGCCGCGATTAAAACTCTCGTTTTCGAACATCTCCACATAGACAGTTCCCACTTCATCTGGGTAGAGCGATTCGTTGGAATAGCCGCCGCAGCCGGCTAAACAAAAACAAACCGCAGCAGCCGTAATCCAAAGAGCTACAGAATAAGTTTGCCCAGTTTTTTTATGGTTTCGTTTTCCCATATACTTTTCTTTTCCTTTTTCAAATTACTCTTATCTATCTGCTGCTTTGCCATTTTCGTTGCTGTACTTTCGGGCCAACCATCGACGACCGTCTGATAATACATACTGGCCGGCTGCCAGCTGCCTGTTTGCTGATAATATTGGCCGATGAAAAATTGCTTATACGCCATTTGCTCGTCTATCAGTTTCAGTTTGGCGTCGATATCCAGCTTTTGGGCATCTTCGGGATAGCGAAGCTTGAAATTCTCGTAATAAGTTTTAGCGCTGATTAAATTTGAGGCATCGTATTTCGGCCCTTTGTAGGCGGCGTGTTTGCATCGCGCCATCGCGAGCAGTGCGTCCCTGCCGATTTGACCTGTCGGCCATTTGGAGGAAATCTGGGACCACTCGAGATATGCCTCTTCAAACTTTTGCCGCTTTTCATAACTTTGGGCAACGGAAACAAGGGCATCTACGCCGATAGGTGCGTCGCCGGAGCGGTCGCTGATTTTTTCCATCATTTTGACGCCATCGTCATAGCCCCTGACTTTGAAGATTTTGAGGATGGTTTTTTTCTCGCCAGCCAGAAAAGCGGTAGCCACCGAATACTGCCTGTCCAGAACGGTTTCGTAAAGTTCGCTGGTCGGATAGTCAGTTAAAAATTTATCGTAGCTGTGACCTGCATCGACAAATTTGCCCCGCGAACGGAGGATTTCCGCTTCGGAGAAGGCGTCAAAATCGGGCCCGGCGACCTGTGGAAAATCTTTTTTAAGTCTGGTAAACGCTTCCCGCAGCGCCTGGGTCTGGCCTGTGTCAGCCAATTGCTTGGTTTGTGAAACCGCCAGCAGATATTTGCTCTGTTCGCTCGCCGCGATGTCGATGTCGCGTCGCAGCGGGTCGGCAGATACCGACTTCCACTGCTGGTCTTTGCCGAGATGCCATGTTTCCGCAGCCGCTGCCGCGGCTGAAATCACAACTATTACAATTAATATAAATCGTATCCTGTGTTTTCGCATGTCCTTTGCCCTGCCATTCAATTCATTCCTTCGACAAGCTCAGGATGGTGAGCAACGTCGAACCATTTCTGCATTAATATCGCAAGGCAAACATTATACACATTCTCAGGACCTTTGCAAACCCACAGTTTAAATATTGCCTTAAAAGAAGACCGGCCTCAATTTCACCCCAAATTTCGCTCTAAACCATTATTATGCCGTACAGTTTTCTCAAGATTAATAGCTTCCGGCACTACCACATTGCCTACTTTGTCATATTCTCGATACGTGTCAGGCATAATTTGGCCTTGCCGGCAAAACTGCTTTTCGAATAGTCCTTGACCACCAAATTGAGAGCCTCTTTTGCCTGGTCGAATTTGCCCTGGAGCATATAACAGTAACCCATGAAGAAATTTGCTTCAGGTGCCTGTTTAGTCTCGGGATACTCAATAATGAGCGTGAGAAACACGTTAGCTGCCTTGTCAACCTCACCCAGTTGGATATAGCACTGCCCCCAGAGCAAAAATGCGTCTTTAGCCAGCTTGCGGTTTGCCGCCTTGTTTTGTTCGACAAAATGGTTTAATTCCGAAATCGCGGCATTGTAATCACCTCCGTTGAACAGGCCTTGGCATATTTTGAACTCAATATCTGTTTTCTGTTCCGCAAAAGTTTTATATCGCCCTGCTATGTCCCTGTATGCGGCAACAGCCTTTTTGTACTCCTCTTTCTTGACTAACTCTTCTATCGTCTTGCAGTCCCTTTCATAGACATACGCAACCAGCTTCGGCTTGCTGAGGCAGTATTCAACGAATTTATCGTTCCATTTACCATCTTTTTTCAGACCGGCTTCGATTAATTTGGCTGTTGATACAGGCTCCGGCGTCTGGTCAAATACGGTGTCAAGGAAGAACTCAAAGACATTCCAGTCGTCACTTTTTTCCAGTTGCCCAACTATTCTCGAAAAGTTTAGTTCGTTTTTAGACGCATCCTTGAAAATCTGCTTGAAAACATCTCGATGCTCCGTATCCGGAGTATTCTTGTACAGCCATGTAAATGCCTCCCCGCCATGAGTCAGAGATGCAGCTGCACGCTTATAGGCATCTATAATCCCGTTCTTATCGAGACCGGCAGCCTCTCTGGCCTTTGCAAGCTGGAAATAAAGGTCACTGATTTGTGGGTTTGCATAAGAAACCTTATCGGGATTTTTCTGTCGCCATTTTGGATACTCGGCAAGCTCTGCTTCGATAAACTTCACGGCTTCCTGAGGCTTTTTTTCGCTAATAATTTTCTCTCTCTCCTTACCGATATTTGCCCAGTATGCCTTGTCTCCAAACATCGCGGCGGCTGCAACCGTACCAGCCGCACAAGCGATAGGCACCGAGTGGGCATGGACAAATGAAAACGACACAAGAACAAACTTGGTAACAATGCCGGTAACCAGTTTTCTTTTAAGGTTCTTTCTTATTTGCCGATTTTCTATTTTCATGTCTTCACTCCTTATCTATAAAGTTTTAAGATTAGAAAATGTTTAACTGCATGCTGACCAGTTCAGCATCCAGGTCGATAGCATTATTTTTCTTCAGGTAATCCCTCAGCAGCACAACCAGGAAACCAACACCATCCAAACGATAATTTTTCATAACCATTCCCATCCTTTTGCCGTTTACGGCCTTGTAGGGTAAGGCGATGGTATAGAGCTTATCGTTATCCAGCTCATTGATGCAGATAATATCTTTTGCAGTCTGTTTGACCAAACTTACGCCGTCAATTATCTGGCCGCAGACTTCTCCGGATGAAATGTCATTGAAAGGAACCGTCAGCAGCTCTCTTAAGTCCCTTCCTTTGAGGCTTATCTTTACTATCCAGTCATTTTTGAAAATCCTCGAAATATCTCGAAGGGTCAGTTCGCCTTTATCCGGCAATTCCGCAGAGCTAAACGGCTCTTCCGAGATCATCACATCGGTACCAAGCTGCTCTCGCAAAACCCTGGCCACCCATTGGCGCCATTTCCATTTGGGATAGGTTTTGGCAAGTTTTGCAAGCGGAACATCCCAGCTTTTATGCCAGCCCCAGACTGTATCGAACTTTTCAGTTCTGAGCCATTTGACCTGATTACTGTCGGCTGCTTCAAATATTCCGACATCAGCGGTCTGGCTGGACTTTATCTGCCCCCAGGCAGTATTTACCAGATTCAGGGCTTTATCTGATGTCCCTGAAAAAACCGCAATATATCTTCCGGCATTCAGGGGATTGGGATAAATGAAAATTACGCCAAAATCACCTTCATAAACCTGGCCATCCGCCGTCAATTTACCGTCTTCAATAATGGCAGGAAGTTTGTCAGTAATTTCTTTAAAATACTTGCTTTTCTCGAGCCTGCCGACAAAGACGATATTGTGCGTGTCTAAAAAGCTGGCCGGTAAATTCACATCCGCAAAACACGGCGCCGAACCAGCCAATTGTCCGGCAAGAGCTTCTTTTATTTCATCTCCCTCCCAGTCCACCACATACTGGTCGGTAAATATATCCGCCACAGGGCCGTTAAGGGATTTATTTTTTATATAAAGGGCGTTTTCGTATTTCGAACTTTTTCTTGTAAAGACCGCACCGGTTACGAAGTCTATATGTTTGCCGTTTTCTATAATCTCCACAGGCCTGTTACAATCAAGCGGGGCTTGTTCAAGGTTTAATGTGTAGGCATCGACATTGTCTGTCTTGACTAAAATGCTCTGTCCCCAAACGATGGCGTCTATAGAGGCAATAAAGTTTTCATCTTCTCTGCCGCCAATCTGTACCCAGTAAGCCTGCGGATTGGTAAATGATTCAATTGCATATAAAACTCTGGCTGGGCTTATATCTCTTATTGCGTCCGGAACAGATTTACCACGAACATCATTAATGCTTCGATCTCTGCCGTGTTTAAAATATCTGCAACCATGGTATTTAAAACACTCAACAGCAAAATCATAATAGCCTATTGCCCAGTCCTCATTGTGTTCGCCCTTAACAAAAATCAAGGGTAGATTTAAGGCATTGCCGGCAAGCTGTCTCGAGGCATTCCCTAAAGATGCGCTACATTCTGCCCACTGGTCGGGATATTTTAACCCAAGATCAACCGAAGTGATTCCGTTGCCGCATTCTCCATTTACGTAAATTCTATTTTTATCGAGATTGATTTTATCGCTGATGATGTCCAAAAAACATTTGTAATCTTTCCATTCATAGCCCAAAGGCGTCGGGAAATGCCACCAAAGTATAATTACGCTGCTTGATTCTTTATAATTGCTCATGGCCCCGACCCGCCTTGTATCAGCATATACAAGCATAGGCCATTTCTTTAAATTGTCATAAATTTCTGGAAACAGTATTACAAATTCTGCAACTGAAGCTCCTTCAAATCTTTTGAGCCTGATCTTATTCAGACCTATAACGAGATCAGGACAATTGCCATCTTCGAAACTTGTCTTTGCCGTTATAGCTTTTGCTAAAGCTGATAGTATCTTTTCTGACAAATTCGATGATTTGCCGGCAAGCTCCATTAAATTGTCGAAGTGCGATACCGCTATGGATGAATAGATAAGCTGAGGGTCGGGATTGGTTTCTATCTGCTCTTTATTTTTTTTACACCAGGCAAGCAGGGCTTTTTTCCAGTCTGCTGCAACAACCGCATAGAAATTATTACTCTCTTTGCCAATATCGTTTTTATCAAAGATTAATAACAGAGTATAAAATCCCTCTGCAATTGCGTTGATGTCGATTGCCAGACCGTTTGAATCAATCTGCACAGTTATAGGCGATAGTTCTGCCCATAGGTTCTCCTGCCATTTGGACAGGCTAAGTTCAGCTTCTGTTTTTTCTTTAGGCAGTTTGACATTTGAAGGCAGTGTGATGATTGAAACGTTAGGGTCAAGGGCATAATTGATACTATTTGCATCCCTGCTTTTTGCAGTGCTAAATGACTTTTTTGTATCGAACTTTTCCGCTATTATTTCCCAGGGGAGCTTGTTTGCATTCTGGCCGGCACTGTTACTATCGGCAGCCAGAGCCGGGGCATACAAAAACATAATTATTAAAATCGACCTGAATGTTTTAATCTTCACCTGTCCTCCTTTTGATTTTGCTGGTCAAGAGGTTTTAAAAATCTTGAAAACCTGCTCAAAGTTACACCCCCGACCACAAATACTGCTATCCCCAGAAAGCCATGCCAGAAGCCCACAGTATATTGCTCAAGGCCGCCCAGTCCCATCTGCATAGTGACAAATATCCTCAAAAAATTCAACGCAAGTGCGGCCACCGCACCTGTCGTTATCATTAGGATTACGGCAGCAATTGAATGCCTGTCAAAGACCGCAAAAAACGATGACATAATCACAAATCCCAGAAGCGAGCGGATCCCCGAGCACTCCGGAGCAATAACCATTGGGCAATCTACGCTGTCAAACCAGAACTTAAAGCCTTGGCGTTCTAAAAATGAATCTGAAAAGCCGGAGAACACCGCCTCCATTATCATTGAAAAAAATCTCTGCAGATTAACCGTCGCAAAATCAACGGCCCCCTGCGGCGGCGGGATCATCAGAAATAAAAATATCAAAGGCACAGCAGAAAGTCTCCAGTTTGAATACCCAAAGATGCCCAGAGATGCCGCCAGCGAATTGAACACCAAAAAAAGACCTGATATTCTCGGCAAATCATAAGCGGAGGCGGCAAGCATTGCACCTGTGGTCGCCGGTAAAATGTATAGAACCTTTTTTATGGGCTTGAAGACGCTTGAAGCAAATTCGTTTCTGCTTTTAAAAAGGATAAATCCGCACATAACCGGAACAATCATCAGGCCTTCAAAATTCCTGCCGCAATGCCACAGCCGCCACAGGCCCGTAAATGCAGGAATGGACACCGCCAACAGTCCCGCAGCAGGCAGCCAGACTTTTCGCCATGCAATTAAGCTGTTGGCGCCATTACCGCTCATTGCCGATGCGCTCGAACATACAGACTGAGTATAACTTTTTTCCATGGCCGGTTTTACTTATTCGTTCATTGAACGAGTTCCACTTTATTTATCACTTTGTAACATAGGCGGAACTAACCGGCGGAATGTTGAATAACTAAATTCGGGATTTTTTAAGTTTTTAGCTTATATGCACTACAATCCTTCAGTTTCTTGTTTTTCTGCACGTTTTTTGATATATCTTATGAGGCATTGATTCGATTGCCTTAAAGAACCTGTTATAGAAAATGAAAAATTGAAAAAATACGAGCATATCATCTGGGACTGGAACGGCACACTGCCCGATGAGACACAAGATCGTCGCTGGTCGCTGGTCGCTCGAATCCCGAGTAACGAGCAACGAGCGACGAGATACGAAATTTGTGTTGCAATTTTCGGCTCTGCGGGGTAGGATTTTTGCAATATGAGGCCTGAAGATATGGCTGAGCCGACAGGAAGCAATAGTAAAGGCGGCGAAACCGCCCGCCGTGCCAGCGACGGCACGTCGCGGCAGGTTGCCGGCAAAGCAGTTAGCGATTTTGTTAACGGCTTAAGCGGTGAGCAGCGGATGCTGGTAGTTCTCAAATCGCAGTTGTACGGCGGCTCATGGGAACCGATGCTCGACGACCTGCGAAACCGGCTGACAGGCAAGCCATATATATTTAAGCTGGCCAACAGGATACATGACGATATCGAGCGAATTGAGCGGATGCAGGCCTTCGAAGCCGAGCATAACCTTGATTTGGCGGACTATGTGGATTTGCAGTAAGGCTGGTTTTTGGGGTATGGGACAAAATTAAGGATAAGTACAAGGGTTTTGCTTTCGATTTTTTTGAGAAGGGCTATGAAAATGACAAAGCTGCTGCGGTTAAGAGGGGGCGTTTTTGCGGGTCTTTTAGTTTTTGTGTTTTTGTCGGGATGCGCCTCAAAAGAGGGAGTTTCCAGCAAGTTGGCTGCACAGAAGCCGACGCTGCAAAAGGAAACTTCACAAAAGCTTATCTCGCCGGAACTGCTTAAGGCAGGCAATCTAAAAATTGTCTGGGAAAACCAGCTGCCGATAAAAGCAGGTGAGAAGGTGCAGCGTATATCCATCCTCGGCAACAGGATATATGTGCTTTCAGACCGCAATTACATGATTTCACTCAACAGCGAAAAGGGAACGCCGATATTCAGCAGGCCGCTTGCACAGGCTGGTTTTACAATTTCCGGCTGGGAACTCTACAATAACATAATCATATCAATGATAGGCGGCAAACTGGTTGAACTTAATCCCGACCTCGGCACTGAAATCCGCTCCAGCTATCCGGGATTTTTTGTGGTTTGCCCGGCTGCGCGAAATAATCTTTATTACTATCTTGGCGGCACAGATAAACGCGTTCACTGCGTGCGTGCGAAAGATAATGTTAAGGTTTTTGAAGCGGCAGCCGACAACGACTCGAAAATTACATCAATTCTTGCGGATAACGATTCCGTTATCTTTGCAACCGATACGGGCAAGGTCATCTGCATCACGCCCGACGGACCAAAGGGGCTTTGGCGATTTAATGCCGCGGGCGGTGTTGTAGAGCCGATGGTAAGGAACGACCGGCAGCTATTTTTTGCAAGCAGGGACACCAACATTTACAGAATCGATATGGAAACCGGAAAGCTCAAATGGAAATGCCAGGCCGATGCTATCCTTAAAACGGCGCCTCGTGTAACAGCGGCAGCGGTTTATCAAAACCTCGGCAGCAGGGGCTTAATGGCGATAGATAAAACAGCCGGTAAAAAAATGTGGCAATTAGCCGAAGGCATCGACATCCTGACTGAGACAGCAGGAAAGGCCTATGTAATTACAAATACCGGCATGCTGGTGGTAATCAATAACAAGGACGGCAAACAATTATATTCGATAAATGCCGGGGCGGTTTCAAACTGGGCAGCCAATACTGCGGATTCAAAAATTTACATTGCCGATGACGGCGGCAGGATTGCCTGTATACAGCCGATAGCGGATAACCTATTAAAGTAAAACTTTTTCAAAAGCGAGTTTCAAATGGAAATGAAAATTAAAACGGCGTTAATAAGTGTTTCGGATAAGACCGGTATTGTGGATTTCGCCAAGGCGCTTAGCGCCATGGGAGTTAAGATAATAAGCACCGGAGGCACAGCCAAAAAGCTGGCCCAGGCAGGCGTAACCGTTGTCAGCATCGATTCGGTTACCGGCTTTCCTGAAATGATGGACGGCAGGGTAAAAACGCTCCATCCAAAGATTCACGGCGCACTATTGGGACTTCGCGACAAAAAAGAGCATGTTGCCGCAATGAAGAAACACAACATCGAGCCGATAGACCTGGTCTGCGTAAATCTTTATCCCTTTGAGGCGACGATAGCAAAGTCCGGCTGCACGCTCGAGGAGGCCATTGAGAATATCGATATTGGCGGCCCGAGTATGATTCGCTCGGCGGCCAAAAACCATAAATTCGTAACGGTCGTAACTGATGCCGGCCAGTATAAACGGGTTATCGATGAAATGAAGTCCAACAACTGGGCCGTCACCGAAGAATTGCGAACTGATTTTGCGAGAATTGCGTTCGGGCTAACGGCTTCTTATGACGCCGCTATCGCAAAGTACCTTAACGGCAAGGCCTCGGTGGAATATCCGGAAATAGTTACAATCGCCGTAAAAAAACAGGCCTCGCTGCGATACGGCGAAAATCCCCATCAAACAGCCGGCTTTTATAAACTGCCCGCAAGCGGCGAGACCTCCATCAGCAGCGCAGGCTTATTAAAAGGCGGCACCGAAATAAGCTTCAATAACCTGATGGATACCAACGCGGCCTTTGAACTTGTCAAGGAATTCGACGAGCCGGCAGCGGTACTCGTAAAACACATGAACCCCTGCGGCTGTGCGGTCGACAAGGATATTCGCCAGGCTTACCGAATGGCGTATGAATGCGATGTTACAAGTGCGTTCGGCGGAATAATCGCACTCAATAGAAAAATCGACGTCGAGCTGGCAAAAACGATTATGGAATCATACAGTCTGTTCGGCAAGGCACGCGGAGCAGCCGGATTTTTTGCCGAGGTGATTATCGCACCGGAATTCGACCCGCAGGCTGTTGAGATAATACGGACATTAAAGACATGGGGCAACAGGGTTCGCCTGCTCGAGGCCGGCGCTATCGACAGGGCGAAAATCGCCTGCGGCGAGTTCGATGTAAGGTGCGTTGTCGGCGGACTGCTTATACAAAAACGTGACCTTCTCGGCTGGGAGCCGGAGAAGCTGACTTATCCGACAAAGGCAAAGCCGACAAACACTCAGCTTGCGGATTTGCGGATTGCCTGGCTTGTCGCAAAGCACACCAAGAGCAACACAATTGTGCTTGTTAAAGACCACAGGGTTTTGGGTGTAGGCGCAGGCCAGATGAACCGCGTCGAGTCGGGTATGATTGCTGTCAAACACGCAGGCGAACAGACAAAGGGCTGCGTAATGGCCTCGGATGCGTTTTTCCCATTCCCTGATAACGTTGAAAACGCAGCCTCAGCAGGCGTCGCCGCCGTAGTCCAGCCGGGCGGCTCTAATAAAGACGATGAGGTAATCGCCTGTGCCGATAAGCACGGCATCGCGATGGTCTTTACCGGCAAACGCCACTTTAAACACTAACCCAACTTTCGCAGTTAGGAGAATAATCGCCAAAAAGGCAAAAAAAGATTTCACCACCTATGAAGAACTTGAAGCAGAGAAGAAAGAATATAGAAGGTCGCTGGAACTTAAAAGCATTGAGTTTGAATACGAAAAGGGCAAGCGGTATAAAATCGCCGTCAAGGTGGTCGATATATTCGGCAACGATACGATGAAAATTATTGAGGTGGGAGTATGAGCGAACGGATACCGGTTAATCCTAGAATATTGAGATGGGCAAGAGAAACCGCCGGATACAATATTGAAGGACTCGTCAAGAAGCTTGATCGCAAACGAGTAACTTTGGAAGTTGTTAATGATTGGGAAAATGGAAAAGACAGCCCGTCATATGAGCAACTTGAAAGACTTGCTTATGAAGTTTTTAAACGACCTCTCGCTCTCTTTTTCTTTCCCGAACCGCCTGATGAAGAAACGCCGAAACAATCTTTTCGGACATTGCCGCAAGAAGAAATTGACCTTATGGATCCGATATTGCTTTACTTAATTCGGCAGGCAAAGGTAATACAAGAAAATCTCAGAGAATTATTTAACGGGGAGAATCCGGCAAAAAAACACGTATGCGCTGATATCATAATACGGAGGTCAGATTCTGTTTCCGATATAGCAAAAGCTGTTCGTAAATACTTGGGCGTTGGCTTGCAGAAACAGTACGCATTAAAGTCAAATGAAGATGCATTAAAATATTGGCGCAATTTACTTGAAGAACACGGAGTATTTATTTTTAAGGATGCTTTTAAAGAAGAGGATTGCTCTGGGTTCTGCTTATATGATAATGTTTTCCCTGTAATCTATCTTAATAACAGTCAGCCAAAAATTCGTCAGATATTTACGTTATTTCATGAACTAGCTCATCTATTATTCAGAACGGGAGGCATTGATTTCAGAAACAATGATTTTGTTCGGAGAATGAGTGGTGACGATAAGCGAGTAGAAGTATTTTGTAACAAATTCGCTGGCGAGTTTCTCGTTCCTACCAAAGATATCAAACCGCAAATACACAATCAAATGATAGATGATAACCTTCTGTCTCGGTTGGCGGGTAAGTTTAGTATCAGTCGTGAAGTTATTTTAAGGAAATGTCTTGATCTTGGTTATGTCACCAAGGCTTTCTATGAGGCAAAAGTAAAAGAATGGGAAGAAGAAAGAGCAGAACGCAGCAGCCCCGGTGATTGGGGAAATTATTATCTGACACATGGAGCATATTTGAGTGGTCGCTATATTGAAACGGCGTTTAGTAAATACTATCAAGGCGGCATATCAAAATCACAACTTGCTGATTATCTTGGGATGAAAGAAGCAAATGTGAGTAAATTTGAGGGCTATGTACTTAATAGGGGATGATGGTATGAAATATATTTTTGACAGCGGCCCTCTTATCAATCTTTTCAGACATTATTATCCTGAACGATTTCCTTCACTGTGGGAAAAATTCTATGCACTTGTTTCTGATGGGAAAATTATTTCAGTCAAAGAGGTTTATAACGAGATAGATTCCAGAGAAGATGCATTGGCAAATTGGGCGAAAGATCAAAAGGATAAATTTTTCTCGCCATCAACCGTCGAAGAGTTTAGATTTGTAACCGAAATTTTCAAAGTCCGGCATTTTCAAGCAATGATCCGCAATAAAGAAAGGTTACAGGGCAAGCCTGTGGCGGATCCGTTCGTAATTGCCCGTGCAAAAATATTTAATTGTCCAGTGGTAACAACTGAAGCTCTTAAAGACAATGCGGCAGGAATACCTAATGTATGTGAACATTTTTCTATTCCATACATTGACTTGGAAGGTTTTATGAAACAGGAAGGTTGGACTTTTTGATTTATTTATAGGATAATTAATTATGGCCATTCATAAAGATTCCCCATCTTCGCCTTATGAAATACTTGCCCCACAAAGTCCGATGTTCGAAATCTGGGGACACCCTTAATTACACCCACCTGTTATTTTTAGATGTTATATGTCTTTTTTCCGCAAACCCTCTGCGATCTCTGAGCTCTCTGTGGCGAAAAAATATTATCCGTTGAATTTTTCTTTAACTAAAAACTTAAAACTAAGCACTAAAAACTTTTTCTGCAATCCGTGTTAATCCGTGGTTCAGATTTTTCTCTCATCTTCACTTTGCGACTTGGCGCCCTGGCGGGAAACAATCCCGTCTAAAATCTGTCGTTAGTTTTTATCTTGCCAAAGCTTTGTCACGGCTTGTTTACAAGCCGATGTTCGAGGCCTGAATAATTACGCAGATGCCTGCCCTGAGCAATGTCGAAGGGCTTGCATCGAGAAAATTTTATGGCCTTGAACTTATGGGCCAATTTCTTTTTGGCCGACAAAGCGAACTCCGTGTCAATCCCGTGTAAATCAGTGTCTAAAAATTCTTCGTGCTTTTTTTCTTTATTTTGAATTTTTTTCATTCGAATTTGTTTCGGATTTAGAGCTTCGAGTTTTCCCTTTACCATCTTCCCCATTTTAACAGTTTAACACAGGTGATCTTTTTTTAACAGGGGTGTAAAAAAGCCGACTTTTTTTGTAAAAAAGTGTAAAAAAGTGTAAAAAAGTGAACGATTTTTGTCAAAAAATGCTCAATTCGTGTCAGTTTTTGTCACTTTTTGCACACCCCAAAATTTGCTTTAACCCCTTTACAGCAAAGGACTAACCGCAATTTTACCCCAAAATCTTACCTATTTTACCAAATAAGGACTTACGTACACATCACACAATCAGTTTTTATAAAACACTCTTCATTCCGCAGCTTTGAGTTTTTCGCTTTAAGTTTTACACTTCTTTTTTATTTCAATCCTGCTGCTTTGCGGAGTTTTGCGACCATATCGGTTTTTTCCCATGTAAAGTCCGGCAGGTTTCGACCGAAATGCCCGCCATAAGACGTCTGGGCGTAAATCGGACGAGCAAGCTTCAAATGGTTAATCATACC
>Ga0315293_10002481_pt1 | contig 17725 bp, 21 predicted proteins | sample YL17G13_20_MG_FD_203071 | JGI IMG/M metagenome (GOLD analysis project Ga0315293, IMG submission 203071) | Sediment microbial communities from Yellowstone Lake, YNP, Wyoming, USA - YL17G13_20 | ecosystem: Environmental > Aquatic > Freshwater > Lake > Sediment | place: USA: Wyoming | collected...
ATCTTTGGGGTCTTGGCGGGGATATATATTGCCTTTGGTGCAGCTGTCGCAACTGCTGTATCAAGCGGGGGGACGCTGGATCCGGGTTTGACAAAGTTTCTTGCAGGGAGCGTCTTTAGTGTCGGTCTTATATTGGTGCTTATTCTTGGTTCAGAGCTATTTACCGGCAATATTCTTATGACAATAGGGCTTATCTATCAAAAATATTCCTTTGACAGGGTCTTGCGCAATTGGATAATTGTGTATTCCGGAAATCTATTAGGCTCGTTGATTATCGCCTGGCTAGTATTTAATTCAGGATTGCTTGTTCATCTCGGCAGTCTGACTCCGGTAGGAACTGTCGCAGTCAAGATTGCTGAGACAAAATTGCAGTTAAGTTTTACAGAGGCATTATGTCGAGGGATCTTGTGTAATATGCTTGTGTGCCTGGCGGTAATTATGTGTATTGCTTCTAGAACCGTCGGGGGTAAGATATTGGGAATCTACTTTCCAATTATGGCCTTTGTGGCATCGGGTTATGAACACTCCGTAGCCAACATGTATTTTTTACCTGTAGGGCTTATGGCAAAAGGTGAATTTTCATCCGGCTTCCTTACAATATTTAACAACCTAATACCAGTAACTATCGGCAACATTATTGGGGGTCTTTTAATCGTTTTCTTGCATCCAAAGTTAGAAGAAAGAATAGCGCGTATCCTCATTAAAAAAAATAACAAATAGATTAATGGGGGCGGTGCTATTTTTCATCCCCCTAAAAATTGCGGCAGATTTTTGAAAAAGATAGCGCTAGGCGGGTCATCCCGCGAACCTAGATTTTTTAATTTTGTAGCACTCGCAGGATTTCGTTAGATATCCCGCTTTGCGGGATTTCACTAGACAGAAGCTTTAGGTGTTCAAAAAGCTTAATTTGTTCAAATTACGCGAGGAAGTGGGACCCCAAATTATATTTTTGTTTTTCTGCGAAAATTTTGAAAACCGAAGTATAAGAAACTAATAGGGTTGAGTTATACAACCTGAAGTTCGAACCGAGCCGCTTCAGAAAATCGCGCTGGGCTTCGAAATTTGCCTCCGCTGCGATGTAACTGGCTTGGTGAGTGAGAGTTATAACAGTTTTGTAACGTTCGAGCCATTCCCCGTCTCTGCTACCCTTTGCTTGAAGCTCGAACTCTTTATATTCCTCATCTGAAATAACCCCACTCACCGACAAATCCAGCAATCGTTTTAACTGCTCGCCATACTAAATCCGTTGAAAGCGCGGCATTATGAGGGTATAATAACACATAACCTACTTTTTTCATATTGGCGGATATTTTTTTGCACCCGGCGATATTCTGCAGTTATCAAATTGAGGGAGTATGGCAATAAGCATATCTCCAGACTTTTTACATAAAAGGCCGTCTGTATTTATAATTATTTTGATTATAGCTGCTGGTTATCTTCTTTTTATTAGTAAGGAGAACATACTTATGGCTGAAACAAAGTTAATTCAGTTACCCAAACCGCTTAATAAAGGTAATGTTTCTTTTGAAGAGGTTATTTTTAGAAGGCGCTCTCAACGCAGTTTCAAGCAAAAGGATTTGAGTTTGCAGCAGATCAGCCAGCTTCTTTGGGCCGCACAGGGCATAACAGCAGAGAAAGGATTCTATAGTCTTCGCACTGCCCCTTCCGCAGGCGCATTATATCCTATGGAGATTTATTTATTGGCCAAAAATGGCCTATTTCGCTATTTACCTAACGGGCATAAATTAGAGTCTTTAAGCGAGCAGGATCTAAGAGGTGCCCTGGCAGTTTCTTCTTGGGAGCAAGCTGCTATAAGTCAGGCACCGGCCAGTATAGTAATTTGCGCAGTTTATTCACGCCTGACATCGAAATATGGCCAGCGAGGCATAAGATATGTACATATAGAAGTTGGGCATATTGCTCAGAATATACACTTACAAGCGGTGGCTTTAGGTTTAGGCTCCGTTCCCATAGGGGCCTTTAATGATGAGGAAGTCAAAAAAATATTATCCTTACCGATAGACCATGAACCTCTATACATTATTCCAGTGGGTTATTAATATGAGAGTTTTTTTAAACATTCTGCTAGGCCTTGGTTTAATATTTGTTTATGTTAAATACCTTGAGTATAAAGGAGTATATTATCCCGCTAAAGAAATATTGAATTATCCTTCCTCGGTCGGGATTTCTTTTAAGGATATATACATAACCACAGAAGACAATGTCAAAATAAATGGTTGGTTTATGTCAAACCCCAAAGCTAAATACACACTTCTTTTTTTTCATGGGAATGCGGGTAATATTGGAGACAGGATTGATAAATTGCAGCTTCTTTATCAGGCCGGCCTTAATATTTTTATTATTGACTATAGGGGGTTTGGTAAAAGCCAAGGGAGGCCATCAGAGCCAGGCTTTTACCGCGATGCATTTGCAGCATACGATTATTTGCTAAATACGATAGATATCAAACCAGAGCAGATTGTTCTTTATGGGGAGTCATTGGGAACTGTTATAGCTGTAGACCTTGCTTTTCATAGAAAAGTTAAGGCATTAATATTAGAAGGCGCTTTCTCCTGCGGCCGGGATATGGCGGTTAAAATTTATCCTTTCTTGCCCAGATTTGCCTTTTCTAATAGCTTTGATTCTTTGACAAAGATTAAAGAAATTAATGCGCCAAAATTATTTATACACAGCCGAGATGATGAAATAGTGCCTTTTAATCTGGCTAAGAAGCTTTATGATCATGCCAAAGGGCCAAAGGAATTTTTAGAGATCCAGGGAGATCACAATAATGCTTTCTTGAGTTTTCAGCACTCGTATATTTCTTCAATCAGCACGTTTATAGAAAAACTTTAGGACAAACGATGAGGCTAAATAGGATGCTCTTAGTAATCACAGGGTTGTTTCTTTTAGGAGCAGGTTATTCAGAGGAAAAATTTTACGCGCGCAAAGAAAATATGATTAATTCGCAGATAAAGGCAAGGGGCGTAACTGATGAGCGTGTACTCAAGGCGATGCATAAAGTGGAAAGGCACTTGTTTGTTCCGCTTATGTATAGGCACCTTTCCTATGGGGACCACCCTTTACCTATTGGCGAAGGCCAGACTATTTCCCAGCCTTACATTGTTGCTTTGATGACAGAGCTGTTAGAATTAAAAGGAGGCGAGAAAGTTTTGGAAATAGGAACAGGCTCGGGCTATCAAGCAGCAATTTTGGCAGAGTTAGCGAAAGAGGTGTATACCATAGAGATACTGGAGCCGCTGGCGGAGCGCTCTCAGAAATTGCTTAAAGAATTAGGCTACGAAAACATTAAGGTTAAACACGGAGACGGCTTTTTAGGCTGGCCGGAATACGCTCCTTTTGATGCCATAATTGTTACCTGCGCGCCGGAAGAAGTTCCGCTTGCTTTGCTTGAGCAATTAGCCGAAGGCGGAAGGTTAGTTATCCCTGTAGGAACACGCTGGCAGGAGTTGAAGCAGCTTAAGAAAATAGAAGGAAAAATTGTATCCAAAAGCATTATTCCGGTAAGATTTGTACCGATGTTAAGAGATAAGGAAAGTAAAAAAAGAGATAGAAATTTTATTGATTTTGCAAGATGATTCGCAGGTTTAACCTTTGAGGAATTGAGTAATGAAATAGCGTTAGAGTATGATTTAATAAATATTTTAAATATTGCTCAGAATTTAAATACGGAAAAGTCGAAATTACTCGGAAGTAACTAATTTTTTCATTTTGTAATTAAGATGAATCGTTTTTCTGTATGAAAACAGGTGGGGCAATAAAGGATATAGAGATAACCTGGAAGAGAGGTTTTTATGTCAAAAGGCGGGTGGATAGTAAAATTTAACAATGTCGAGATAGAACGGTGTTACGCCATATCTTTTGATTATGACAGCTGGGAATATACAGTGAATAATCAAGAGACGAAGAAATTCCCTGCCAGCGGGATTTCTTCTATAAAGATAGAGATAGGAGAAGATTAAAAAAGTAGTAGTAGGGGACACTTAAGTGTCCCCTACATTGTGTATAACTTCCCCCGCCTTTAAAAAATTCCCAAAAATATTTGAAAGAAAACCGCCTCCAGATGTGTCTATTATGGTAGAAGGAGGGTTTTATTATGTAACTTGTAATAAAAGTGATATAATTAAAGAAACCATATGAATCGAACCTTCCTTAAACTGCTATTCCTGGTCTTACTCATAACCCTCATCATCCCTCTTCCGGCTAATGCCGCTGATTTTCACGATGCCAGAGTAGCGGATATCTCGGACCGCAAGTACGAACCTGCTGTTATTGACCTTTTGGATAGCGCCAGCCGGTCTATTATTATCTCAATGTATATCCTGAAGCCTTCGACAGCTCCTGTGGCCTTGCTTGTAAAAGACCTCAATGAGGCGTTACAGCGCGGCGTAAAAGTGGAAATATACCTGAATACCCGCTTTCAGTCAGATAGTGACTTTGAATTAGGCGGGTCTCTCAAAACCTTGCAGAAAAGCGGGGCTATATTATATTTAGTTTCATCGCATCGCCTTCTCCACGATAAGCTTATCATTGTTGACGAGAGGTTTGTTATTGAAGGTAGCGTCAATTGGAGCGTCTCCGCGTTAAAGAATAATTACGAATCAGCCGTTATCATTGATTCTCCCGAGCTTGCCAGAGAGAAGCTTACCCGCATGAGGAATTTTCTTCTGGTGGGGCAGGAAGAGGATGATAAAAGGCCTGACAGGCCTGTCGTAAAACCTGAACTCCCTGATATCCTCAGGATCCCCAGGGCGCTCCTAGAGGAAAAGCAATTTCTATCCCGGATGTTGACGAGTCAGGACGAGCGCGCCATAACCGCATATCTGCTCCTTATAGCTGAATCCGCGAGGCAAGGCCATGATGAATTTTTTCTTGATCTCGAGGATTTTGCCGGAGAGCTCAGGATGCCCGCTACATGGACAGATACTGCCAGGCGCAGGCAGGTTATTAAAACCCTGAAAAAATTGAGTAGTCGCTATCGGTTGATCAAAGCTGATTTCACGCATGGTAAAGATGCCTGGATAAAACTTGAAAAGATCCCCGGAGGCACCTTTATCGTTGATTCCGGGATTTTCGCCCCTGATTATTTAGCCGGAATTTCCTCCTCGGCAAAAGCTGTTTTATTGATCGACGCGCTATTGGAAGACCAGGGCAGCGATATAGAGGATTTTTCGCGAATAGATTTGTGCCGCCGCTTTTACATCCAGCCCAGGCAATTCCATAAAGGCCTGGACGAGCTCCATTCTCCACCCACCCCTTAAGTTTACATTCTGACAATGTCACTTTGTCAACTTATCCATTAGAAAAATTTTTATTTTTTGAAAGAAAACCGCCTCGAGATGTGTCTTATTAGTTGGAGCTAGCAATTACAAACGCGGGATTTTTTCATTGCTTGCCTTATTGTTTGGCTGTAAAATATTCATATATGACCCGCAAGGAATTTGAAGTGTTAGCCAGAAATGCGTTAGAAGGTCTTCCGGGAGAATTTAAAGATAGGCTTCAGAACGTAGATGTAGTCATTGAAGAAAAATCAAAAGGGAGGCTGTTGGGGCTTTATCGGGGAGTGCCGTTGAAGAACAGGACTCATTATTATGGCATGGTGATGCCTGATAAGATTGTCCTTTACCAGCAGAATATAGAACAGGCATGTAAAGACACCGGGATAGGCATCCGCGAAGAAGTAAAGCACGTTATACAACATGAGATCGCGCATCATTTCGGGATATCTGACAAGCGTTTAAAAGATTTGGGTGTATATTAATAAATATATGAAAATTGAAGCGATTCCTGATTTTGTCGCCCCACTCTATTCATTGATTGCAAGGAAGAGCCTATGCATAAAGGATATCCATGTAGCAGTAGCGGAGGAAGTCTTTTCAAAGATATCTTCAGGAAGAGTGTTGGATATAGGGACAGGCCCCGGATATGTCCCTTTTGAAATTGCAAAAAGAGCTTCCGGATTAGAGATTACAGGGATAGACCTTTCTCCTAAAATGGTGGAGATAGCCGGTAAAAACGCGGTAGATTTAGGATTTTCAAACCGCGTAAAGTTTCAGGTCGCGAATGCAGGGGATCTGCCTTTCCCGGACGGGTATTTTGATTTGGTAATAAGCACATTGAGCTTACATCACTGGTCAAATCCTCCGGCATATTTAAAGGAGATTTGCCGCGTACTTAAGAAAAATGGCGAGGTGTATATTTATGACCTCAGGAAGGATACGGCAAGAGAAGTAAACACGCAGGTAAAAAAGAAATATGGCTGGTTTTTATCTTTTCTGTTTCTTAATATCGTACGGGCTCATTCTTCTATGACTTTAAAGAACGCAGAAGAAATTCTGTCTTCTCTCGGACCAGGTTTTTCTAAAAAAAGCGTACAAGGCGAAGGAATAATTCTAAAATTCTCACTTTTAAAATAAAATTTCAGAGACGGTTCTGAGAATAATAACCGTCCTATTTAGGTACCCCCTACTCTGTACAATAATATAAAATTTTTCAGTTATTCTAACCTGGTTAGATATTCATAATTGTACGGCCAACTTCTATTGACATCCATAGTCAGAAAGGGCTACAATAGGCATAGACAATATAAGGGACGTGTCAAAAAGGGGACACATAACTTTGTAGAGTGTCACAAAATGGCACGTCCCCATAAATATTAAAACGGCACAAGAAAAGTTATTCAAATAACATTAATATTAGTAAAAGTCGAAAGGAGGGATGGTTATGGCAAAGTTTTTAATGCTTGGCAGGTATTCAATCGAAGCAACAAAAGGCATAAGCGGCGAACGCACGAAGAAAGTGGTCGGAGCTATTGAAAAGGCCGGAGGCAAGATTGATTCCATGTATGCGTTGCTGGGCGCGTATGACCTGGCTTTTGTGGTGGATTTTCCGGGTGTGAAGGATGCCATGAAGGCCTCTATCGCGCTCACCAAAGCCACAGATATCGGATTCAGCACTCTGCCTGCAATCACAGTGGAAGAGTTCGATAAGATAGTGGGATAATTACAAAACACAAGGGACGTGTCAAAAAGAGGGACACATAACTTTGTAAAGTGTTCCAAAATGACACGTCCCCATGTAATAATAGTCGTCCTATTTAGGTACACCCCTCCGGATGTGTCAAGGCGACACTTCTGACAATGACGGTTTTGTCGCCTCGAGATGTGTTTTATATGTATGCCTATTGGACAGATTCGCATTCCACTTATTGATTTCCGTGTAAAATCAGGTACATTTGAATCAGATAGAAATAAGACTCCACCAGAGGAAAATAGTTAGAAATTCTAACTTGACATACTTTCTAACTATGGTATACTTATTAGTGGAGGTGGATATATGACAATCACGACTTTAAAGGCAAAGAATCAGCTTACAATACCGGCTGAGATAGTGAAAAGGATGCATCTCAAGCCGCGCGAACTTTTCGCAGTAGATGTGGTGGGTAATTTTATCAAATTGACTCCTGTAGAAGTGAGCCCGCGCTATACCGCAGAAGAGCTAAAGGCTATCGATACTATAGTAGCTTCTGAAAAGGCTAAGGGAAAGTCATTCAAGCCCGGTAAAGATTTTACAGGATATCTAAAAAAGATCAAATCGTAATGAAAAAGATAGTTATCTTGCCATCTTTTGAGCGATCTATCAGAAGATTTACTCCTGCTGAAAAGGATCGTCTTGTCGCAGCTCTCGAGAAATTCAATGATTTTTTAGTGACAGACCGTATTTCTTCCGGGCTCGGATTTAAAAAGATAGGAACCGATATATTTGAATTCAGGATCGATATACGACTGCGGGTGATTGTTAAAGATGAAGATGATACGCTGTATATGGTGTTAGCCGGAAGCCACGAAGATATTAAAAGATACCTCAAAGATTTTCGTTAGCCGTGAATATCATAGCCATTCTATTTAGGTACACCCCTGACCTTACCCCATAAGTTATACCAGTTTTTACAAATTGATAATTGTATTGACAGAATGTAAATTTTATATAAATAGGGACAGAGGCCTATTTTAAATGCAGGAAAACGAGCTGTCCCTATTATCCCCCTGCGACAATTTATGTTGCAGAGGGTTTTGTTCGTGTGATAATATGAATATAATAAAAGGAGTTACATGATGGCATTTATAGCATCTTTCGTGTTCGTGGTTCTGGCAGAGATGGGAGATAAAACCCAGCTCTTGGCCATGGCTTTTGCAGCCAGGTATAGCGCATACAAGGTGCTTCTTGCAGTTTTTATTGCGACTCTTATCAACCACGGCCTTGCCGTAGCAACGGGGCGTTTCTTAACTACCGTTATCCCCATGGACATTATTTCCTTTGTCGCGGCCTTTTCATTTATCGTCTTTGGTTTGTGGACTATCCGCGGAGACAAGCTTAAAGGCGAAGATAAAAAAGAGTCCAGGTTTGGTCCTGTAGCTACCGTGGCAGTGGCGTTTTTCCTGGCAGAAATGGGCGATAAGACACAGCTCGCCACTATAAGCCTTGCCGTTAAATATCAAAGCATGATTAATGTACTGATGGGCACAACTCTTGGCATGGTGATAGCGGACGCAATAGGGATAATCGTCGGCGTTGTGATGCGCAGGCATATTCCGGAAAAAATAATTAAATGGGTTTCCGCAAGTATATTTATTTTATTCGGATTAGCCGGAATATATAAAATTTTATCCGCTGTGTAAACGTTTTTGAGATGGTCATGACCTTTAGCCGTGCTTTTACGCATGGTACCCAGACCTTCCTGAAGGCCATGAAAATATTAATCCAATTCGAAAAAAGGCCAATTTTATTCCAAGAGCCGGAATTTATCATATCCTGCGATAACCCTTCGTCGTTTGCCGCTTGTTTCAGGGATATTGAATCTGCGCTCGAGCGCGGATATTACGTAGCGGGTTTTCTTGCGTATGAAGCAGGATATTGTTTTGAAGAAAAGCTGGCGGAAGATAAGACATACGATTTCCCGCTTGTTTACATGGGGGCGTATAAATCCTTTTTGCGCGACAGGATCGGCATCAAGGCCCGGTCTTTTCAAAATAGCTTAAAAGGCCTTAGATTAAATATTTCGCAGGATAATTATTTTTCCGATATCCGCGCTATACGCGATTATATCGCCAAAGGAGACGTGTATCAGATCACATACTGCATAAAGTTATTGTTTAATTTTGAAGGCGATCCGTTTTCTTTTTACGCTGAACTGTTAAGAGAGCAGCCCGTGCCCTATCCCGCGTATATAGAAACAGATCAATTTCGTATTCTTTCTCTTTCGCCGGAAATGTTTTTAAAGAAAAAATGCTCATATGTAGTGACCAAGCCTATGAAAGGCACGTGGCCGCGGGGGCATGATATGATCTCTGACTTGATTGCCCCATTCCGCTTAAAATATGATAAAAAGAACAGGGCTGAAAATGTCATGATCGCTGATTTGCTCAGAAATGACCTTGGCAGGGTCGGAACGAATATCAAAACACCGGTGCTTTTCGAAGTAGCCAGATATAATACGCTTTGCCAGATGACTTCAACCGTGACAGGTCAGGTGGATAAAAATATATCTTTTTATGAGCTGTTCGCTTCGCTTTTTCCGTCCGGTTCTGTTACGGGCGCGCCAAAGATACGCGCCATGGAGATTATAAGAAAACTTGAGGGGGAAGAGCGGAAGATCTATACAGGCGCTATCGGATATATCTCTCCTGATAGAGACATGTTTTTTAATATTCCTATCCGCACGCTTTTAATCAGCAATGGATCAGGGGAAATGGGAATAGGAGGCGGCATTGTATGGGATTCCACGCCGCAGGGGGAATGGGACGAAGGAATGCTTAAAGCAAAATTTCTTACAAACATATCTTCTTTATAAAGGTTAAGTTGACAAAGTGACATTGTCAGAATGTCAACTTGGGCAGATTCTTCGGCCTATCAGCCTCAGGGTCAAACAAATTCTTCGAATTTGTTTGACTTTTTTTGCGTTATATGGCATACTTTTCATATAAATCATACAATTCATACAAGGTTGTTTTTAACCGATAAGGAGAGAATATGAGCGATACATCCAAGAAAAAGGTTTATGGGTCAGCTACGGTTGGCGAAAGAGGCCAGATTGTTATTCCCTCGGACGTGAGAAAAATTTTCAGCATTAAGCCCGGGGATAAGCTCATTGTCTTTGCAAAATCCGAGATGATAGGCCTTATCCCTGTAGAAGAATTCAGCCATTTTCTGGATCAAGCCAGCGAGGCGCTGGCCAGGTTTAAGAAATAAAGGCGCTTACAGATGAAAATAATTAAACTTAAAACATTCTCTGTTCTTATATTACTAGTTTTATGCTTTTCTTCGCACAAGGTATCAGCTGAAGAGGCTCTTACCTGGAGCGATTGCATAAAAGAAGCGAAGAAAAACCATCCTGACTTGATCTCAGCCGAAGAAAATATCAAGCAAAAAGAAGCTGATCAGGTTATAACCAGAAGCGATTTATATCCGCAGGTAGACGCCAGCGTGGATTATTCAAAGGTAAAGACGACCTCGGAAAAAGACAGCTATTCTTACGGCGTAAGCGGTACCCAGCTTATATTCAATGGCGCTAAGACCGCGAATGATCTTAAGGCCGCGTTGGAAGATATCAAGGCAGCTCAATATAGCTACAGATTCACTTCTTCTGAAGTCAGATACCGTCTGCGGTCAGCTTTTATAAGTCTATTGAAGGCGCAGGAGCTCCTGAACATTACGGAAGAAATAGCCAGGATAAGGAGAGATAATCTGATATTAATCACGCTCCGTTATGAAGCCGGGATAGAACATAAGGGCGCGTTATTGACAGCTGAGGCGAATCTGACCCAGGCGAAATACGAGATCATCCAGTCTAAAAGAGATCTGGAAGCCAGGCAGAGGGAACTTTTGAAAGAAATGGGAAGGACTGAATTCGTAGACATTCAAGTAAAAGGAAGCTTTGAAGCCAGAGATTTGAAGCTGGAAAGGCCTGATTTCGATGCCTTGATAAAGGATAACCCTTCGCTTGAAAAATTAGCCGCGCAGAAAAACTCGGCGTTCTTCGGAATTAAATCCAAAGAAGCGGATTACTATCCAAAGATATCGGCTAGCGCCGCTACAAGCATGTCAGGCGCTGATTTTCCTCCGGACCAGGATCAATGGAATATAGGGGTTGGATTAAGCTTGCCTATATTTGAGGGTGGATTAAGGCTTGCCGAGATAAAAAAAGCAAAGGCCGCGTATAACCAGGCTCAAGCCGATGAGCGCAGTGAGAGAGACAGCATTATCTTAGCGCTTGAGCAGAACTGGACAGGCTTTTTGGACGCCATAGATAACGTAAAGGTGCAGAAAAAGTTTCTTAACGCGGCTGAAGAGCGCGCCAGGATCGCGGAAGGCCAGTATTCATTGGGATTGATCCAGTTCGATAACTGGACTATTATAGAAGATAGCCTTGTAAAGGCAAAAAAGGCCTTTCTTGATGCCGAGGCAAATGCGTTGTTAACCGAGGCAGATTGGATTCAGGCGAAAGGAGAGACGTTAGAATATGCGGACTAAAAAAATGGGTATATTTTTAATAGCGCTTGTTATTCTGGCCGGTTCAGTATTTTACATGACCAAGGTAAAGCAGCAAAAAACAACTAATGAAGTCGTAAGAGAAATAAGCCCGGTTGTGGGCTCTATAAGAACATTTATATCCTCTACCGGGACAATCCTTCCGAAAAACAGACTGGAGATAAAGCCGCCTGTTAACGGCAGGATAGAACGCATCCTTGTGAAAGAAGGCGATAATGTAAAAACAGGGGATATACTGGCATGGATGAGTTCAACGGAAAGGGCGGCTTTACTGGATGCCGCAAGAGGTAAAGGGGAGCAGGCTGTAAGTTATTGGGAAAAGGCATATAAAGCCATACCTTTGATTGCGTCTATCGACGGAGAAGTGATTGTAGAAAAGGTCCAGCCCGGCCAGACAGTTACTACGAGCGATCCTGTAGTGGTATTGTCTGACCGCTTGATCGTGAGGGCGCAGGTTGATGAAACAGACATAGGCAGGGTCGGCCTTGATAAGAAGGCGTTTATCACTATAGACGCGTATCCTGATGCAAAGATCAATGCCGTTGTAGAGCATATTTATTATGAATCCAAGACCGTTAATAATGTTACTATTTATGAAGTGGATCTCCTGCCTGAAGAAATACCTAAATTTTTCCGCTCAGGCATGAACGCGTCCGTAGATTTTATAGACCAGAGTAAAGAAAATACCCTGCTCATTCCTGTGGAAGTTGTGCATAAGGAAAAGGAAGGAAATTATGTCCTGGTTAAACAGGGCGATAATGGGGAGCTGGTCAGGGCAGCTGTCAAGCTGGGCATCTCTGATGATAAAAATGTAGAAGTGCTTTCAGGAGTCACTAAAGACGATAGAATAATAATAAAGTCAAAGATGTACAGTCTTCCTAAGGATACCAGGGGTAAGAATCCGTTTATGCCTGGCCATTAAAGATAATGATCGAACTAAAAAATATTTACAAGACTTATCATATGGGTAATGTAGAGGTCAAGGCCTTGCAGGGGATTTCTTTAACAATCGCGCCCGGCGAGTTTGTGGCGATCATGGGGCCGTCGGGTTCGGGTAAATCTACGCTGATGCATATATTGGGCTTGCTGGATAGGCCTGATACGGGAGAGTATTATCTTGGGAAAAAAATGGTCAATAAGCTTTTTGACGACGAATTGTCCGCTGTGAGGAATCGGCTGGTTGGTTTTGTGTTCCAGCAATTTCATTTATTACCCAGGATGACGGCGCTGGAAAATGCTATCCTGCCTTTGGTGTATGCGGGAAAGCGTCATCTAAAAGAAAAGGCCAAAGAGAAAATTAATGAAGTCGGCCTTAGCGATAGAATGAATCACAGGCCGAACGAGCTTTCCGGAGGCCAGCAGCAGCGCGTCGCTATTGCCAGGTCATTAGTTAACGACCCGCTGATTATTATGGCTGATGAGCCTACAGGAAACCTTGATTCAAAAAGCCAGGAAGAGATAATCGCAATCCTTAAGGATTTAAATCAAAAAGGCAAGGCCATTATTATAGTTACCCATGAGAAAGAAGTAGCTATCCATGCCAAACGCGTCATTCATATGCGCGATGGCCGGATTATTTCTGATGAGAAATCAGGCGTTTCGCTTAAACCTCCCGGAGAAAACCAGGCCGATAAGATAATAGACGTCGTGTTATCTAAATCCGAGAGAAAAGCCAGGGAAACAGAATTTTTTGATTATCTGCGTCAGGCAGGCGTGGCCATGGTGACACATAAGATGCGCTCGTTTTTATCCATCCTCGGTATATTAATAGGCGTTGCCGCGGTTATAGCCATGCTTGCTTTGGGCCAGGGCGCCAAGGAATCAATTGAGCAGGAGCTGGCGTCTTTGGGCTCTAATCTTTTGGTAGTCAGGCCTGGTTCTTCAAGAGTCCACGGAGTGGCCATGGAGGCCGGCACTGTGACGCGTTTTACCCTGCAGGACGTCGTGGATATCGCTAAATTATCCGATATGGTAAATAGCGTGAGCCCCTCAGTAACCGGCAGAGGGCAGATGGTCTATGCCAATAAGAACTGGAATACCAGGGTGGAAGGCGTTGGCGCGGATTACGCAGCGTTGCGGGCCGCGTCTCCTGCTGTGGGAAGATTTTTTACTGAGGATGAAGTAAAAATGCGCTCGCGGGTTATTGTGCTTGGCGCGACAGTTGTAAGGGAGCTTTTCGGTGACGCAAATCCCATCGGCGAAACCATAAAGCTGAATCTGGTTAATTTTAAAGTTATCGGAATTTTGCCTGTAAAAGGAGCTAACGCTTTTCATGATCAGGATGACACGGCTGTAATTCCGGTTACGACAGCGATGTTTCGGGTGTTCGGAAAGGAATACGTTGACTCTATTTACGTGGAGGCGAAAAGCGCTGATTTGCTTAACACGGCGCAGGAGGAAGTATCCTCGCTGATTATAAAACAGCATCGCCTTAATAAAGACGGAGAAGATTCGTTTCAAATCCGTAATATGGCTGACATTAAAAATACGCTTGAAGCCACCACTAAAACAATGTCGCTATTGCTGGGATCGATTGCCGCAATATCGCTTTTAGTCGGCGGCATAGGTATCATGAATATCATGCTGGTATCAGTATCTGAGCGCACGCGCGAAATAGGCTTGCGCAAGGCAATCGGCGCGAATAATAAAGATATCCTGGTGCAGTTTCTTATTGAAGCGATATTGATGTCGTTTCTGGGAGGGCTGTTTGGTATCTTGCTGGGGACCGGGATAGCGGTCCTCATAACGCTTTTTGCCGGATGGGCAGTGAAGGTTTCGTCATCTTCGATAATCCTTGCCACGACATTTTCATTAATCGTAGGGGTAGTTTTTGGACTTTGGCCTGCCCGAAAAGCCTCCAGGCTGGATCCGATAGAAGCATTGCGGTATGAATAATAAGTTGACACTCTGACATTGTCAGAATGTAAACTTAGAATAGAGAAGATTAAATTTGACAAATCCCCATAACGTGGTAAAATAAAACAACTAACATAAAAAGATTAGAAAATCTTGAGCCGTAAGGGAAGACAACTAGCCTTTGCGGTTTTTTATTAATCAAAGGAGAATTTATTAAAAAAGTAAGGACTTCCAGCAAGGGCAGGAAATGCAAATACCCGCATTGTAAGCATGACTTGAGTATCTATAATCATGAAGATCTTTGCCATGTGCATAGAAGCCAATTATTACAGGAGCATGCTTTTAAGGGGTCTAAATAGTCATGATAGATAAACCAACGCAGAATTTTTATGGGCTTGGAATTGCGCCTAAGATTTTAGATATTCTTGAGCGTATAAAGTTTAAGGTTCCTACGCCGATTCAGCTGAAGGCTATCCCTCTGGCGATAGAAGGCAAGGATATCATAGGTATCGCTCAGACAGGGACAGGCAAGACTCATTCTTTTGCCATACCCATGGTGCAGATACTTGCCCAGAAAAAAGGCATAGGGCTGGTCCTTGCGCCTACCCGCGAGTTAGCTATTCAGATTGATGATGCTTTCCAGGGCATTGCGCGGCCGTTCGGGATACGAACAGCCTGTCTTATCGGCGGCGCTTCAATGCAGGACCAGATTCGGGCGCTGCGCAATAAACCCCGCGTGATAATCGCGACGCCCGGCAGACTTATCGACCACATGACTCAATGGAATGTAGTGCTTGATGACGCGGTAATGCTGGTGCTTGATGAAGCTGACCGCATGCTTGATATGGGGTTTACCCCGCAGGTAGAGAAAATTCTGCGTTTTATGCCGAAGGATAGACAGACTATGCTTTTCTCGGCAACTATCCCTAAAGAAATCATGCAGATGGCCGCCAAGCACATGAAACTTCCTGTTAATGTAGAGATTGCGCCTTCCGGCACTGCCGCCGAAAAAGTTACCCATGAATTATTTGTTGTTAAGAAAGATTTTAAACTGCGGCTTCTCGGTAAAATTCTTGCGCAGTACCACGGGCCTATTCTTTTATTTTCCCGCACGAAACATAACGCAAGAAAGATTACGCGCTCTATCAGGGAGATGAGGCATAGCGTCGCGGAAATACATTCTGACCGTTCTTTGAGCCAGCGCCGCGAAGCGCTCAGCGGCTTTAAATCCGGTAAATACAAGGTGCTTGTAGCTACTGATATTGCTTCCCGCGGGATTGATGTGACAGGCATTGAACTGGTCATTAATTATGACCTTCCTGACGACACTGAAAACTATGTGCACCGCATCGGCCGTACAGGCCGCGCAGGCAATAAAGGCCATGCGATTTCTTTTGCCACGCCCGATCAAAAGGGCAATGTCCGCGATATAGAAAAACTCATGAGGGCGCCTCTGCCTATTTCAAAGAATCCGGATATTTTCCAGGAGCAGTTTATACAATCTTCTCACCAATCTTCGTATCAATCCCATTCAGGAAAACCAAAACGCCATAATAATCAAAGGCATGGCAGATATTACAGGCATTAATTTTACCCATTGAAAAAAACACAGGACATGTTGTATACTATAGGCAGATTATGGAAAACCATCGCATAAAAAAGAAAATCTATTATTACGATACCGATGCGGGCGGCGTAATTTAAAAAAGGAGTTCGCATGAATATTTTCAATATGTCTGAAATAGCGGATCTCGGGATTGAAAAAGAAAAAAAGAGAAGGGATTTTTACGGCCTGGCGGCTGAGAGGTTCAGCGATAAAAGCATGAAGGAGCTTTTTACCAAGTTAAGGGACTGGGAAGAGGCTCATATAAAGAAATTTACAGAGATAAGGGGTTCTATAAAAGATATCAGGGAGACAGAGGGTTACGAAGGCGAGTTGAATTCTTATATGCAGGCGCTTCTGGACGATAATCTTTACAATGACGTTTCTCCCGCAAAGTTCAGCGCTCACGTGAAGACGCCCCTGGACGCCATTTCATACGGGATAGGATTCGAAAAGGACTCCATCATATTTTTTAACGAGATTATGAATTATACGGTTGACGCGAGAAAAGATGTAATAAAAAAACTTATCGAAGAGGAAAAGCAGCATATTGTATATCTGGCGGCTTTAAGGGAAAATGTGATATAATAGTTTTTATTGAGAAATAAAAAATATGGAGGTGTTTAAATGGGGATGTTTCAATTGATCAGTAACGGCGGGATCACGATGTACGTGCTTATCCTTTGTTCCATATTGTCCATAGCTATTATCATAGAGAGGATTTTATATTACCGCAGGCGGTCCAGGGTCAAGAGAGAAGATTTCATGATGGATATAAAAAATCAGCTGGACCGCGATAATCCGAGGCACGCCGTGTCTATGTGCATCGGCATGTGTAAGGACGCGGCCACTCCTTTTGCCAATGTCGTGTGCTCCGGCCTGGACGCTCATAGCAGGGGAGAAAAAGAGATATCCAGCAATATGGAAAGGTCCATTGTTATAGAAACAAACATGCTGAGCCGTTTTACTACCGTAGTCGGCACCATAGGGAGCGTTGCTGTTTATATAGGGCTTTTCGGCACCGTGCTCGGGATAATACGGGCATTTCATGATATCTCTAAGACCGGGTCAGGCGGCATAAGCGTTGTTATAAACGGCATATCAGAAGCGCTTATATGCACCGCGGCGGGATTGTGCGTTGCTGTGCCCGCGGTTGTCGCGTATAATTATTTTATAAAAAGGATAGATAATTTTGTTACAGACATGGAATTGTGCGCTTCTGAAACACTCGATTTTATTTCCGGTAAACAGAAATGATCAAAAGGCCTGAAAGACAAAGAGTGATGGCAGAGATAAATATAACGCCTTTCACGGACGTTATACTTGTCTTATTGATAATTTTCATGATAACCACGCCTCTGATACTTCAGTCTAATATCAAGGTCAGCCTGCCTGAGGCTGCCAGCGGTAGTCCTTTAACGAATACCAGACAGATAAATATCACCGTTAGTAACGATAATTCCGTGTATATTGACAATAAACTTGTGACCAGGAAAGAATTAAGGGCTTATGTCAGGATGATGCATAGGGATAATCCTAACATGGAGGTTATTCTTTTTTCAGACAAGATGGTCAAGTTTAAGAATATAGTTTCCATCCTCGACGACCTTAATGAGATAGGCATAAAGAATCTGAACATAGCCGCGAAGGTAGAGCAGTGACGGAAAGTTATATTTAAAACACGAGAGGCCTATTATG
>Ga0315293_10002484_pt1 | contig 17699 bp, 13 predicted proteins | sample YL17G13_20_MG_FD_203071 | JGI IMG/M metagenome (GOLD analysis project Ga0315293, IMG submission 203071) | Sediment microbial communities from Yellowstone Lake, YNP, Wyoming, USA - YL17G13_20 | ecosystem: Environmental > Aquatic > Freshwater > Lake > Sediment | place: USA: Wyoming | collected...
TACCAACTGCAATTAGAGAGTTATCCACGTTTTCTGTCTTGTATTGCCGAGGCGAAGGCGTAGCCGAAGCCGAGGCAATACATTCCGCCGCGAGCTTGCCGCTCCTGGCGGGCATCATTCCCCCCCAAATCTCGTCTATATTATACCAAACTCCTTTTGTATTTTCAATAAAAATTTTGACACCAAGAAGGATAAAAGATTAACCACGAATTCACACGAATAGACACAAAATATATAAAGACCTCAGATTAAAACAGATTGACGAAGATTTTGTTAAGTTATAAAAGGCACAAAAGATTAGCCACGAATTCACACAAATAAATACAAATTTTTCAGACGCGGATTAACACAGAGAGAAAATGTTAGCCATGAAAAGGCACAAAGAAATTAACCACGAATTAGCACGATTTTTTTTGACACGGATTAACACTGATTAACACTGTTTAAGAAGTAAATGCTCTAGTTTCCTATTTTTAATAAAGCTCATACAGGTCGGACTTTAGAACTCTATCCTTCAACTCACCGGAAACATTTTTAACTAACTCCACAAACAAATCTGTGGCAAGAGGGGTGACATAGACCTTTTCAATCAAATCGGATGGGGTAACTTTTATACGGATATATTCAGGACGCTCCTTCATTAGTTTTTCCAGATGTGCTTCATTTCTTAGACACACTTCTCTTATTTCTTTATCAAATCCTTGGTAGATAAAAGCCCGCAGTTCTTTTTCATGTGCAAATGATGGTCGCTTATAAATAATGTTCGCCCATCCCAAGATTGAGAACACTCTGCCCTCAGGAGGATTTCCAATCGGTTCCCCTGCATTCTCAAGATCGTACTTTACCTTGGATATACGAATGCCATCTCGTGCCCATTTATATTCAATTTCGGAATTGAGTTTTCCAAAAGTAGATTGTATTGCGATTGTCTCATATTTATTTTCAGAGTACAGTTTCCACAAAGCGGCCGATTCGCCATCATTCATGTGCCAGCAATTCAAATATACAAAAAGCCGCTCAAAAGTATTAACCTTACGCGTCCATTCTTTACCTTCCGGAGGTGCTGGTGGTAATTGCTTATATGCATCAATCAGAAATTGCATCCCACTGCAATCATATGGGTCTTCGAATTTATCTGCCCTAGTAAAATATAATGTGTTTGTGGTTAGCATATCGACATATTTTGAAAAATCCATATATCGCCAAATTTTTTGATTATTATCCGGGATTTCAATTTTATCTTCATACACTTGTTTTGCTCCTTAAAAGAAAACGGTAACAAATTGGGACAGCCATTATTTTTGTATTGTAATTTCTTCTTTCGCGTAGCGTCTCGGCATAGTTTTTAACAAAGACGGGGCAACGCCAAAATTTCCCATTTAATTTCGGTTCATTTTAAATTTTGATTTGCACTTTTGCACTTTGATTTAATCTTTGATTTTAATTCCACATCCCGGTTTTAGGAAATACAGCCATTTAGCGATGGATTCGGATTTCAGAATGGCAGAGGCGGCGCGGGCGTAGAGGGTCAACTGGGGCCGGTAAAGTTCGGCTCGGCGAGGAACCTCGCTGGCAGAGATGTTGTCAGTTTTGAAATCTATAACAACCAGACCCTGCGGAGCTTTAATTAACATATCAATAATCCCTTGAACGACAATTGTTTCGTCGTGCGTCGTGCGTCGTGCGTCGTGCGTGGTTTGTCTTCCATCGTCTTTCGTCCATCGTCCTTCGTTTCGTGGCTCGTCGCTCGTCGCCCGTCGCTCGTCGCTCGTCGCTCGTCGCTTGTCGCTCGTGAGTTGAAATTCGCAGGCCGGCAAAGCGAAGGTAAACGGCCAATCGCGAAGGACGGTATTTCGGCTATCAAGGGACATTTTTCCTAAGTCGCTATCGAAAAAAGTCAGGATGGATTCAGTATCGATTTGCTCAGCAATAGCAGCGATTATCGCGCTACCGTCCAGAAGTTTTTCTATTGTTTTCCCGACTGATTCTTTTGTTACAGGGCTTTTCAAATCAATTTGAGAAAGGACAAGGTGAGTGGCGGTGCCAATCAAACGAGGTTCAACACGCCCACTTAAATCCGGCTCCGTTCTGAGAGCAGCCGGCCGGCAGTCCAATGCCCGCGAATAATCAAACTTAATATACTCATCGCTTCGATGAGTAAGTTGTGTTACCGAGCTTTTAGCAGGCAAAAGTGGGGCATCGCCAAACCAATACTGCCAATCCAGCGATTTTTTTATCTGAGAAAAGAGGTGGCACGGCCATCCTGGTCGTGTCTCCACGGGCTGGAAGCCCGTGCTACAAGTGCGTTTGGCACCTTCCTGACGTTCGCCTAAACGAACCTGTTTAGATTTACCGGCTTTTAGACCCAGAACAAACTTTGAGAGCTGCTGAAGCTGCGGCTGGTCATAAAGCTTAAAACTAAACAAACCATCATCAGACACATCTTTTGATAGATCTGTTACAAACGTATCGTGAAGCACCTTTTGGTCACAAAGACCCAGTAGAATCCATTCAAGGGGGCTCTGGGACGAGCGAAGACGCCAATCAGGAATCGGCTGGTCACCAAAGAAAAGGCCTTCTGAGATTATACGCTGACACACTGTTTGCTTTTGTGAAGCGGTCAGGATGAGCCGTTCCCTTGCCCGCGTTGTCGCAACGTAAAGGATTCGCATTTCCTCGGCCAGTGCGGCCTTGAGTTTCTCTTCAGCGATAACCTGGTGAGCAAGCGAACTCAGTTTGCTGTTGGATGTGCGGTCGATAATCTGCAAACCGAGCGTATATCTGGCGTCGGCCAGACAATCGGCATAGACATCTTCTTTGTTGAATTTAGTTTCCAGCTCAGCCAAAAAGACAACTGGAAATTCCAATCCTTTACTTTTATGAACACTTAAAATACGCACCGCATTTCCGGCTGAAGCATCCGGCTCAGCAGGCGCCCAATCCTGTCCTGCTTCCAGAAGCTTCTCAACAAATCCAACAAAACGGGTCAGCGACGGTATCCCGCCGCTTGTGGCAAAGCCTTCAAACTGTATGGCCCTATCGTGCAGTTTCAATAGATTAGCCCTGCGTGCTTGTCCGCTCGGCAGAGCCGACACATACGATAGAAAGTTAGTTTCCCGATAAGTTTGCCAGATTAAATCTGCCAGTTTTCCCCGCCTGGCAACTGTCCGCCACTCTTCTATCCTGGTGAGTATCCCTTTTAATTTCGCTGCAAGTCCCGCATCAGGCCCGGACTCAATATACTGAATTACCAAGTTCCAAAAATTTAATTTTTGCTTTTTTATTTTTGAATTTCCTGACCTGCTGTGCAGCTTTATTTTTGCTAACTCGGTGTCACTGATGTTAAAAATCGGACTTCGCAGAACAGCGGCCAATTCGATGTCACGCTGTGGATTGTCCAGAATCTTCAACAGCGACAACATATCGGTAATTTCCGTTGCCTGGAAATACCCGGCGGTCGCCTGGCAGCTTACAGGCACACCCGCCAACCGCAGCACCTCAACATAATCATTTGCCTTTTTGGCAAGCGACCGCATCAATATTACAATGTCACGATATTGAACATCCCGCAGACAATCTTTGCCTTTATCATATATTTGAAACTCGGCCTGTCCCGTATCTTCGCCGACTATATGTCTTATACGCTGCGCAATCATCGCTGCCTGTCGCTGGCGCGAAGTAACAACACCAAGATTCACATCAATTGACTCAACTTCTTCTTTTTCAGAATCAGCTTCAGCACTTATCTGGTCAAGAATATGAAACTCAATTACGTGACTGGTGATTGGAGATTGGTAACTGGTGATTGGTGATTGGTGACTGGTGTCAGGCGCTGGTCTTAAATGAGCAGACTGGTCGTAATCGATATTCGACAAAGAAGCCGTCATTATGCGTGAAAAAACCTCGTTGACAAAATCGAGGATTTCTTTAGTCGAGCGGAAATTGGCATTGAGGTCAACCCGCAGCCCTTGGGGTGCATTGGCCGGGTCAGGCGAGGCGGGCTTGAGACGCTCAAGAAAAATCGCCGGCTCGGCCCCTCGCCAGGCATAGATACTCTGCTTGACATCGCCGACAACAAAAACATTGCCGGTGCCGCTAAGCGCATCCAGTATCGCCTGCTGCACAGGATTAATATCCTGATACTCGTCAACAAATATGTATTTGAACCTTTGCCGAAGCGCAAGGGCCGTCTCGGAAGGCAACAGAGAATCTCCTGAAGGATTTTCAATAGTCAAAAGCCTCAAGGCATAACGCTCGAGGTCGGCAAAATCCAGACAGTTAAGCGCACGCTTCGCCTGGCTATACAAGTGGTCGAATTTCCTGACAAGCTCAACTAACACAGCGGTTTGCAATCCGATAGAACCGCTTACCCTGTCGAGGTAATCGGGATTTAATATCGCAAGCTCCTGTAATTCCTCGAAAGCATCGACAGCATTCTTTGCAGTATCATGAAGAAATTTGGCAATAGACCCCGGGACATCCTTCGGCGTATAGGTTGTGGGTTTGGTAAAGTCTCTTAAGCTCTTAACGCATTGTTCCCATTTGCCGGAGCAAAGAGTATCCAGGCACTGTTTAACCGTCTTGATATGTCTGTCTTCGAGATTTTGAGCCCAGCTGCCATTTGGACTTTGCGCCAGGTAGAGCTTCTGGGCGTGTCTTAACCGCTCAAGGATGTTCTGTAACTTACCATAAATGATTTGTTTTTGTCTCTCACCAAGACCGGTGGCAGAAGGATTATCGTCTTGTGCAAGCTGCAGCGCCCTTTCATACCAGCTCTCCCGCAACACTACCCCATCCAGAAAATCGTTTAGCTCTATTATTTTTGCGAGGAAACCATCGTTTGTGCGAAGGTCTCGTCGGCGAAGAAGCTGCTGGAGTCCCTGTATTAAATGACTTTGCTGCCAGGCCCAGTCGATAGTTTTTTCGAGCACCTCAGCTTTTAGAAGTTTGGCCTCATCGGCATTTATTACACCAAATGTCGGGTCGAGGTCGAGCTTATAAAAGAATTCCGTAATAAGCCTTTTGCAAAATGAATGTATTGTGCTGATGTCGGCGCCCTGAAGCAAAACAAGCTGGCGGCGAAGATGAGAGTCGCCGCTTTTCAAAAAAGCACCCCTCAACTGCTCGGCAATTCGAGAACGCATCTGCTCGGCAGCCATCTCGGTAAAAGTCAACACCAGTATGCTCCAGACATCGGGACATATCGCTTTGTCAGAGACGATATTGACACACCGGCCCGATAGAACTGCTGTCTTTCCTGTGCCCGCTGAAGCGGTAACCAAAATGTCACTGCCGCGAGCAGTGATTGCCCGCTTTTGCTGCTCTGTCCAGCTAATCTTTTTTTCAGCCACCAGCCGCTCCTATCTTTTCAAGCACTTCGCTTTTTCCAAGCGATACCAAGGAATTGTAGTCATTTATCTGCCAATCGAATCGGCAGACCGCCCTGTATTTGCAATATCCGCACGGCGACTTTGTGCCGATTCTATAAGGCCGAACGTTAATTTCCCCCGATATTATTTCCTCGACCATCTCAATTATTTTTCTCTCAGTAATAGAAAGAATCTTTTCGAAACTATCGGGTCTTAATGCCCCACTTATATTATCATAACCGTATTGGTTGCCTTCTTTGGTAACGAAGAAGTTATAGAGCTTATTGGTGGTGGAATTATCGAGCTGCTGGAAAAAGTCTCCGTTGAATATGCCGTTTGCCTTACGGGTAAATTTTTCTGATTTGTTTGATAATTTATCGAGCGAAACTTGTTCAATTTTTGCTTCAACGGGCATATAGAACGCGCCTATTGCATCTTTTATTTTTGAGCCGCCTGCATTGCGGACAGCCAGGATGTAAATTGGAAGCTGCATATCGAGGCCATAGTAAAGGTCTGTCCAGCCGAAAGACTCTTCTCTGCGCTTATAATCGAAAATAATCGCAATTTTTAGACCTGCAATATCCGCAATATCCAGCCGGTCGATTTTGCCATCCAAGGATAAGACTCGGTTGCCGGAAAGCACAAGCTCATATTTGCCGAGTCTATTGCGGGTATCTTCAACCCGGCCAAATCCAATTTCGGACATAGCCGGCCTGAAGCTGCCGGCCCGAACCATTTGCGCAATCGCCAGAACGCAATCCTCAAGAACTTCTGAAGCAGAATTGATTATAAAAGTATTGTGAGCCGAGCGACGAGCAAAATTCGATACAAACGGATGTGTCTGAACAAGTTTTTCTATCTTCTCTTTCAGAATTTTCAGTAGTTCTTCATCCGAAATCTTTGTGAAATCTTTGTTGCAGTCGCTAATCGACTTCAACCAAACATCCAGAACGTTATGATAGAAATTACCGACATCTAATGGTTCGAACTTAAATTCTTTTCTCTCTTCCAACTCTAATATATGCCCGGCGAAATGCTTATATGGGCACTTCGCAAAATCGCTCAGCCTTGTCGCTGAGCCTTTTATCCTCTTCCCGAAAAGCTCCTCAACCACTTCTTTATCCAACTGCGCCAAATTTTCATAATTTAGCGCAGATAGAACGGTTGACCCCAGATGCTTAAATTCTTCTTCTGAACAAACATCGCTTAATAAATCGACAAACTGGCTATCGTCGCTGCTTGTCGGCGTTGGAGAATCCCTGCCGAGACGGCTACATAGAAAATCGACAAGCTCGGCCCGGTTATAAATCCTCTCGATGTCAATCTGATTATCAGCGATTGATTCTTCTTTGAGGTCTTCAAACAACAATTCAAGCTCATCTATAAATTGCGAGCGAGGTATAGCGGTTCCATCCTGGTCCACCGCAGGATATGTGATATACAGCAATTCCGATGGCCGGGTGAATGCGATATAAGCCAGATACTGGCGCTCAGCAAGTTTCTGACCGGTCGTTGCCGACAGCGGGAAATTCGCCGACTCGGCTGCACAACGGTCATCATCGGTCAATATGCTATCGAAGACAACCGGGGTCGGAAATTGCCTCTGTGTAGCGCCTATTAGAAAAACGGCTTTCAAATCGGGATGTCGGCTGCGCTCAATCGAGCCTACAAGAACCTGGTCCAAAGTTGGCGGAATGAAAGCCAGAGCCAACTGCGAAAAGGCAGAATTGATAATTGCAAAATAATCCTCAGCCGACATAGCCTGACCCGCAAAGACCTCAACAAGCTCATCAAACACGTTCACAAGCGAGTCATAAAACTGTCGATGCTCATCAACCGCTGTATAATCTTTTTGCTGGGCCGCTTCCTCAATCCAACCGCCGACAGTCTCACGCACTTCCAGAGCATCAAGAAAATCGAATATAACGCGGGTGAACTCTTCGGAACTGATTTCTTTTGGCAGATTATCGTCCTGATAGAATCTATTTTTAAGCTCCAGCAAAGGCCCAATGGCCTTTACTCGAATTTGATTTATCTGCTGCTCGTCAAAATTCTCGCCATCTTTGTCCACAAACTGCCATTCTTTGTCACTCTGCCAGTCGCCGGCATTTATGCCAAACGCAAGGCAGTAATTTTCCAGCAGGTCAATTTCAAAGCGATTCAGCGGCACAAGGTCGGTTTTAAGATAGGCGAAAATATCGTCATTCGAAAAGCCTCCCGTTACCGCCTTCAGAGCCGAACAAATAAGCTGAACCACCGGATGCTGGTTCAGAGGTTTTCGCTTATCAATGAAAAATGGCAGACCATAATCGCTAAAATATGCCCTTACATAATGTTCATACCGCTCAATGTCGGATGCAATAACTGCGATGTCACGATAGCGATAATTCTTTTCCTTAACCAACTCGATTATCTGCCTGGCGACATATTGCACCTCAGCCCGCTCATTTGGCGATGATATGATACGGATATTATTTGCCGAAGGGATTTTAGCCGGCTTTGTCGTAAATATATACCGCTCCATATAGGCAAGTTGTGGACAGGATGAAAACCGGCGAGTATCTTTGAGAATGATAGGTTTAGCCAGCGATAACTTCTGCTTTTTTATTATCTCAACAAGAGCAGCATAAGAAAGTTGTGTCGGATAGAACATAGAGGTTTCATCCAAGCTCGCCATCTCGGGATGTGCTAAATCGACCTCCGATGGGTCCAGGCAAAGGGCAATCTTCGACTCTGCGGCCACCTTTAATAGCTCGGCGAGGATTGAAAGCTCACTGACGGTAAATCCTGCAAAGCCATCAACCCATAATCGGGCATCCTTAACCAAAATCGCCTGCGGCACCGCCTGTCGAGCACTGGTCAGTTGAATATCAGGGTCAAGAAACTTACCCTCAATAAAATTAAGATACTCTTTTAGAACCAGTCCAATATCAGCAAATTTCAAGACTGATAAGCTATTACGCTGGTCTTTGCGCAAATCAGCCAGCAATTTATCAATATCCTCCGGCGTCTTAGCATACTGGTGCAGCTCAGCAATAGTATTTGCTATATGCCGGGCCAGGCCAGGCCAGTTAGCCGATGGCCCGAAGAGCTGCAACTTGTTTCTGTTATCCCGCAGAATCCTGTGGACTATCATTTGTTGGCCGATGCGAGAAAGCTGTGAGCGTGCGGTGTTCTTACCCAAAAGCAAAAACTGCAAACGGTCAAATGACAGGATGTGCAATCTATTGTAGCCGGCTATCCTCCTGTCGCTTAAAATCGCACGCTCCGCCTGATACGTTGCCTGCTCAGGGACAAGAAAAATCAATGACCGCTTGTCAGAGGAAGAAAGCAGCGCCTCGACGATTGCCTTCAGGCAATAGCCGGTCTTGCCTGAACCACTTCTGCCAAGTATAAACTGCACCGCCATAAAAACAATCCAACCTTCTAACCGCCCCCTTTTTACCACAATTGCCCGCTATTTTCAATTCGCTTTACCTTACCAGATTATTTTTTAATCAGCCTGACTTCGGCGAACATGCCTCGACAAAACCGGAGAGTTTCAGTCAAGCCAAGAACGCTGAGTTTGCAGCTCCGGCTTGTCAAGATTGTTGGGTAAAAATTTATGCTGGATTTTGGATAACTAACCTGGCTGGACGCCGTTGCAAATAATGCAGCAATCTATCCTTTTACGGATAGGCCGGAAATTTGCAATAAAAAAAAACGAGACTGGCGCGATGTCAATTTTTTGCTTCATTCGTTCTCACAAGTGAATAGGTCCAAACCATATTAGGATCTACGGGTCTTGGATGCGACCACCGTTTTCATCAAGATGCTTCCTAAATTGGGTTATCTTACTTTCATCTATGGGAATATTTCTGATTGAAGAACGATTCATTGACTTTTTGTAACCACCTAATAGATTCCGTACGAGCTGACATGGACGGTAATTGCTTCCTTCTCTGTCGTTGCGAGAACTCAAAAGAACTGCTCTTTTGAGAACTCTGCTGCGAAAATCTCCGTTAACGATTACCTGGTTTGGCAATCTGTGGATGAAATGATGGTTTCCTCTCACACGGTCCCTGTCCTCTTCTTTGAGCTCATCGGGATTACAATACTTTATAGTACGGTCAACTATAAAATATGCGAAGAAGTAATACCCCTCTATATCACGACCATTGCTGGTAAAAGCAGCATAAAATGTAAGCATGTCACCTTTTTTCATTATTTTTGCCAAGGTTTTATAATTCTTCTCTCCGCTACCATCTTGATTACATTTTGGGGAACCATAGGTGAATGTTTTGAATTCAGGGTCGTTATGCACGTATTGACGTGCGATTCGCTGCAGGAGATAATCAGGGACAGGTTGCTTGTTCCATGTGTAATCTTGGTATGTAATAGCCCTCTCTATTATCAGATTTCTTTCATCGTCTGGGATAGGTATGAATATATATGACCTATCTGAAAATTTGTGACTGTAGAATGTTGAGTCTGCGCCGACTCTTAACAAATATAGATTCATAAGACCATCTCCTTTTCCTCGGCCTCACGACCAAGATTTTATCTCACTGACATTATCTTTTTTTTCCAAGACTTGCTATTGCAGCCAATATAAAACAAGCTGGAACAAATCCCGCAGGATAAACCATTAAAACTACAAGCAATATCAAGAAACCAGCCATTTATCTACTCCGTTCGTATAGTAATGAAGTCAAGATATATTATACACATTTTGTCTTAAAAGCTCAAAAAAATCCCGAATTCTGCAAAAATTTGTGGCTAATGACTCGATTCTGGATACTCGATGCTCGATATTCGTTAAATGGTGAGTAGTTAACGGTTCGACCGTCTGGTTCGACGTTGCTCACCATCATGAGCGAAGTCGAAGGACTGAACTCACCGTCGAAGGATTGGTTAACCGGCCAAAGGTGTCTTGGCGGACTCACAACTCAGCGGACGATTTTCTATTTTCTCTATCAATCCTACACTTAAAGCGGGAGGCTTAAAAGCCAGCTTTGCGATGGCACTCAGAGTATCCGGATACCAGCGCGTATTTTCTCCGACCGCCGCAAGCACCGTTTCATTCACCGCCTGCTCCCGCACCTTACGGATTATAGAATTGGCCACCCACAGCAGAGGATTATAGAAATAGACAACCTGCAGAACGGTCTGCGTCAAATTCACCCACAAATCTCCCCGCTTGATATGGCCAAGCTCGTGCAGCAAAACAACCCGCAGATACCTCGACCCAAAATTTCGCGCAAGGTTTTGCGGCACTAAAATCACAGGCCAGAATAGTCCGCATACAGCCGGCCCGGCGCCATTGTCCGAAAGCTTCAATCTGACCTTTCTTTTGACCCCTACACATTTGCAGCAATACTCAAGGGAATCGTTCATTATCCAGTTTGCCTGTTTAGCGCTTGAAACAAGTTTTCCCACGGCAAAGAGCTGCCGCAACAGCAATAATCCCATTATCGCCACAACAATCAGCCAGACCAAAAATATAGCGCCCTCCCAGGAAATTGCCAGCGATGTCTGGGCCGGCAAGCTGCTTATCCCTTCAAGCGTTCCTGTTTCCAATTGTTCCGGCGAATCTATTAGCTGTGATGTTACACCGGCATCAATAATAGAGGCAATTTGACCCGCACCAACAAACCCTGCTTTATCGCTGGATAAATTCCCTACAGCCCCACGCAGCAGCAGCAATGGCGGCGACAGAAGTTGAATAACCACAAGCATCCACATCCAGTACCGAAAAACAGCACGAATCCGCCTGCGCACTAATAAATCGACCAGCAGCAAAGCCGCTATCAGCACGCTGGATTGCGCCAGCATCGGCAAGGCAACCTTTACAAATGCACTTGCCGTCGAATTGAAATGTTCCAGTAACGTATTCATAATCTCTGTTCATTTATTAAGACGGTTTTCAACGGCGTTTATTACAAAATATTTTTATTTTTTATCTGTACTATTTTCCCCCGCTGGGCTTATTCAGAATGGCTTCAAAGCTTTATTAGGGCAAATATTTCGTTGCTTTTGGTGTAAAATAGTTGTAAAAAGACAACGCTGTAAAAAAGTTTAGCCAAATAGTGGCTCAATAATTTTCGAGATGAAATGCTATGCCGGCTGTATTGTTCGACCCAAAGGAAGTGCTGGTAATTGTTATTGTCGCCTGTGTCGTGGTCTTTTTGCTGACCCGGCGAAAACGCAAATGAGCTCACTCTCTATCTCATTTACTCCCTAATTTGCTAAATCGCCCGCCCAATCTTTTTTCGCTCTTTGTCGCTTTAATATGCTTCGCTTTTTCTTCTTTTCAAACCGCTGCTGCTTAGCTGCATAAGGAATCCTGGTTTTCTTGCGTATAGGCATCTCCTTCAGCGCCTCTTCTAACAGCTCTCGCAGCCGGTCTAAAGCAAAATCGCGATTTGCCCGTTGAGTGCGAAACCTTTGCGAAACGACCCTTATCACGCCATTTTTGTCGGCTCGACTCGACAAATGGGTAAGTATCTGCTGCTTTTGCACATCGGAAAGATTTGTGCAGTTAGCTACATCGAATAAAAGCGTTACCCGCGTATTGACCTTATTGACATTCTGCCCGCCCGGCCCGCCGCTCCGAGAGACCTTCCAGACAAGCTCATCCTCCCGAATAACAACACCATCTTTGATTTCAATCATTAGAACTGTTCCTAAACGATGGCCGAATGACCCACTCAGCAGTCATTGGTTTCCTAAAGCTGTGATGAATCATCGGGCGGCACAAGCGGTTCAATCAGTCGAATCAACTCCGGTATATCATTCTCGACCACGTCCCAAACCCTTTGGGGAATGATATTGAAATATTCATGAACCAATCGATTCCTCATACCGATTATCTTATTCCAGGGAATCTCGGGATGCTCCTGCTGATACTTCGCCGAAACCTTTCGAGCGGCCTCGCCAATAATCTGAATCTGGCGCATAACCGCATTTTGTATCAAGTCGTCATCTTTGAACTGCTCCCACGTAACATTGTGGGTAAACTCCCGGACTTTACGGGCTGCCAGCAGCATATCCAGCAGATAGGCATCATCACGCCACATAAATCGTCTCCAGCGACTGAAGGATATGCCTTCGCCTGATATAGTTCTCACTTTTTTCGACAGCTTTACGCTCAACAAGGTCCACCTTATGGCCCAGAATTCCGGATAATTCCGTTTCCATTCCAGCCATTTCCATCAATCCCGGCTCCTTCCCCGGCTCAAATTCCACCAGGACATCAATATCGCTATCCGGCCTGAAATCATCCCGCAACACAGACCCGAAAAATGACAGACTCCGAATATGATTCCCCTGACAGAACGCTGCAATTCCTTCTTTCGACATTTCAATATCGATGCTCATAATCTTACCTGATAAGTGTCATTCTGATTTAACAAATACTTTCCCAATATTTGCCGTTTTGAGTATATCAAAAACAGCCCTCCAAGACAATAATTGGTAATGTGATTTTTCAGCATCCTAATTTCGGCAGTAGAATCTCACCAAACTGTTTTGCTAATTCAACCGCCTCGTTCATCTCAGAGGTTGTGACTTGAATCCAGTCGCCGGGATACCTTGTTTCAACACCATAAAAGGTTAACGTGTCTGAGACATCGGACAAGCTTGAAAGCTCTGGGACGAATGGCTCAGCTAAATGAATTAATCTCCGCAAGTCGTGTGTTTTTGGAGCTTCTATACCGTGTAAAGTAAGGACGCCCTTTAACAGCTTCTCAACAAATTGCTGGCAGTGAAAACAGACTACATCAGCCGGGCATTGTTCGCTGGCGGTCAAAATTTCGACAGTTTGCCAGTCGTTCTGAGCTTTTGCCAGCCATTGTCGAGCAGCTTCATAATTCTTGTCGTTCGTAGAGAACTTTCCCATATTTATCCGCGAAATAGACAATGTTATTTACAACCGACCGCCAGTGATGGTATTCCTCAGGGGTCTTAACAATAATGTCAAATGAGGCGGGAAAATCGTCAGCCAGCTGGCGAATAGCTCCATAACGCTCTCTTGGCGGAAGAGCAGTCTCAGCAACCACCAAAAGGTCAATATCCGAGTCCTCTGTAACCTCGCCTCTCGCGTAAGAGCCGAATAGTATCACCTTTTCGGCACCGAACTGTTGCCCAATCTTCCGGCCAAACTGCTCTATTCTGTCTATTGCAACCATATTGAATCGATTCCCAACATTTTTGCCGCTTTTAAGATACCAAAAACCACCCTCGCTGAGCAACAATTAAATCGCTGAACATCTACGCTAAGTGAACGTATCCTCCTTCCTACCTACCTGCAGTTTTTCCTTCTACCGAAATTGAGCTTGTCGTATTTCCAAAGCGCCTTCTCCACCGTTCTTATATGCAAATCATATCTTTTTGAAATAGCTCTTATTTTCCTACAATATCTTTGCCAGAAGCCGAAGTTATATGCTGAGGGTTGTTTCCAACCCAGAGAGTGTATAACCCTGAAATCCATTATGGGATACTTACGAGAAAATGCAAAGTGAAGAATAGTAGAAGCTATTGGATATCCGACTCCTTCCAATGAATCCAAAGATTCAATCTTTGCTTTTCCATCTCTTGTACCGAAAGAGAACTGACTGATTCGCTTGACTCTATCATTACAATTTTGCCTGCTCGAATAATGTCTTCTGGCCCTCGGTGCTTTCCAATCGCCAATAGTTATTAAATTTTCACGTGTCAAATATCTCTGGTTTTTCAGCAACGATCTCATTCCGTCTTCGGTTTTCCTGTATTTTTCGTTGTAATCTCTATCATACTTCTGCGCGTACTTAATTATATTCTCGTTGGTAATCCTCATTCCCATAACAAATTACTCTCTGTTTTTCAAATCAGGTCGTAATGTTTCTTGTAATGATTTTTCTCATGAAATCTATATTGCCCTCCTGGCCGGTGAAGAGTTTGAATTGGGCGGCGGCCTGGTTAATGAACATTGACAGGCCATCTATTGTCTTTGCGCCAATTTGTTTTGCCTGCTTTAATAGCAGCGTTTCAGCAGGATTATAGACGGTATCAAAAACGACCATATCTTTTCTGATGTATTCTGCCGCCAGAGGCGACTGGTCAATGTTCGGGTGCATTCCGATACTTGTGCAGTTTATAACCAGCGTTGAATCCAGATTTGCCAGGTCGTCTAAAGGTGCAAACTCACAGCCAAATTCTGCTGCAAGCCTCTTTGCCCTTTCGACCGTGCGGTTGTAAATTTTTATTTTAGCGCCGACGTCGCTCAGACCGGCAACTATGGCTCGTGCCACGCCGCCAGCGCCGATAATTGCAACCGGCAACTCCTTCAGGCCGGCTCTTGTGATACCCAAGCCCGAAGTGATTGTATCCAGAGCAGCAATATAATCGGTATTGTAGGCCTTGATTTTGTCGTCCTTACTGACAACCAGCGTATTAACTGCCCCGATTTTTTCCGCTAATGGCTCCACAAAGCTTCGCCTGTTGCGGGCGAAATTCAATGCGTTTTCTTTATGCGGGATTGTTACGCTAAACCCGACAAAGTTCAGCCATTTTCGCACAAGCACATTCCGCATAAATAAGTCGAACTCACCTGTCCTGCCTTGAACCAATAGCGGCAAATATAGTCTATTCATACCAGCATCAGCAAAGCAGGCGTTGTGGATTGCCGGACTTAGCGAATGTCCAACCGGGTCGGCAATCACGCCGTAAAGCTCTGTCCCTGCATCTATAGAGTCATAACGGTATAATTTTTTGAGCTTCTCGATGGTTATCTGGCCTGGCGCCGTCGCGCTTTGTTCATCGAGACTTGCAAACGTAACAAGTGCGTTTAGCTTTTTTGCAATGATTCTGCTGATAACACCGGCCTCGCCCATACAAAAAATGATTCGCTCTCCGCTGGTTCGATTCAAAAGGTCGAAGGCCTCAAAGCAATCGTTGATATGATTTGCAGTATAAACCAATTTTGGTATCGCAACCGGATATACGGTCAAAATACTGCGGTAAAGTTTGCCGATGTTGCCAAACCCCGACACATCTGGATTATGGGCTGAAAGAATCAGCTTGCCTTTCAAACTCCCGGATAGCGCTACCCTTATCCGCTCCTGGTTTTCCGCCGGCAGAAAGTTTTCATATTCGTAGTCGATAAATTCGGCGCCGGCCTTCAGCGCACCGGCAAGCACCTCCAGTCGCAACTTTTGTGGATAAGCAATCGACCCGCCCTGCCGCTTATCACGACAGGTAACAATCACCGGGAACCGCTTGCCGCCGGCGCTTTTCACGGCAGCAATCAAATCCTTAACCAAATCTACATTGAGGTCCTCGATGTAATCAGTCCGCAGCTCCAGCATCTCGGCACCTGCATCCAGAGCCGCTTTGATTTGCTGCCGTGCCTGCTCAACATTCTGTGCCGCTATTGGAACCGCTAAGTATGTCATATAATCCAAACATATAGCCGTAATTGACTCATAAGGCAAGAGCTAATTTAGCGACAGCGAATAAATTGGTTGTTGTCTATTTGGACATGGGGAAGATATGTTCTCAGGTCTTCGACAAAGCGCAAACCATCTTTCCAGTAACCTGCGGTTGGCTTCAATCCAGGATAAAAACTCGTAAAATATCTGTTCATACAGCTCATTAGCAGCTCCCTGAGGTATTTGCTGACCATTGAGGCAAGTGACACCGGCAAAAATTGCTCATCTGCATTAACAACAAAATGCAAACGCATACTTTTGCCATTCGTTTGCAGATCGTAGCTGCTTGCAGTCTGGCTCTCCTGAAGAATCTTTAGCTCCATATCGGGAAACATCAACTGCAAAGCCTTGCGATAATGCATCCGCCCGCCCTGCCTGTCGATTATTATTTGCAAATCATCGCAGGAAAAATTATCAAAAGCATTTTTTATAAGTCTTGAAACAGCGGTAAATAACACTCTGGCTTTGTTTTTGACGTTGCTGACCATTGTGTTATAGCGCTCGACTTCCAGACAAAAACTGTTCAATCCCAGCAGCTCAATACCGTTTGATGTCAAATCATCAGCCAGAGTCGATGAGGCAATCGCTCTATCGGCAGAATCGACCGATATACGTAAATTGTCTATGTCCTTATACCAGGAATAATCGTTTAACTGCTCTAAACAATCAGGACATAATAGCTCCAATAATTCGGTTAATGTGACTGGTTCCCTGCCGAGGCACCGCAGGCACGACAAAACCGACCGTTCCAGGTGTTTTATGCCAACCGACCTGTTATAGACTTTTTTGCTATCGGCGACCAGCAGCCGTCCGGCGAGATGCGGACGCTTACTGCCGACACTTTTTTTCAAGACCTGCCAGAGGTCGGCTGTCGAAAGATGATGTGGAAGCGAAAAAACGCTCGATGAAACGACCAGCGGACCAAGAATAGGCCCGAAACCTGCCTCATCAATCCCTGCTAAAACTACCATCCCTGCAATCCTTTACACCGTTAGAAAGCCCCCGTGTCTTCTGTCGAAGACAGAAACGGTGGTAAAATATCTACCCCGTTAGAAAGTCGGTTTTTTTCTAACGGGGTCTACTCCTGACACAGGGTCTAAACTTGTCCGCCGAAGGCGGAGCCGCGTGTCACTTCCGTTAGAAAACTTCTTTCTAACGGAGTTTACAAAGCAATCAGAGCACAAGTCATAAGTGCCAAGATTTCTTTTGCTCTTATGCTCTTACGCACTTGTTCACTATCCCCGGCGGGAGTCGAACCCACAACCTTTGGCTCCGGAGGCCAACGCTCTGTCCAGTTGAGCTACGAGGATAAAAACATTATTACTCTATTACGCTAAAAAGACCGATAAGTCAAGAACGCAACCTATTTTTTAGACCTTTGCTTCCCTGCTGGTCTTCCGAGAAAAATCTCGCTTATCAAAGCCAAATGCCTGACATAACCTGCGTTTTTAGCCCTATTTAGAGACCTTCCGGCACTTTGCCACAAAATTTACCCATCTGCGATTTTCTGCGCACAAAATCGAGGAAAATATGCTATAATAATTATAGAAATGAAGGTAGGTCGGGCAATGAATTTGAAAAGAACAAATCGAGATTGGCTTCTTCTGACGCTCGCAGCCGTCACGTGCTGGACTTCAGTTGTTCAGGCTGACCGGTCCGGCTGGCAGCGCCAAGAGGTCAACTGGCGCGTAACCGGCGGCGGCAGCATCAAGGCCATTCACTATCCCGAGGAAAAACCTCCTCCGCTGTTGACCAGGCAAGATGGCCGGCGACCTGGTGCTCCCTATAAAAAAATCCTTGCAGACAAATCTGCACGGCAAGGCAAATCATTCACGGCTGAATCCGCCGAGCCTGTCCTTGCCACTGTCATTGAATCGCCTCC
>Ga0315293_10002485_pt1 | contig 17694 bp, 10 predicted proteins | sample YL17G13_20_MG_FD_203071 | JGI IMG/M metagenome (GOLD analysis project Ga0315293, IMG submission 203071) | Sediment microbial communities from Yellowstone Lake, YNP, Wyoming, USA - YL17G13_20 | ecosystem: Environmental > Aquatic > Freshwater > Lake > Sediment | place: USA: Wyoming | collected...
GAAAAATATAGTTTAATTAATGCATTATCAGCAAGTCCTCAAAAAGGGGCTAGTGGTATGACTAATATTATGTTAAATGATATTATGTTAGATGTGGATAAGATTAATGTGTTCCATCAAAACTTAGTAAATCTTTCAAATCCTAGTAAGATTGATATTAATACTGATTCAGCTATTGAGAGAGAACGTGTAGCTAAGTTCTTTGAAAGATTATCTATCTATGCATTCTTACAATCAGGTATGAATACGTCTGGAAGATACGCGTTAACACGGCTTGTTCCCCAGGAAAAATTCACTAGCTTGATGACAACCTATATGCCAGGGTTTATTAATAATATTAACAATGTTACTCTAGAAAGATACTGGCAGAAGTTTATAACGGTCAACTCTGATAAGCGGGGCCGTACACGGATGCGTGATTATACTATTCCTGGATACAATCCTGAAGCTGACTATAAACTTAGTGGCTATGGTCAAGCAACTGTAGCTGAGGCTAAAAGAATACTCTCTCCTTCTGTAGATGAAAACAGAGAAAATATTGTAGAAGTTACTTTTTCAAAAGACAACCAAGGCAATGTACTATTTGATGCCAACGGTATTAAAGGTAGCGGAGCAAGAATGGCTTTAAATGAAAATCCCAAGGCTTTATTTGTTGTTAATGGCGTAGCTATGGATGCTAAGGGTAATGTAATGGCTGGAGGCGCTACAAATAATGAAGCAGCTTTATTTGGTGAGAAAGCCGATAGTCCTAACGTATTAGGCTTTCCTACTAGGAAAACTTTTACAGCAGGTAAAACCGGCCAACTTATTGATGCGGATGTACATATTGATGGCGCTAAAGCTATTATTAATCAACAGAACCAACAGAATCAACAAGCTATTGTAATACCTGAATATACTGTAGATACTACATTAAAGAATGCTGACAGCTCAAAAAGATTAGCTAGCACTAGAGATGGTAAGATAAAGCTTAACCCAGTTAAGACTGTAGAAGAGTTCTTTGATTACTTTGAAGGTAAAGAAGGTGGTCAAACAAGTACTCAGAAGAAACTAGTACTTGACGAGATGGCTAGACAAGGATACGGTATTAACAAAATCAAGAGCATACTTAATACGGTTAAGCTTATAAACACATTTTTAGTATTACATGAGCAGGATCACATAGACAACAATGATGCGGATGTATACTGGAACATGGGTAAGAAAGACTTATTAACTCCAGATAAGATTGCCATAGAAGCAAGAGCAAGTATAAACGCGCTTAAGAAAATCACAGGAGAAAGTACTACTCAAGGTACGGGTAGTGTCGTTGGTGAAAACTCCATGATTGATTACTATAAATACTGGGGGGCAACATATGATATATCAACTATTAATGGAGTAGCTGTTGATGTAGTAAGAATGTATACAGCAAATAATCAACCTGTTGAGTATAAAGGTAAAGGTAACGCTAAGGCCGAGCTTCTTGCCGCATACAATAAAAATAAAAATATAGATCCTCAGTCACCAAATAAACCATTCCGTGGAATAGAGATTCCTTCTGAGACAATAGAAGTAAAGCAGACTAAACATAATGTTACATTTGCTGACGGAACTGTAATTGAAACACCTTTTTTATTAAATGAAGAACAAAAAAATGCTCTTCTTGAACTTGAAAAATTTGCCAAAGGTATTGATGAACCTTTTACTACAAAAGGGAAACAAATTACAATTCAAGGCTATGCTGGTACAGGTAAAACAAGCATCATTGGTATATTTGAAAAGTATCTTAGAAAAAAGTATTATATAAACCCTATCTACAGTTCTCCCACACATAGAGCTAATGCTGTAACTAAGCTTAAAAATCCGCAAGCAACTGTTTATACATTGCATGCATTATTTGGCCTTCAAGGAGAAATTAAATTAGAAGATGGTGATTATAATCTTAAGGATCTTGAGTTTGCAGCTAAAGGTAAACCAAAAATTCAAAAAGGAGATGTGCTTATAATAGACGAGGCATCTATGGTAAATGATGCTTTATATAGCTTTCTTGAAAAGTTTAAGGATACCATGGGTATAAAACTTATATATATGGGGGATCCCGCTCAGCTTAAGCCTGTAAAATCTAAAACATTATCAAAAGCTCTTACAGAAGGTCAAAAAGTTTATTTAACTAAAGTAGAAAGAACTGGCGATAATCCCATTCTAGAAGAGTCTACAAATCTTAGAAATGGTAAAGACTTCAATTATAAAACTAAGATTGTTGGTGACCAAGGAGTTGTGTATAGTGATGCTAAAGCTTTTATAAATAAAGTTATTTCTGATAATCTAAATAGTGAAGCTTTTAAAAAAAATAAGCTTTATTTTAGAATACTTGCTGCTACAAATGCTAAAGTTACAGAAGCTAATACTACAGCAAGAGAAATTATGTATGGGGACAGAGCCTCTGAACAACTTGTTGATGGTGAAATATTAATGGGTTATAACAATTACGATATTGATTACAAAACAAAGCAACCAAAGATTATTAATAGTGGAGACTATCAAGTACAATCAATAGAAAAAGCTAACAAGACGGTTAATGGGATAACCTATTCAGGATTTAATGTTAAAATTGAAAATCTACTTTCAACGGAATCTGCTAAGACTATATTTATTGTAAATAATAATGAATCTGATGAAAAGTTAATTGCTTTTGCAGATGCTATATCTAATCTTAATAAACAGGGAGCTATAGCAAATAGCAATGGGGATGGACGAAAAGCTGCTGAATTTTTCTCAGATGCAAGAGATCTTGAATCTAATATGGCGTTTATGAAAGAAGTAAAAGATTCTAAGGGTAATATAAAAATCAAAAAGACTCTTGACTATGGATATGCTCATACAATTCACAAGTCACAAGGAGGAACGTATAATAAAGTTTTAATTCTTGCAGATACTATAGGTGCTCCTTTTGATAAGGATAGTCAGCAGCAGCTTAAATATGTAGCTGTTTCAAGAGCCTCTGAGATGGTGTACATTTATACATCTCATGCTTTAGGAGAAGCTGAAATAAAGCAAGCACCGGCAAAACCATCTACAGAATCACCTACTACTCAAGCATCTACTAATGTTGAAAGTAAAAGAACATTTAAAGATGAAGAATATCATCAAGCATATATAAAAGGAGGACTAGCTGCTGTGCAAGAGCTTATAGAAAAGAATAAACAAAAAGAGATGTCTGCTGCAAAACAGCTTTCTAAAGAAGTAGATATGTTAACAGAGTTTGAAGATCTTAATACTAAACCTAATAAGACAAACTCTGACAATGATAGGCTTATTGAGTTATATGTAATGCTTAAAAACTCTAAAGAATTAGACTTTGAGTATTCTTTAAATCAGCTTGGTTTATCTACTCAACCATCTACTAGTGTTAAATCAAAGGGAACTATTAATGTATATTGGGAACAAGCTGAATCAGCAACATCTACTAAAATATTGTCTAATCTAGCACCACGCAAATTTACTTATCAAGGCAAAGAGTATGGTAGTGTTGAACATGCTTATCAATCACTAAAGTCTGGAAGTTTTGACCAAGTCACTTATGATGCTTATGTAAAAGCTGGTGGATATGGAACTAAAATTAGAGGTAAAGCTGTAACGCAAGGATTTGATAATTTACAACTTATAAAAGACCTTGTTGTAGAATCTTTCAAACAAAATTCTAATTCAGAAGCAGCTAAAAAACTTCTTCAGTATGAAAACTTTACACACAATACAAATGAGATTATTGATAAAGCTTTCTTAGAAGGATTAAAATTAGCTCAACAAACTTTATTATCTACTCAACCATCTACTAGTGTTAAAGAACAAGCACCAGTTACAGGTCCGGTTGAGTCAACAGGCAAGACAGACATGGGAGATGATAGTAAAACTACGAAGCCGATTAACGGCCTTGTTGTTAATCCTGTGCTTAAAAAGCAAATTGATTCTGCTATCCAATCTATGAAAGATTACCAAGCTCAAGGTTATACTCTTAATTTCCCTGCTGCTGGTTTTGGTCAGTACATGATTGGTGCTGATGATTCAACGGCTACATTAACTAATGGAAAAATTATTCCAATAGCTCCTGCAAGTTTTGTATATTTGTCCCAGCAGCTGTGGGATAATTTCAAGTTTGCTAACCCCAACTTTGATAAGGTACTTGACTTTACTGGTCAGGCTAATGTACTACAAATGGATGCGGAGGTTACGGATGCAGAAGTAATGGATGCCCTTAGTTTCTGTTTTAAACTATAAGTATATAAAATGAAGATATGTCCAAACCTAAGTGATCCTACTGTCAAAGCACAGTGGGACGCTATTACAAATCATCCTGAGCTTAGTGCTATGGAAGCCATGAGAGAATTCATGGAGTCAGAACTTGATAATCGTCCTGTTTCTACACCGGAGCAAGTTATACAAAAGCTAGCTCTTAGATTACAGCCTAGATCTGAACTTGCTCAACAAGCTGAGATGGATACACAGGAAGCTGCTATACAAGCTAAGTCTAATGATCCCGTATTGGGAACTGATCCTAATTCATTATTTGGTAATGCTATCTTGATGAATCCTATTAATACTAAGACTCTTACTGTATTGGATAATAGTACTACCCGGGGAATGGAAATAGCTACTAAACTTTCTCAGCAATTAAATGTAGACTTTCAAATGATTTCTCCTGAGGAGGCAATGTCTATCACTGCAGGAGCACAAAACCCATACTCTGGTCACCCAGCATTCTTCTATCAAGGAACTGTATACTTTGTTGGCAAGAACCTTAATACTGAACTTGCCTTCCATGAATTTTCACATCCTCTTGTCCGTACTATTCAACAGCAAAACCCCGCTTTATTTCAAAAACTAGTTAACCAAGCTATTGCTGCCGATCCGACTTTATTGGAGGCTGCTCAAGCTGAGTACTCTACATTAAGAGATAGCTATAATAATGAAACAGATCCTGAACGTAAAGCTGAACTAGGTACTAAATACCAAAACATTGTAGGTGAAGAGATTTTGGTTAAAGCTTTAACTAAAGCTGCTGTTGCTAAAGACCAGAATCAACAATTACAGGGCCCATTAGCTAAGTTTATTAATGACTTGCTATATGCTCTAAAACAATTATTAAGAAAAGCTTTTGGTAAAAAGGTTGATGTAAAAAATCTTAATGTTGATACTACCATGGATGAATTAGCTGAGATGCTAGTTAAAGGTGGAGAGATTGAGATTGATACTATTGCTGTAGCTGATAAAGATGTTGTTGCTTACCATGAGGAATTCAATGATTATCTAGAAGATCTTAAGAAGGCTACTGAAACAGTAGGCGGCGAACATCTTTCAGACTTGGCTAGAAAAATGTATGAAGGTGCAAGTCAGCAAATAGATATGCTAATGAAGAACCGTAACTACAGAGAACTGCTTGAGCTTTTTGTGGATGACTACAATCGTGGTGACTTACAGGAGATGCGTTCTAATGTAGCTAAGTATGCTAAGAACTTAGAGGCTAAGGCTAAAGCAACTATTGCAGGTATTGATACAGTGCGTAATGAAACACAGGCTGTTGTTGGTTCTATGCTACGTCTTGAAGTTATGATGAAAAAGATGGAGAAACATCTTGGTGAACTAGAGAAAAATGTAAATGACCGCGACAACGTAGCTAAAGCTTATTACTACTCGCATGTATTAAACTACTGGCAAAAGTATATAGCTGAAGCACAAGATATGATGCGTAAAGGGAAGAGTGATTCTAGATCACCTATGAATCAGCTATTGAATTCTATAAGTGCTAGTATGAAAAACTCGGCTGAATCTATTAATAAAATGAATAGCACTGGTGTAGCTGAAGTTTTATGGGATCAATGGAAAGATATGGCTGAATCTGCAGAGACGTTATTCAATGAGCAAATGAGTACCCTTAAGAAAAAAGGTGCTAGTCCTTCTGTTATTGAAAAAGCTCATATTGAATTTTACGGATTACCTGAGTCTGCTCTCCCTGAACTAAAAGCTCTAAGAGATAAACAAGCTAGCGGAGCTGTATTAACTTATTCTGAGCTTGACCGTCTTGAGAAATTAAATAAGCTTGCCCAAGATGGTCTACAGGTTACCAAGACTAAAATTGAAGCTGCTCTTCGCGGTGAAGGTAAAGATGCTAACTGGGCTAACTCATACCTAGAAGGCTATTTATACAATACTGATCCTGTTATAGGAGGCTTTGCTAAATTTTTTAAGGATAACATGACAGAGATGGAAGCTCGTGCTCAGGCTCGTTTAAATGATATTTTAAGAGAATTAAAACCAGCGCTGGATGCAGCAGGTATTAGTTTTTCAAAGATTGGTGAGCTTGGTAAGCAAATAGGTTTTGTAGATAAGATAGGTTATTATGACCAGGAGAAGAAAGAGTTTGTTACTAAAGAAGTCTATACACTATTAAATCCTTACAAGGATTACCGTTTTACAATTGACAAGTTCAACTATGATATTAAACAATTGCAAGATATTTATAATAGAAGTGGAAGTGATGTAGACAAGAAAGCTTTGGCTGATATGATTGCTGATAAGAACAAGCACTTACGTCAATGGTTTAATCAAAAATATACTGATGAATTTTATGAGGCTAATGAGATGCTTGAGAATGATACTATAGGAAGAGCTGCTGGTTATGAACGGAACAAAATCACTGAGAATATGAGTATGCTTTCTTCTAAAGCTTTAAATGAATTTGATGTAATAAACTCTACTGATCAGATGAATCAGTTATGGAAACAGTACAGACTTCTTCATTCTTTATACAATGAAGATGGAACAAAGAAGACTAACTCTTACGTTGATGATTCTGGGAATATTGTTTACTCTTCTACATTCATTGAACCAGGTCTTGGTAGAAATAACATTGTCAATGACCTAGCTATTGGTGAAAGACTTATTGCATACAAGGAAGCAACTAAAAAATTCTATGAATACAAAGAGCGTCCAGGTGTATTTGAAAATGCCTTGAAGAACTTTGAGATTGAAATTGATCAGAAGATTAAAAAATATTTAGGACTAAAGCCTACTGGTAGTGATCCTAAAGAGTTACAAGATTACAATGACGATTATGATGCTATGTTTGAAACTTACCGTAGTAAGTGGATTGAATTAAATACACGTACTGTAATTAAGCCTGAATTTTATTCTAAGCGTACTAAGATCCTTGCCCGTATAAAAGAACTTACAAGTAAGCCTTTAGAAAGACTAAAGGCTTCCATAGATAAAACTACGGATCCTACTCAGAAAGCTAATCTTCAAAAGGCGTTTGCGCGCATGGAAGCTAAGTTAAAGAAAGTTGACTTCAGTGATAGTTGGACCACAATTTTGGATACAGTATCTGGATACCGCGATGATGATGGGCAACCTATAGGAACAGATCTTCCTGACGGCCGCCGTGAAAAGATTAAAGATGCTCAACAAGCAATGGAAGATTCCAAAGCTGAATGGGCGGGCATGTCTGGTTTAACAAGAGATGAAATGAACAGGGTAATAGGATACTCTGCTAAAAGAGCTTTGGGTATACGCCTTGATGCGGTATCTTATCAAGACTATTTAGACTTAAGAAGACAACAAAATGTATCAGGGTTAGATGAGTTTGAATCAGCTGAACTTAATGGACGTTTTGCTGAGCTGAGAGAACTACAAAGAAAAGAACCAACAGAATACTACACAGATATTATTAACCAACACCTAAACCGAATTAACTCTAAAGAAGCTTATGGATTGCTTAGTGCTACAGAACTTGATGCTACAAACATGGAGACACTGTATAATCCAAAAGTTCTTGACATTCTTATGAAAGATTCTAAGTTTAAAGAATGGTTTGAGAAAAACCACATCAACAAAGAAGTATATGATAAGGAAAAAAAGGAAAAAGTAACTAAGTATGAAAGACTATATGTGTGGAATGTTGTTAAGCCTAATGATGAGAGCATGTATGAAACAACAGAAATTACTCGTGATGATGGTACTGTTGAACATATTAATGGTATACCTAAATTAAAATATTACTCTAGAACAGTAAAGAAAGAATACCGTACAGGTTATAATCCTGCTACTGGTGAAGTTAGACCCATTGTTGGAGAACACAAAGATAACTCAGGTAGAGAAGATGGATGGTTACCAAAACAAAAAGCTGGCTCACCATACATTAATGACAAATATTTTACGCTTAAGAATGCAGATCCTAATTCACAAGATGGTAAATTATTTAAAGTCCTTGAAATAATTACTAAGAATCACCTGAAGACTCAAGAAGGATTAAGCAAACGTGGTAAGTTATACTTAGATTTCCCGCGTTTTGAGATGGAAGGTCTTGAAACCTTACAGGCTAAAGGCGTTGAAGGGGCTAAAGAAAAGGTTAGCACTATTGGAATTATATTTAAGAAGATTGCCAATTTCTTTAAAGGTGCTAAAGCTGACTCAGGAGTTAACTTTAACTGGGAACAAGAGAATCAGCTAGTACGTGCTGACGCATTCAATGATCAGATTGAAAACATTCCTATCCAAGGTCTATTTAATCTAGAGCTGAAAGAAGTATCTACAAATATTGTAGGAAGTATGTTTCGTTATTTGTATGCGGCCGAGAATCATAAGCAGTTGGTAAAAATGCATCCTATTGCTTCTGGTATTAAGAGTATACTAGATGATCCTACTCAGCATTTAAAAGAACCAGATAAAATTAACAGATCTAACTTCTTAAACAGAGGTATGATTACATATTTAAATAAGAAAGATAGGTATATACGTAAAGATGCATTCTCTAATTTCTATAACCGGGAGTTTCTTGGACAGAAGACTACAGGGGCCGGTAAAGACTGGAAGGGTCTACAAAACTTACAACGCTTCTTATTTGGTAGAGCCTCCTTTTCTTTCTTTGCATTTAATATTCCTAGTGCACTAAAGAATGCTCTAGGTGCAAAATTTCAGGCGTTCATTCATTCAGCAGCAGGTACAGATATTACACGAGCAAGTTTGGTTAGAGGTGAAGCTTGGTCAGCTAAGTATATGATGAAGCTTAGCTTTGGCGATGCGTATGCTAAAGGCCAAAAATCTTTAGAGCATCAGATTGGTGAAATCTTTGATCCTGTCGAAGGACGTTTTGAAGAAAAGTTTGGTAGATCAGTCTCTAGAACTTTATTATCAGATACTGTTAGTACGGGTTGGTTTACTAATTTCCGTAAATGGACAGAGGTTCAAGCCGGCATGCAAACCTTTGGTGGTATGATGTACAAGCAACAGGTAGAGATGAACGGGAAGATGATTGATTACATGGATGCTTGGGAACTTGGAGCTAATGGTAATATACAACTTAAAGCAGGTATTGATCCTACGTGGGGTATTACATATGATGCAGAAGGTAATCAGCTTGTAGGAAAAGAGTTTAAAAAATTCAAATCTCGTGTGCATGCTGTTATGAATAAGCTTAATGGTGCTTATGCTAAGTTTAATCAACCTGAGATGCAACGTTATTTGGCTTTTAGGTTTGTATCTTTCTTAAGAAGATACTTTACTACAATGGCTATAAACCGTTTTGGTACTAAGCGTTGGAATCCTGGTTATAATGACACCGATGAAGGTTATTACAGGACAGCCGTTAAGTCTTTCCTTACACTACTCAAAACACGTAACGTAAACAACATGACTCCAGAAGACAAGAAGGCTTGGATGAAGTTTGTTACTGAAATAGGTACACTATACTTAATGAGCATGCTTGTTGGTTTACTATGGGGATGGGATGATGATGATGAGGAACGTTTTGAAAAACTGCGTCAGCGTAGCAGCTTTCTCTCTGGACCATTAACACGTGATTATCAACCAGGAGAAGAGTTTGACTTTGGCGGATTCTTATCATTGCATGCAATGAACTTAATGATGCAAGTACGTGCAGAGAATGAACAGTTCATGCCGTTCCCTGGTATGGGGCTTAATAATATTAGTACAGTAGTTGATCTTAAGTCTTTGGCCTTTGGTCCTACTACCGATACTTACCAACAACTAGGTACTGACATGTATGATATATTTAATGGTAATGACCGTCAATTTTATAAACGCCGTGTTGGTGCATACGAGTGGCAAGATCAAGGAGGACGTAAAATATGGGCACACATTGCTAAGAGTTTTGGTATAACAGGATCCAATATAGATCCAGCTCAAACCATTACTAATTTCCAAAAGGCAAAGAACTTGGCTAACAAGAAATAGTCAATAGACTCAACATTTGGGAGAAAAAAAAAGGGGCTGAATAATCAACCCCCTTTTACTAAAACTTTCACCTCTCAACTTGTCCGAGAGGATAGGTCTTAATTAATAATCCACAACAGAGTTTTCTTGTTCTGCTGCTTTAATATCTTATCTAGTGTTAGCATTGCATTATTTGATACAGCTGGACAACCCCAACCTTCAGCTACACCATCTGGGTATACTTCATCATCTTCTATGTTATCCCAGCTATGCAATACAATAGTTCTTCTTTCAGCATTGCTATTTGTCTTTTCTAAACCTTGCAGAGTATACTTTACATGTATACCCCACTTACTATAACCACGGTCATTTATATAGTATTTACCTATAGAAGAACAATGGCTATCTGGTTCATTACTTACAAGAGGATTTTCTTTGGAAAAATCCCAACTCCATAAGTTGTTTGCACAACCATGACTGACTGTAAAACTGTGAGTTATTGTATTTTTATTAAAGTCCCAAACATATAATCTTTTAAGACCCGAGTGAACACTTAGGTCTATTAAGATATAAAAGTCAGTGTTGACTTTATGTTTGGTACAATAATCTTTGGCTTTTTGTAAATAAGCTCTAGTGTTGTCATTATGTTTAGTAGCTTCTGTTTTCACAGGAGCATTGCAATTTACCATAAACATAATACACACTATGCTCAGATAAATCTTTCTTAGCATAATTAACTTTTATTATTAGAGAGTATTTTATTAATATCAGGCTGGGAGTATCCCTGGCCTTTTTGGATCTTGCCGTCTTCTCTAAAGATAGGCTTACCGTCTGATCCTAACTTGCTCATATTAGACCGGTGAATTTCTTTAAAGACATCTTCAATCTTATGTTGCATACCGTGTTTAAGAATTGTTCCACATAGTATGTATAGTTGATCACCAAGAGCATCTGCAATCTCTACCAAGTTATCTTCCCGGCAAGCTTCAATGTATTCTTGGTTCTCTTCATTCATAAGATTGTATCTTAGTTCAGATTCTTTGTCAGTCAAGAGTCTAGGTGCTACCCCGTTCTTTTGATTAAACGCATTGTGGAATTTCTCCACAGCTTTTAGTTGCTCTTTCATTTTAAAATTGTCCTAAGATTATATTTGTATCTTCTTTAGATATGTGGTCCAAGATACCATTTTTATTAATATCCCAACCGTAAAATCCGCTACAAGAATCTTCATGTGACTCATGACTATGACCTTCATTGCATTTAGTAATCTTGAGTATCTCAAAACCATAAACGTCTCCAGTAAGGTACTGATCATATACAGCTACTTCATTAACAAGCATCTTCTCTACTTTCTCTTTCAGGTCTCGTCTAATTCTTTTTACATTATACTCTTTCATGATTTTATCTTTTGTTATATAGATAAAACCTACCTGGCCAGAATCCCATCTGCAGCTAAATCCTGTAGTGTTTATAGTAATACCACTATGATCATATAGATACAATGGTAATACTATTAGTGCCTTTAATTCTTTATAAATATAAGCTTCCATCTCATCCCAACCATTAAAGTCGTCTGAGCTAAAAGGTATATCTTCGTCACCTAAAGTATAGCGTCTGTGAAAACACGCCATTGTTCCTAGGTTGTCCCACTTACGTGGACTCTCAGGATGTTCATCCTGAAACATTCTGAATATTCTGTTATCGGCTAATGCAATTTGTTTCATTTTAATCTTTTTTATTTGATTCTGTAATAATGGAAACAAACACTAGCCAGAGATGGTATAACCATCCCTTAGCTGTGTTGCTTCTCTTGTAGTTTTTATTCTTATTAATTAAGTTTTGCATTGTCTTTAGCTCTACGTAGTTTTAGATCATCAAGGAATTTTTCTATTTCAAAGCGCATTACTTCAGGAATACTCTCAACATAATCATTACCAGCTTTTACTAGCTTTAAATCTTTGTCAAAAGCATTAATACTATAGCACATTGTACAGATCATTAAATCATTCTCTTTAGGCTTTGAGTCTTGGTCTACAGCCATAACATTGTCAATAACTTGTTTACATTCTGGACATTTCATATTCATTCAAGGGTTTACACATTTATCACATAACTGACCATCATGGAATACAGCATTTATTCCTTGCATTTCTCCGCAGGAGAGGCAAGGCCAAAGGCTATCATCTTCCATGGCTTCTTCTAATACCGGCTCAGGTACGGCTAGATTTAAACTACTGGCATCTTCAACTACTATTTTTGGTTCATCCTGCAAAAGTTCTTCTGTAAAATCTAATTGATTGCTAACTTCCGGCACAGGTAAAGATTCAGGCTGTACAAAATCAGGTGTGATGTTATACTCCTTACACAATAGATAGTGGATCATTCTTTGCTGATCCATCCAAGTTTTTGGATGAGCTTTCTGAAGCGCATAGATAATTGCATTGTACATTCCCCACACGCTATTTTCTATTCCCTTATATACAAAGCTAGGTTTCTTGAACTCAGACTTTATAATCCCTAATTGCTCACCAGTAACTAGCTCATTGATAAAATAAATTCTGCCCATAAACGATGCTCTTAATTCTACAGGCGCTACTAATACTTTCATTGCTTCTTTATCATTAACTAATTTAGTAAAATACAATTCAGCATTTGTAATCTGCTCATCAATTTTATTAAACACTTCTTCATCAGCACTACCTGTATGCTTTCTACCAAAGGTATCCATGTTGCCACCTATAATACTTGCTAATGAAGTATGTACATAAGCGCCGATAGAGCACTTAAATCTCATGGACTTATCATATGAATTAGCCCATGCAAATAACATACCCATATCCGTATTAGGGTCATTATCATACTTCAGGTGATATACACCTTGAGCAACTTGTGCTCCTTCATTGCAACGATAAAGCTCGCGCACTATCTCAAATCCCTTTTGTGCAAGGGCGTCTTTTGTTTTTGAAATTACAGCGGCATGCGAGATAACAGTATAAGTATCCGTTTGTTCTGGCAATGCTGCATTAATCAAATACTCATGTGTTGTTATATTTGGTCTTCTCATATTGAAATAATTGTAATTGGTTAGACTTTAAGGGACATATGTTATGAATCTCTTTATATATCTTTTCTAGATAATAGGACTCATCAACATCATATTCAGCCCATGTTTTTTGCTCAAACTTGCTTAGATCAACCTGTAACCATTTGCCGGCCTCAAGTTGAATCTCTCTCCCATCAGATTTATTAATCTTCATAATCTTACAGCCACTCTCTGATATATAATACCTGAGGGTTTTCTGCAAGAGTTCACTTGTAAGTACTCCTTTTTTGTAACAGCTCTTGTAAAATTCCCAGTCTCCTTTGATCTTTACTCCCGCACAATAATCTAGGATGTTTCTATTTTCTGCTAAGAACTTTTCAGGAGGTGTGTTATTTACAAAGTAATTGAATACAGCTTTTGCTACGATCAGATGACTCTTGTTCTTGTGTAGCGCTAGATTCTCAAACTCAAATCGGCCTTTGCATTTATACTTACCTGCAGTGTTTACTGCGATATAGTTATTTACATCAGCTAGGATTATCTTGCTATACTCATCATGCTCTAGTTGCAGATTGGTCATCTTCTCCCACTGGGCGCATATCTCTAAGTACTTGTCTTTATACTCCTCAGGTATCATCATCTCCAAACCATCTGTATTCTGCATAAGGGGTACACAATTTGGAATAGCTTCTGCCAACATTTCATACAACATCATCAGTGATAACTGACCATTGATTGTAATCTGCATGCCAAACTGAGGATCATACAGGAAGCTGTTCTTGTCAATGCTCAGACCAAATGTTGAATTTAATATAATCTTATAGACATAGTTCTTTGGATCTTTCTTAGGTATCTTCTTTCTCTCTTCAAAGAACCACTCATACAGATCACAGAATTCTTTTGCGGGAAGATGAGCTGGTGCCCATCCATTTCTGATAGCTAGGTTGGGATAATAACTGACTACGTCTGAAGACATTATAATCATTCCGTTACCGGTAATATAGATACCACTCTCTTTTGCACCATGCACACCGCCTAAACCAAAGTCTGTCTTAACACCTTTATACTTTATGGAATACTTGAACCCACCCTTTGTAGAGTTGGGATCAATAACTACATGTTTAAAGTTATCTAATAGATCTTGGAAGACTGTAGTACTATATTTGGTATATGGTAATATGATATCTTTTACAGTAATGTTCCGTCTGTTTGTTCTAAGCTGTTTTAATTCAAAACGTTTGATACCAGTCTTCTGGCTAAGGAACATCATAAATAATTCTTTAGAGATACGAGGTTCTGATGCGCTGTATAATTTAAGATTATACTCCGCACTCAGTGTAGCTCTAAGGTTAATCTGTTCCTTGCTGAGTTGCATTATCTTCTTTGTAGAACGCACATCATTAATACAATAACCTTCAATCATCTTGAGTTGTTCTATTGTTTTAATCTGTGCTCCGTGATGAATAGGCATTTCTTGGATGTTGTTCCAATCCATTGAATACTGTATCCATTTTAACGAACTTCTCTTGGCCGGATTATCCCAATGGTTAAGCTTGAACACATCTACCTGTTGTATAGATAGATGGGCCTCACTATATTCTTGGAAATCACCAGAGTCTTGGCGATTAATAATCTCCTGAGCTTTAGTATAAATTAATTCTGCAATTTGGTCAGCGGGTAATTCTAGTAGTCTTTTAGAATCGCGAAGAATGAACTCTGTTATTTGAGAATCAAACGCAAGACCGTTGAATGACACATGCCACTCTTTTAAGCGTTTGTTGTCTTCTAAAAATAAAACCAGTTCTGGAAAATCATTTCTTAATTCATGGACAATAAAAACTTTTGTTTCATCTGTCTTGTAATTCTCAAACACTCCCATAAAACAATTAGCTAATGTTTCATAATCATGTACCCAATGGGTTCTTTGTCTTGTAGCCATATTGTTTTGTTCAGTTACGCTGTTCCCCCTTTTTATAATAGATACAAAAAGGGAGAGTTATTAGCTCTCCCTTTTGCACCGAAATATGTGGACTTACTATTTAATAAGCTCTATCTTTTTTTCCTCAGGCATGATAATGCTAGATGGATTTAAGTACTTATTAAAATCAAAGCTTGATGCATTTATTGCAAGTAAGTTTATGATCTCTGCGATTTCAGTTATTTCTGCTAGGTAATGTTCTGTATATGTTTCAAGGTTAACACGGTGCTCCTTGTAAGTTTTACCATTAGGACGTGTTGTTTTCATTCTTTGCGGATCCCCGTTCTCATCAAGCTTTGGTAGCATGTGAACAGAATCCTTTTTTTCTTTGGACATAAGGATTAATATCCTACTGTCTGAATCAAAGATGCCTTCATTAAAAGGACACTCTATTGATATTGGCATTAACTTAAATGATTTCTTCCCCTGCCAAGGTGAAGTTACTAATAACATTGTTGGTTTTACTACTGACATTTTTATAAAGTTTTAAGATTTGAACTGCTAATTTAAGGATTTTCTTTTACAATCTCCAAATTAAGTATGGATACTCTAAGTTTTTCTTGCTCACAATCTGGTATAGAACATAGTTCTCCCACATCTTTGAGCAGTTTTTCAGATACTCCCATTAATTCTGAATAAAGTTTGAAATGCCTTTCTGGATACAAGAAGGAATCTATGTATGGCAAGTTAGGGCTATTTAATCCTATGTAATGCCTAATTCTTTTCTTGTACTCTGCGGATATCTGCGAATACCTACCTTTTGTAATAGCTTCCCAATCTTTTTTTATTTCATTCATGTCAAATACATATACACCTTTCTTTTCTTCAACTTGTCTAAAGTCAAAGAACAGTCTGTTGCTTAATAGTTTTTGTCTTTCAAAGGACTTGAAGTCCTCATCTTCTCTTAAATGATACAGGCAGCATAGCTTAGCCTCAGCTAAAGTATAGTTGCCTTCCCAACACATATATGTTTCAATAGGTGTTACGCTTACTCCACGTCTTATCTCCAAAGCAGGGTATAGAAACACCCTGCTCTTTTGGAAATAGTCTTTGTACATTGATTCAATTTTCATACGGCAACTAGATTAAATTATAAAAACACTTTGCCTTGTGCAAAATTTTTAGGCAGTGTATAATCTCTACTTGTATAATGCCACTCAGCTTCTTTCAACTTTTCTTCTAAGCGGTTTTGCCATTTGCTCATTGTTGCTTCTGATACCTCAAAAGGATATACCTGTTGATATTTATCTATGACCACAAAGCTGAATACAACTTTCCATCCGTCTTGACTAAGCAGATGATTAAAATTATAATGAACTAAACGATTATAGATTGCTGCTTGTGCCCAATAGTTATAGAACTCTACTGTCTCTGGGAAATCTACAATAGTCTTACCCGTTGTCTTCAGGTCATTTACATAAATGATTTTCTCATCATGGTCAACCTTTATATTATCAATTACACCTTTGAGTCCAAATGGATAATCAATATCTATGTTATACAATTTCTCATTGTATACATCTATGTTGTCCATCTCAGATTTCAATAAGCCCATCAATTTACATACGTGACCGTGATTACGTAGGACTTCTACAGCTTCAGCACAGCGATGCATGGTAGCAGAATCTAATAGATCCTTGTTACCTTTAATCTTCAGGAATTCAAAATATGACTTTGCATCTTCAGTCAATATCTTCTCCAATCTTTTTTCATCTCCAGTTTTGAATGGAGCTTTCTTATCATCAGCAAGAGCTTGATGCAACTTTACTTCTTTTAAATAATCTAGTATCTCTACTGTATAATTATCAAGAAGTCCAGGTCCTTCAGACACTCTTCCACAAATAGCATCCACTAGCCTACGGGTATTTTCCGTAGGTAGTGTGCTAGGCATAAGTATAAACTGTTCATCAAATGATCCATCATCTAGTAATAGACAATGGATCACCTTTCCATCTATAAGATAACTCTCAAGTTTGTCTTCCCTTTCTCCTAGGACATAGTGCCTGTAGAATAAAGCTGGTGCAAATAACAATTTATTCAAACCTGAATAGCTCAGCTGAAAAGGTTTTGAATAAAATTGTTTTACAAGGTTATCTATTTGTATTAGTTGTTCCCTCTTCATACTTAATCTTTGTTTTAATTTGTTAAACTAGATTGTTGGGTTTAGTTCATCATCTAGATTTGATATGATTATGGTATCTTTTGCGCCATCCAATATATTATCTTCTAAAGCTTTATCAACAAGCTCTGAAACTTTTATCTTATCAACTACAAAGTGCTTATAACCACCTGCATCAGATAATTCTTCAATAGCCATTGGCATTAAGATATCAAGATTTGATTTATTGAGTAACTTACGGGAGATTAAACTGTTGATTATGTCATCAAGATCAAGGGATTCTACACCTGTTAATCCAAAAAATTTGAGTAGAGATTTAAAATTGACATGATTCTTTGTAGGGCAAGC
>Ga0315293_10002486_pt1 | contig 17694 bp, 17 predicted proteins | sample YL17G13_20_MG_FD_203071 | JGI IMG/M metagenome (GOLD analysis project Ga0315293, IMG submission 203071) | Sediment microbial communities from Yellowstone Lake, YNP, Wyoming, USA - YL17G13_20 | ecosystem: Environmental > Aquatic > Freshwater > Lake > Sediment | place: USA: Wyoming | collected...
ATACAAAGGTAAGGAGGAGTTCATATCCGGATTGCTCGGTAAGTCGATCGATGAAAATACCGGGTTTTCTATAAGCGCCCTTGATAAAGAGTTTAGGTTTAAAAGCGGCGACGAAAATATGCAGCGCTTACACTACCTTCTCGCCTATAGTGTCGTAAAATACATCGTCGATAATTGGGGGATCGAAGGCGTGCGCAATATCCTGGCGCAAATAAAGGACGGCCGGCACGTAGTGAATGCCATAGAGGACGAATTCCTCCTGTCCGAAAAAGAGTTTGAGAAGAGATGGCGGCAGTATGTTTTGAAGAAATATCTTAAGTAAGCGCTGACAGAAAAAGGAGGCCTCATTGGACTTTAAAAAGATCCGGGACTATATACTGTCGGACAAGGTCTTTATGACGATCGTGATCATCTTCATAATAACGATGGCGATAGTCACATGTATCAGGGAAGGGAAAGACTTGAAGGTAGGGCTATTCGGCGTTACGCAGGTGCTACATCAGCGATCGCCTTATGACAATCCGACCGATACGAACCGCCCGATATTCCGTTATGCGCCGGGATTTACGATCCTGCAGGCGCCGTTTCTTCTGACGAGTAAGCTCGTCGGGCCTTTTGAATTTGAATATATCCTGCCGTCGGTATTTTTATGGTATCTGGCCGAGATCATCGCGCTTTTGGGAAGCGTGATACTCATACTCAAACTTATACCGGCCCCGTCGCATGAGACAGCGTCGCGGAACTTGAGGATAAGTGTAATCCTGGCGATGCCGCTGGTCGCGTACGAGCTTTCCAACTGCCAGAACAAACTGATGGCCCTCGCGTTCGTTCTCCTGGCCGTCTACATGTTCGAAAAGAAGAAGGAGTTCCTGTCGGCCGTATTTTTGTCCATCGCGCTGACGATCTATATTCCGCTTCTCTTCTTCGCGTTTTATTTTATCGTCCGCTCGAGGGGAAGGTATATGATAAGCCTTGCGCTGGCGGCTGTGGCGGTATTCCTCGTAATACCGTCGCTCATATGGGGGATAGATTTCAATAATTTCCTGCTTAAAGACTGGTACATTCGCTGCCTGAAGCCGTTCTTCATGACGACGTCGTATGCTACTTACATGGAACTCAGGGCGTCCAGCCAGTCACTGCCGAGCGCCGTCGCAAGGATATTCGTGTCCGGCAAGGACATGCCGTACAAATACCTGATCTCTCCGACGACTCTGCATATTTTAATAAGGATGCTCTCGACGACGATCCTCGTCATATCGCTTCTCGCCGTGTGGAGGCGCCTCAAGCCGAGATCATTGGGCCTTTCATACGCCCTCTTCCTGCCGCTCGCCCTCATCATGCCGTCCTACTGCATATGGTATACGTGGGCGTGGCTCTTCGTCATATACTACGCCACGCTCAATTATTTAAGTTATCGCGATATCGCGAAAGAGGACCGGAAGCTGCTTACAGCTACATTTATAATTCTTCTGGTCTCAAGTTATTCGATAGCGATTGGCCCGCTCAACCATATCTCGGTGATGTTCTGGGGCACGCTCCTTTATTGGGGAAGCGTGGCGGCGGTGCTGATCAGAAACCGGAAGGCGGCGGCATGATGAAGGAGAGCCTGTCGGTCGTATTGATCGCGCATAACGAGGAAGGCGTCATAGGCAAGGTCGTCGACGGCATCCTTTCGAAATACCGCGACAAGATCTTCGAGGTGATCGTGGTCGACGACGTCTCCGGCGACAGGACGGCCGCTATCGTCGAGGCGAAGGCAAAGTCGGAGCCTAAGGTGAAGCTCGTCAGGCGCGCCCCGCCTTGCGGCGTCGGGCGGGCGATAAAGACCGGATTCAAGTCCGTCGATCCCGGGGCCTCGTACGTGTTGACGATGGACTCTGACTTCGTCGAGTCGATAGGCGACGTCGGTAAGCTGATAGCGAGGATGGAGGCGGGCGATTGTGACGGGGTGATAGGGTCGCGTTTTGTAGAAGGGTCGCGCCTCGAGGTATATCCGCTCACCAAAAAGATAATGAACCGCCTCTTCCACTGGGTCGTATGGACTTTATTTCATATCAGACAGAAAGACCTTTCCAACAACTTCAAGCTGTATAAGCGCGAGGTGATCGAAAAGATGCCGTGGAAGAGCGACGATTTTTCGATAAACGCGGAGACGGGCATATTGCCGATACTCGCCGGATACAAGGTGTGCGAGGTGCCAGTCTCGTGGGTCGGCAGGAGCAAGGGGCAGGGGCAGTCGAAGTTCAAGCTTTTCAAGGTGGGGTGGGGATACATCAAGGTGATCCCGTACGCCCTGTCATTCGCAAGGAGCAGGGGATAATGTAAAATATTATGGACGCTTTTAATCGTCATTGCGAGGCAGCGAAGCTGCCGAAGCAATCTAAAGTAGTTCTTTGAAATGTAAATAAAAAAGGTATATCCTCACGGTTATCAGGCAAGATAACCGGGTCATGAAGACCCAAGGAGGATATACCATGAGAAGCGTTAACTTCTCGCAGGATAGTGTAGCAATTCAGTATCAATATTTAAAGAGGAATTTAAGGGAACTGGGAATGCCGGGAGTTTTCGATGACTTTGAATCAAAGGCTCATCAGGCGGTCCAAGATTATATTCAAGGCGGCATATATGAAGAATTTAAACTGCAGATCGGCGCGGATAGGTATGAACATGCAGGCTCGAGGAGGCTTGACGAGCGCAAAGGAGAATATGACCGGTTTTTCACCACGACATTTGGCACAAGCCGTATACATATACCCAGAACCCGCGATGGATTAAAGGTAACATATTCGCTCTTTAACAAGTATCAAAGAAGGCAGAAGAAGTTCGATGATATGATCGTCTTATCGATGATCCTCGGACTCTCTGTGCGTAAGCAGAGACGATTCTTTAAGGCCTTTATCGGCGATGCCGTAAGCCATACGACCGCTTCAAGGTTATTGCGTAATCTCGAATCCGGTCTTAATGACTTCAGGACAAGACAGATCGAGGATAAATACAAATATCTCCTCGTAGACGGTCTCTGGGTTAAGGTGAGAACCGGCGACGGCCTTCATAAGATGGTCATCCTCTTTGTCCTTGGCATTACTCTGGATAACAAGAAGGAGATCATCGCTTTTAGGCTCGCAAAGGGCGAGACGGAAGAAGAGGTAACAGCGCTCTTGAACGATTTATATCGCAGAGGCCTTGAAGGTAAATGTCTTAAGCTTATTGCCTCGGACGGCGCAAAAGGCATAAGAAGCGCCATTAATACAGTTTATCCATATGCCCAGTGGCAGTTATGTCATGTGCATAAGCTCAGGAATCTTGCGTCTAACATACGGTATAAGACAAAGCACCGCCGAAGGCTTATGAAAGAGGCGCGGGGTATCTATAAAGCGAAGACGAGGCGGCAGGCGATAAAAAGATTCGACAGATTCTGCTTGAGATGGCGAGATAAAGAAGCCCACGCGGTACATTGCTTCACAAAAGACTTTTATGATTCGATCATTTACTATGATTACATTGATGACCGGAACCTTATCGGTACCACCAATCACCTGGAGCGGGATCTCGAAGAAGTGAGGCGTAGGATTAAAATACAAGGGTACTTTAAGAACGAAAGAAGCGTATATCTCTGGACGTATGGCATAATAAGCCAGTTCAGAATAGAAGACCGTGCGGATGAACCTAGGTTCATCTTTACATTAATCAAAGAACCATGTTTTGAGATTGCTTCGCCGCCTTCGGCGTCTCGCAATGACAAAATAGAAAGCGCCCAATTATCTTGACACTACTGAGCAGGGAAAAAATTTGTATCTGAAGAAATTAGATGATATACTTATACCAAAATAAAACCATTATTACACGCAGTGAGAATGATGACGGAAATATCCCGAAAAGATATTGCCACAATAATTTTGCTATCCCTCGTTTTGTCTCTGGCCGTCCCGTCTACGGCGCCGTGCACTGAAATAAGCCTTAATACCGGAAGAGAACTTTCCCTCAAAGACGCCATCAGCATAGCATTCTTGAACAACAAGACTATACAGATACAGATCGAAGAGATCGATATCGCAAAGGCCAATATCCTCGGGGCAAAGAGCGCCTTTTGGCCGAAACTTTCCACCAGCTACGGATATACGGACAATGGCGCCGCATTCGACTTAAGAAAGCTCGCCATCCAGGGCGGATCCAAGAAGGATACGGGCATCTTCACGGGTTACACCAACGACAACAAGATAGGCATCTCCGTCGCCGATACGATATATAACGGCGGGGCCAATATCGCCGCCTTTAAAGAGTCTCAGCTGGGCCTGAAAGTCCAGGAAGAGACGCTGCGCGCCAGGAAGCTCGACGTCGCGTTCGAGACGAAGCGCCTGTATTACGGCCTCCTTCTCGCCTACGAGACCGAACGGATAACGCAGGCGCTGTACAACGAGGCGAAGGCGCATTACGACGACGTGAAGAGCAAGTTTGAGCAGGGCACGTCTTCGAGGTTCGACCTTCTGCAGTCGAGCGTCCAGGTCTCGAAAATAGTCCCCGAAGTGGTCAAGGCCGGCAACGCGATAGAGATCATAATGGCGGAGTTCAAAAAGCTGCTTGGTTTTAAACAGGAAGATCTTATAAGCATCACCGGCCGTCTTGATTTCTCTCCGGTCGAAATAAAAGAAGAAGAATTTTTGAAGGGCGCCTATAAAAACAATCCGGAGATGATATTGAAGCTTTTCGGCATCGATATCAGTAAGTGGGAGATAGAATACGCGAAGGCCGGATACTATCCGCAGGTCGATGCGAACTTCGGCTACACCTACAGGTCAAATAACCTTAACACGATCTTTAACTATCAGCATTCCGACTGGGCGCTGGGAGTCACCGTAGGGTTTTCCATATTCGACGGCATGTCGACAAAAGCGAAGGTCGACGCCGCCAAGGCCAAATATGCCCAGGCCTTTTTATCCAAAGAAGACGTTACGGACCAGTTGGCCGTCGACGTGAAGAGCGCCTGTCTCGATATGAAGAAGTCCGAGGCGATAATCCAGTCGCAGAGAGACGCCATCGTCGAGGCGAAGGACGCGCTCAGGATAGCGATAATAGGCTATGATAACGGCGTTACGACGAACCTCGATGTCCTCGATACCCAGGTCTCTTTAAGCCAGGTCGAAAAGAATCTTTCCGAGGGGATCTACGATTACTTGATGGCAAAGGCCCAGCTCGACAGGATAATGGGCAGGGAAAATTACTCAGAGGAGATGTAAGGTTAAATACGAAATCCGAATATCGAAATTCGAAACAATATCAAAATCTTAATTTTTCAAAATTCAAAACATTCAGGTTTTAAATATTCGGATTTAGGAAATTAGAATTTGTTTCGGATTTCGGATTTAGTATTTCGAATTTATCATCAGAAATACAAGGAGAAATTAAATGGCCAGGAAAAAACTGAAGATATTGATCCCTGTAGTATTAATAATTATGGCTGCCGCCGTGACGGCAGGAGTGTTTATTCTGCAGAAACAAGCGCTCAAAGGCTCGGCGATCAAAGTCTCCGGCAACATCGAAGGCGACGACGTCCGCATATCATTCAGGGTCGAGGGGCAGATAGAAAAGCTCCTGACCGATGAGGGCATGGTGATAAAGAACGGCGACGTTGTGGCAAAACTTAATACGGATGAACTATCCAAGGTAAAGGCCGAGGCCGAGGCAGGCCTAAAGAAGGCCGAATTCCAGTATGAACTCGACAAGATAGATTATGTGAGGGCCGAGAACCTGTTCGAAGCCGGGGCGATATCCGCCCAGAAGCGCGATATGGCAAAGACGAAGATGGAGACCGATAAGGCCGCGGTGGAGCAATTGCGCGCGCAGCTCGAGCTCGCGGATACAAGGCTCGGCTTCGCGGATCTCGCCGCGCCATTGAACGGCTACATACTCGTGAAGAGCGCTCTAGCCGGCGAGGTCGTGACTATCGGCGCGCCGGTCTTTACGGCCGTGGATCTGGACAATATATGGGTCACCGCCTACATCAATGAAAAAGATCTCGGTCGCGTTAAGTTGAGCCAGGAGGCCTACGTGACGACGGATAGTTACAAGAACAAGAGATATAAAGGATGGGTCTCGTTCATATCGTCGCAGACGGAATTTACCCCGAAATATATCCAGACCACTGAAGAGCGCGTCAAATATGTCTACAGGATAAAGGTGAGGGTGGACAATTCATCGCTCGACCTGAAACCCGGCATGCCCGCCGACGCGTATATCAAGGTCAATTAAAATGTCTAATATAGAGGCGGTCGGTCTCACCAGGAAATTCGGCAACATCACCGCGGTGGACGGCCTTTCATTCGAAGTCCATGAGGGCGAGATATTCGGCCTCGTCGGGCCCGACGGCGCAGGGAAGACCACGACGATGCGGCTCCTGACCGGCATCCTCGACCCCACCTCAGGCCGGGGAAGCGTCTACGGGAAAGATATCGTAAAAGAGGCCGAAAGCCTTAAAGACTATATCGGTTACATGTCCCAAAAGTTCGGCCTTTACGAAGACCTCACCGTGATGGAGAATATCAATTTCTACGCCGACATCTACTGCGTCTTAAGGCAGGAGCGCGCCGCTAAGATAGACCACCTGCTCGGCTTCAGCGGCCTCACTCCGTTCAAAGAGCGGCTCGCCGGGAAACTTTCCGGAGGAATGAAACAGAAGCTGGGCCTGGCCTGCGCCCTCATCCACACGCCGAAGGTTTTATTTCTCGACGAGCCGACGAACGGCGTCGATCCAGTATCCCGGAGAGATTTCTGGGGCATCCTGTACGACCTCTTGAAAGAGAAGGTGTCGATACTATTCTCGACCTCCTATCTTGATGAAGCGGAGCGCTGTAAACGCGTCGGGCTCATCCATAAAGGGAAACTTTTGAGATGCGACACGCCGGATGCGATCAAAAAAGAGAGCAATGCCAAGACGCTCGAGCAGGCGTTCATATCGATAATAAACGAGTGCGAGAAGAAATGAAATTTTTCGATTCAGTAGAATGCGATGTGTCGAGTGGTTCGCAGGGACGCGCAATTTTCAGCCATGTGAAAATTGCGCTCGGTAAAATTTCTCGTACGCTGCCTCGAAATTTTAACGCCTGAGCTCACCACATCGCCACATCATATTCCTACAGAGCGAAAAATTTCTATTGCGCGAACATAACGAGTTTTAGGTTTTAATATGGCTGACATTGCTGTAAGTGTACAGAGCTTAGAGAAGAAGTTCGGCGCGTTCGTCGCTGTGAACAAGATTTCTTTCGAGGTGAAGCGCGGCGAGATATTCGGCTTTCTCGGGCCCAATGGCGCCGGGAAATCGACGACGATACGGATGCTCTGCGGCATCATTACGCCCACCTCCGGCTCCGGCCGGGTCGGCGGCTTCGATATCAATAAACAACAGGAAGAGATAAAACAATATATCGGCTACATGTCGCAGAAGTTCTCGCTCTACGACGACCTCACCGTCGAGGAAAATATAAATTTCTACGGCGGGATATACAAGATCCCGCAAGCGAAACTGAAGGCCCGCAAGGAAGAGATAATAAAGCTTGCCGATATCGAGCCATTCCGCAACCGTCTCACGAAGACCCTCTCCGGCGGATGGAAACAGCGCCTCGCCCTGGGCTGCGCCATCATTCACGAGCCAAAGATAATATTCCTAGACGAACCGACTTCCGGCGTCGACCCGATCACGAGGAACAATTTCTGGGCGATCATAAAGGATATGGCGAAATCGGGCGTCACCGTATTTGTGACCACCCACTACATGGATGAGGCCGAGAACTGCGACCGCATGACGCTTATATACAGGGGCAGCATCATCGCGATGGGGACCCCGAAAGAGATGAAGACCGACTTCATGAAGAACGATGTCCTCGAAATAGATATACCGGAGTCGGAAAGCTGGATGGAGAGGCTGAAGTCGCTCAAAGTAGTAAAAGAGGCGGCGCTATTCGGGAATTCGATCCACGCGGTCGTCCTCGATTCGAAGGAGGCGATCCCGGAGATAAAGAAACTTTTCACACAAGGCAATGCTAGGGATTTTTCGGTCATCCGTATCGAGCCGACGCTCGAGGACGTATTCGTTTCATTGATAGAAAATTACGACGAAGGCGGCAAGCTTGAATCTAAGAAGAGTTAACGCCGTAGCGAAGAAAGAATTTATCCAGATATGGCGCGACCCGCGCTCTCTGGGGCTCGCGCTCGTCATTCCCGTTATCCTCATCGTACTCTTCGGCTACGGCCTGTCGCTCGATATCCAGAATATACCTATGGCCGTATGGGACCGGGACAATACCCGGCTCTCCGTCGACTTCCTGTTGAATTTCAAAAATTCCTACTATTTTAATATAATCGGCTACTACGACAATTATCGCGATATACAGCACCTGATCGACAAGGGCGATGCGATGATGGGCGTGGTCATCGATAAGGATTTTTCGCAAGCCCTCCTTTCGAATAAACCGGCCCAGGTGCAGCTCTTGCTCGACGGGAGCGACTCGAACACCGCCCAGATCGCCCTGGGATATGCCAGGTCGGTCGTGATGGCGTACAATACCAATATCCTCTCAAGTGCCCTCCAGCGCGCCGGCAATAGCGTAAACCCGGCGCCGATAGACCTGAGGCCGAGAGTATGGTTCAATCAGGATTTTCAGAGCAAATACTTCATAGTCCCGGGGCTCATCGCCATCATAATGATGATCATAGCGGCCCTGCTGACCAGTCTAACGGTGGCGCGGGAATGGGAGAGGGGAACTATGGAACAGCTCATATCGACGCCGGTCCGTTCAGGCGAGCTCATATTCGGGAAGTTCGCGCCGTATTTCGTGATCGGGATGTTCGATCTCTTGATAGCGGTCCTCATGGGCCGCTTCCTTTTTGATGTGCCGCTCCGGGGGAACGTGATCCTGCTATTTGCCTTGAGCGGGATATTCCTTACGGGATCGTTGGCGCTCGGTATATATATTTCCGTCGTGGCTAAAAATCAGCTCCTGGCGAGCCAGATGGCGATATTGACGTCTTTTTTGCCGACATTTCTCCTTTCCGGATTTACCTATGAGATATTCAATATGCCGAAGTTCGTGCAGGCGATCACCTATCTCATACCGGCGCGCTACTTCATAATAATACTGCGCGGAATATATCTAAAGAAGGTGGGGATGGAGACGCTTTGGCCCCAAGCGGCCTGTCTTTTGATATTTGTGTTCGTAAGCGTAACGCTGGCGGTGAAGAAGTTCAAGAAGAAGATATTGTAAATATAAGAGGTAGTGCTTCATGTTCGAGCGTATAAAGACAATTCTCATCAAAGAGTTCCTGGAGATATTCCGCGATCCCAGGATGAGGTTTACCATCTTCGTCCCGCCTATCGTGCAGGTCCTTATCTTCGGCTATGCCGCTACGATGGACATCACGCACGTGCCGACGGCCGTATATGACCAGGACAATACGAAACAATCGCGCGAACTTATCAGGGACTTCAGTTATTCAAAATATTTTGACATCAATTATTATCTCGATGAAGAAGAGCAGGTCCGCACGATCATCGACCGCTCGAAGGTCATATCGGTGCTCAAGATAGACAGGCAATTCGCCAGAGATCTTATCGGCAACAGGTCCGCCAAGCTTCAGCTCATCCTGGACGGCACCGATTCGAACGCGGCATCGATCGTATTGGGCTATGCTGGCCAGATCATAGGCGATTATAATTACAAAGCGCTTAAAGAGCGCGCGACGACGCTCTTGCGGCCGGGCGCCGCGGTCGGGTACGCGGACTTGAGAGACAGGCGGTGGTTCAACGAGAACCTGGAGTCGCGTAACTATTATCTGCCCGGCGTGATCGCGCTCATCGTCACGATAATGTCGCTCTTACTTTCGTCGATGGCGATCGTGCGCGAAAAGGAGATCGGCACGATGGAACAATTGATCGTAAGCCCGATAAAGCCGATAGAACTTATCCTCGGCAAGATAACCCCGTTCATCATAATAGCGTGCGTCCAGGTCATATTGATAACTCTCGTCGGAGTCTTGTGGTTCAAAGTCCCGATAAGGGGCAGCCTGCCGCTTCTTTTCGGATGCACTTTCATATACCTATTGACCTCGCTCGGCTGCGGACTCCTCATATCTACCGTATCATCGACGCAGCAGGAGGCGATGATGTCGGTCTTCCTATTCTTCTTTCCGGCGACGCTTCTGTCGGGATTCGCGTATCCGATCGCGAACATGCCGAAGATAATCCAATACATAACATACGCAAATCCATTGCGGTATTACCTCACCATATTGCGCGGTATCTTTTTAAAAGGAATAGGTGTAAATATCCTGTGGCCCGAGATACTTGCCCTATTGATAATAGGCGTAAGCATCATAATTTTCAGCACTTCACGGTTCCACAAACAGCTTGGCTAAAGGAGCGATTTTATGTTAAAATCCTCTTCGATGGAGCGATACGAACAGTTTCCGCATACGGCGGATATAGGGATACGTGTCTTCGGCAAAGACTTGAAAGAGCTCTTCGAGAACGCGGCCTACGGGATGTTCGATACGCTCTCCGACCTAGAAGGCATCACGACATCGATAGAGGAAGTCATCGAGGCCGATGGCGATACGCAGGAAGAACTTTTGGTCGCCTGGCTCGATGAGCTTCTCTACAGGTTCTGCACGAAAGAAATCATCTACTCAAAATTCGAGATCCTGGAACTGTCGGAAAACAGGATCAAAGCGAAGGTCAGCGGCCGGCCTGTGGCGGCGAACAGGAACCGCCTTAAACTCGAGATCAAGGCCATCACCTATGCCGACCTTAAGATAAAGAAGGCCGAAGGCGTCTATCAGGTGGAGATAATATTCGACGTATGACAATATCGATCGGGCAGCTCGAAAAGATAGACGAGTTCAGGTGGCGCATCCCGAAGAGTTACAAGCCCGGCATGCGTGTCGACGGCGTGATCTACGCCTCCGAGGATATGCTCGGAGCGATACTTTCGGACAAGGCCGTCGATCAGGTCGCGAACGTCGCAATGCTCCCCGGGATCGTTAAATATTCGCTCGCGATGCCCGACATCCACTGGGGGTACGGTTTTTGCATAGGAGGTGTCGCTGCGACGGATGTCGATGCCGGCGGCGTCATCTCGCCGGGCGGCGTGGGCTTCGACATAAATTGCGGGATCCGGCTCGTCCGGACGAATCTGTTCGAGAAAGACGTCAGTCCGAAGCTGAGAGATCTCGTCTACGCGCTTCACAACGAGGTGCCGGCGGGCGTCGGGTCAAAAGGCGATATAAAGATAACCGGCTCCGACGAAAGAAGGCTTCTTGCCGAAGGGTCCCGCTGGGTAGTTGAGCATGGCTACGGCCGGCCTGAAGACCTGGATTGCACCGAAGAGCGCGGCGAGATAAAAGGGGCGAACCCCGACGGAGTTTCACCGCGCGCTTATGAACGCGGGAAGAGCCAGTCGGGCACACTCGGCTCGGGCAACCACTTCCTCGAGGTCCAGGTCGTCGAGACTATCTACGACAAGGAACTCGCTGACGCGTTCGGCTTAAGAATTGATCAGGTCACGCTGATGATACACTCCGGCTCGAGGGGCCTGGGCTATCAAGTCTGCGACGAATATGCAAAAGATTTTATTCACAGCCTCTCTAAATACGGGATAGATGTGCCGGACAGGCAGCTTGCATGCGCGCCGGTGAATTCGCCGGAAGGTAAAGCGTACCTTGGCGCCATGAGATGCGCGGCAAATTACGCGTGGGCCAACCGCCAGTGCCTGATGCATCTCGCGCGCGGCATATTCGAAAAAGTTTTCGGGTCCTCGCCGAAAGACCTGGGCATGGATTTGATCTATGACGTCGCACACAACATAGCGAAGATCGAAAAATATAATATCGACGGAAAGGAAAAGACGCTCTGCGTCCACAGGAAGGGCGCTACGCGGGCTTTCCCTCCGGGCCATCCGGAGCTTCCCGCCAAATATCAGAAGACGGGACAGCCGGTCATAATTCCCGGCGACATGGGCAGGAACTCATATCTTCTGGTCGGCACGACAGGCGCGAAAGAGACATTTTATAGTGCCTGTCACGGCGCAGGCCGTCTCATGTCGCGTTCCGCGGCCATCAGGGCCGGCAGGGGCCGCTCGATCGCGAGAGAGCTTGAGACTAAAGGCATAATAGTAAAGTCGTCCGGCAGGGAGACACTCGCCGAAGAGATGCCGGATGCGTATAAAGATGTTAACCAGGTAGTGAATGTCGTCCACGGCGCCGGTATTTCAAAGCGTGTTTGCAGGATGAGACCGATTGGAGTGATAAAAGGGTAATTATCCACAATGGTAGGCCAGGTTTAAACCTGGCCTACAACAGAAGGTGCGAGGGATCGATGCTAGACATTAAATTTATTAGAGACAATACCAATGTAGTCAAAGACGCGCTCAAGGCGCGTAACCTGAAATTGGATCTTGACGAACTGCTTGCGCTCGATGAAGAACGCCGTAAACTTCTTGTGGAGACAGAAGGCTTAAAAGCCGAAAGGAACAGGGCGAATGACGAAATAGCTTCATTGATGAAGGCAAAGAAGAACCCTAAAGAGATAATCGACAGGATGAAGGGTGTTTCCCAAAAAATAGCCAATTTTGATAAAAAAGTGGGGGAAGTTGACCAAAAATTGACCAATTTGCTATATCTAGTCCCAAATATACCCGATAAATCGGCTCCGATAGGCGGCCCGGATTGTAACAAAATCATCAGATCTTGGGGCAAAACCCCCACTTTTGACTTTAATCCGAGGAATCACGTGGAGCTCTCGGAGATACTTGGAATAATAAGCTTTGGCATTGCCTCTAAGATATCGGGCTCGAACTTTGTCCTCTACATGGGCCAGGGCGCGCGCCTGGAGCGGGCGCTCATAAATTTCATGCTCGACCTTCATACGAAGAAGCATGGCTATAAAGAGGTATTCCCGCCGTTTCTCGTGAACAGACGCTCGATGACAGGCACCGGGCAATTACCCAAGCTCGAAGAGGATATGTACAGATTGAAGGACGACGACCTCTTCCTGATACCGACGGCCGAGGTCCCTGTCACGAACATACATTCGGGCGATGTGATAGACGAGGAGAAGCTTCCGATATATTACACCGCATATACCGCGTGTTTTAGAAGAGAGGCCGGCTCTTACGGCAAGGATACGAAAGGCCTTATAAGGGTGCATCAATTCGATAAGGTGGAGCTCGTGAAGTTCGTGAAGCCGGATACTTCGGCAGAAGAACACGAAAAGCTCCTGAAGGACGCCGAGGAGGTGCTGCAGATGCTCGGGCTGCCGTATCGCGTGATACTACTCGCGACAGGCGACATATCGTTCGCGGCCGCCAAATGCTACGACATAGAGCTCTACGCGCCCGGCACGGACGCGTATCTCGAAGTGTCGAGCTGTTCGAACTTCACCGATTTCCAGGCCCGCCGCGCCAATATCAGATACAGGCCGAAGGGCAAAAAAGCAGAATTTCTGCACACGCTTAATGGTTCGGGCGTCGCTTTGGCGCGCCTCGTCGTCGCTATCCTTGAGAATTACCAGAATAAAGACGGGAGCGTGAGAATCCCGGAAGTCCTCGTTCCATACATGGATGCTCAGACGGTCATCACGCCTGAGAAGAGATAGGGGTCATGAAAATGGTGGCGATCCTAGTTAAAGCCGGGTTAGGCATAGTTACTATACCTTTAGCAGCCGGTGTAATGCTCGCTTTCTATCAGAATTTTATACTTATAACATCCCTGGCAAAGAGCATGAACTGTTTTTTCTGGGGCATCCTTAGCTATGTCGTTTTGCACCTCTTATTTTATAAGCCGACCTATCTCTATGTGCTCGGCCACGAAGCTGTCCATGCCGGCGCCGCATGGATATTCGGCGGAAAGATCAAATCGTTCAAGGTCTCAAAAGAGGGCGGATCGGTCGGGACGGACAAATCAAATACCGTGATCGAGCTCAGCCCGTATTTCATCCCGATATATGCTATAATAATCGCCGTAGTCTATTTCGTAGTGGCTTCTTCATACAGGATAAACGGTTCGGTATTTATATTCCTGCTGGGCTTTTCGCTGGCGTTCCACATGATATCGACGATCGAAGTGATGAAGGTGCGCCAGTCCGACATAATAAAATCCGGATACGTCTTTTCGATAGTGATGGTCTTCGTGCTCAATATCGTGGTCATATCGCTCATCTTCAGCCTGATCTTTCCGGAATACTCGATTAAGAAATTCTTTATCGATTCCTGGATGATTTCCAAGGGCCTATATACCGCGATCGCGAGGCAGCTGTTCTTTTAATCGGTGGGGTGCGGGAGTGGTTTAACCGACCAGTCTTGAAAACTGGAGTACTCGAAAGGGTACCGTGAGTCCGAATCTCACCCCCACCGCCAATTTTGCACGAGTGAGACTGTAGCAAACGGAGAGGTACCGAAGTGGTCATAACGGGCCGGTCTCGAAAGCCGGTTGGGGCCTCGTGCCCCACGAGAGTTCGAATCTCTCCCTCTCCGCCATTGTTGACGCTCAGGCGAACCCTGGCAGGCGTAATAAGCCAGTGCTCGCCTGAGCCGAAGTGAGAAAAAAATGAACAAAGAAATAACCACAACTAAAATAGCAATTTTTCGGAAACGAGAGATCAGAAAGACTATTCATAACAATGAATGGTGGTTTGTGGTTGTTGATGTTGTGGCCGCATTGACGGATTCAGTTCAGCCGGATGGCTACATCAAAGATATGCGTCGGCGCGATCCGGAGCTTTCAAAAGGGTGGGGGCAAATTGCCACCCCCCTTTCAGTAAAGACACCCGGGGGCATCCAAAAGCTTAATTGTGCTAATACGGAAGGTGTTTTCCGCATTATCCAGTCTATTCCATCCCCGAAGGCTGAACCGTTCAAGCGTTGGCTGGCCAAAGTGGGTTACGAGCGGATTCAAGAAATAGAAGATCCTGAATTAGCTCAAAAAAGAACCCGAGCTTTATATAAAGCCAAAGGCTATAGTGATGACTGGATTGAGAAGCGGATGCGTGGGATCGCTATCCGCGAGGAGTTAACAGATCAGTGGCAAAAACGTGGTATCAAGGAACAAAAGGAATACGAGATATTAACCGCTGAAATATCAAAAGCAACATTCGACATGACCCCGTCAGCCTATAAGAAGCACAAGGGGCTCAAGCGTGAAAATCTGCGGGATCACATGACAGATTTGGAGCTTATCTTTTCAATGCTGGGCGAAGCGTCGACAAAAGAGATTGCAGTTAACAAAGATGCACAAGGCTTTGTTGAAAATAAGCAGGCGGCTTTTGAAGGCGGCGTTGTCGCAGGCAACGCGAGAAAAGAGTTGGAGTATAAAAGCGGAAAGAAAGTTGTCAGCAAAGAAAATTATCGAAGATTGCCGCAGAATAGAAAATTGTTGAAATAAAAACATTGACGCTTAGGCGAATCTCCAGCAGGCGCAGTTTTCAGGGCTCGCTGGGCTAAAAAGGTGCGCAGGAGGGCGATTTTATGAATAGTAATAAAATCATAACGATTAAAGGAATTTTAATAATATCGTTTATTTTTTTGTTTATATCACCGATTTTTGCTGAAGATAATTTCAACATAAAAGAAGGTGTAACAACTAAAAAAGAAATAGATAATAAGTGGGGTGCCCCTGCATTCATAAAGAACGTAGACGGCACAGATGCTTATTATTATGAATTTGACGACAAAACAGGTTACTCCGTTTTATCTTTTGATTCGCAAGGTATAGTTAAATGTTTCTTGCTTGCGGATAAATCTATGAATATTGCGTGCCCAAATTGTCTTAGTTTTCTCAAGGTATTAGTTAAAGATCCGTTTAATTCCACGTACACTTGTAACAAATGTGGCTATAAGTTTTCGAAGACGGAAGGGATTGGTGCCCTGAAGAAACAACAGGCAGATTTAACTAACGCTATATTGCAGCAACAGTAATGTAATATTTGAACGATATGGATACTAACAATTCTCGGATAGTTGCTTTACATAGATACTGTATTTGGATAAAAAAGATGCGCCAAAATAGACAAGTGAAATAGTGAGTATAGCATGTGCGATCTCTTAGCTGATATTTTGCGGGTTGCCGTTTGGAAAGGTCAAGACGATTTTCCTTATGATTCATTAGCTCAATCCGAGCCGGAGAAATGGTTGAGTTATATGAAAAAGAAGGGCTGGGTAGACTCATATTTTCCACGTCTTACAAAGATGAATATTAATAAACGAGATGAAGCTCTTGCTGAAATTTGTGGTGCTTTTTTTCTAGAGGAAAAGAAAGGTTTTGTTATAAAAGAACGGGAGCCCGAAGGAGCAAATAATAAAAGGGGAGAATTTATTTTATCCATTAGCGAAGTAGATATATTTTGTGAAGTAAAAAGTCCGGGGTGGGAATCAGAAATAGTCAAAAAAGAAGGAGTAAGCTCGCCAAGATTACAGCAAGGAAAATATCTTTCCGTCGAAGGAAGATGGGGAGATGATTCTGAATCTATTCGACAAGTAATAAATAAAGCTTATGAAAAGTTGCCAGATGATAAAGTAAGCTTGCTAATTATTGTGGACGATTTCTGGAGGTCCTTATTTCATCAGTTGACAATGGAAATAACTCTTAATAAAGCATTATATTATAAATCCCGCTCCTATCCCTGCCAAGATCCTCCGTCAGGATGCTTTGTTTCCGATAATTTAAGAAATTTAAGCGGTGTGCTATTTATCAAAATTAAAAAAGAAAATAATCAGTTTGTATACCAGAACAAATTATGCATTAATTCATTTGCTACGGTAACATTCCCTCATGAGTTTAAAGACAAACTCGATGTTTTTAAGGCAGACTCAAGATCCTGTTTTTAGATCTTTTTGATGGGATGATGTCGGTGTTTTGATAAAGCACCCTTACTATAGGGAAACGAAGTATTGATGGGTTCGTCTAAGGATATTAGAGTTCCCATACTGCGATGGCGGTAGAGTTTTATAAGTAGTTGTATTTCTTGGACTTGTAGGGTTCGCCTACCGTCCACGACTACCCGCCAGTATTATCAAGTCAGTCTTATTCGGTTTTATATTACGCGTAAGACAGTAGGGATTCGAAGACAATTTTCGCCGACCAACGGGAGGGAAAGCCCTCCGGGCTACAGAAAATTGGCTGGTCAGGAGGCCGCCTCCGGCGGCCGGATGACCGAATCCTACCTCCTCCGCCAGTTTTACATGAAAGAATATGACAAGAGCTGGGTGGACGTATACAATGTCCAGGACCTTGAGTATAAGATGATGCCGGAGTTCATGTATAATTTAAGGAAGGCTTCCGGAAGAGACCGGTAATCCCAAAGCGAGGTATCAGATGAGGGCATTGCAATCAGTATTGATCACAGCGTTTATGTTATTCATATCTTCATCCGCCGCGGCACAGCAATATGACGAATCAGTCGTAAAGCAGATAAAGGACAAGCACGAGGTCGCCCTGAATCAGGCCAGGGACGCCTACAATGCCGCAAAGGTTGCAAGCGAAAAACGCGCCGAGGACAGGATAAGCAGGTCCATAAATGATTACAAAGAAACCGCCATGGGATGGAAGGCCAGTGTAAAGCGCGAAGAAGTGCGCCGGATGGCCATCATGGACGAATCATACGAGAAGGAGATCGCAAGCAAGAAGTACGAAGCTGAGAAGGCCAGTATAGAGAAC
>Ga0315293_10002487_pt1 | contig 17689 bp, 11 predicted proteins | sample YL17G13_20_MG_FD_203071 | JGI IMG/M metagenome (GOLD analysis project Ga0315293, IMG submission 203071) | Sediment microbial communities from Yellowstone Lake, YNP, Wyoming, USA - YL17G13_20 | ecosystem: Environmental > Aquatic > Freshwater > Lake > Sediment | place: USA: Wyoming | collected...
TGGCCTTCTTCTCCGCAACGAACTTTTCCACATCTTCTTTGGTCACCCTGCCCTCGGGTCCGGTTCCCTGAATTTCAGCCAGGTCGAGGCCATGTTGCTTGGCCAGCATTTTCGCGGCGGGGAAGGTTTTCACTTCCGCCCCGGCCACCCGCGCTCGTTTCTCCGGTGGAGCGGCTCTCTCTTTAACCTCTTCCTTTTTTTCCGCGGCCCTCGCCAGATAAGCCGAGATATCTTCCCCCGCAGCCCCGATCAGGGCCACCGTGGAATCAACCTTGGCAATGGTCTTTTCGCCATAGAGGATCTTCAGAAGGATTCCCGATTCCGGCGCCACAATCTCAAAATTTACCTTTTCGGTCTCCACCTCGGCCAAAGCATCCCCTTTCCCGACCTTGTCTCCCTCCTTCTTTAGCCAACGGACAATCGTCCCTTCAGTAATCGCAACTCCTAAGCTCGAAAGTTTAACTTCTACAGCCATTTTCTTATCTCCATTCCCTCATCTATTCTTAGAACATCGACTTGACGGTCTGCACGACATCGGCGACCTGGGGGATTCCCATCTGGTCGCCATAGGCCGAGCTGCAGATGATCCATTCCGCTGCGGCCACCCGCTTGACTGGAGCGTCCAGATACTGCAGTCCTTCTTCAGCCACCATGGCGGCGATCTCCGCTCCGACTCCGCCGATCTTGGTCCCTTCCTCTGCCGTGACCAGCTTGGAGGTCTTCTGCACCGATTTCAGGATGGTTTCCGTATCCATGGGACGGAGGGTGCGCAAATCGACCACTTCCGCCTGGATTCCATCTTTGGCCAGATCTTCGGCTGCCTTGAGCACTTTCTGGAGCGTGTACCCATAAGAAACGATGGTCACGTCTTTCCCTTCGCGTTTTATGTCCGCTTTTCCCAAGGGGATCGTGTAATCGTCATCCGGAACTTCCCCCTTGACCCCATACAAAAGCTTGTGCTCGAAGAAAACAACGGGATTATTCTCTCGAATCGCGCTTTTCAGGAGCCCCTTGGCATCATAGGGGGTACCGGCGAAAACGACCTTCAAACCCGGGAAATGAATCGCGGGCGCCTCTAAAGACTGCCCATGGTGGCACCCATTCCCTCCGGTGCTCCCTCCCCCGGCGATCCGGAAGACAGCCGGGACTTTGAACTCTCCCCCCCCACACATATAGCGGTATTTCGCTGCTTGGTTCAGGATCGAGTCCGCCGCATACAGAAGGAAGTCATTGAACATGATTTCCACCACGGGCCGCATCCCGGTCAAAGCCGCCCCGACTCCCATTCCCGAAAATCCGGACTCGGAAAGGGGGGCATTGATAATCCTCTCCGGGAATTCTTTATACAGGTCCCGCGTCACCGCCCACACGTTGATCTTCACGTCCTCGCCGATCACGAACACACTATTGTCCCGGGCCATTTCCTCCCGTAACGCTTCTCGCAATGCTTCTGAAACTGTCATTTCTTTCTTGGCCATTCCCTTCTCCTTCCTTTCGTATATTTTCGGATCCTGGGGATCTTTTATTCGGCGTAGACATCGCTGAAGATTTCTTCGCGAGTGGGATAGGGGCTGTCCATCGCAAACTTTTCTGCGGCCTCCATCTCCTCTTTGGCTTTCTTATCGATGTCATCCAGCTGGGCGGCCGTGGATGTTTTCATCTCGATCAACCGCGCCCGCAGACGCATGACCGGGTCTTTCTTCTTCCACTCTTCCACTTCTTCCTTGGAACGGTACACTCCCAGGTGGAACTGATCAAAGCCCGTATGCCCGTGGATCCGGTAGGTCTTGGCTTCGATGAAGGTTGGTCCTTGCCCCGAGCGGGCCCTTTGCAGCGCTTCCCTGGCGGCTTCATAGCCGGCAATGGCATCGTTTCCGTCGATGGTGATGCCGGGCATCCCATACCCCTGGGCCCGGGCGGATAGATCCCTTACGGAAGTGGTTTCGATATTGGGCGTGAAAAGGGCGTATTGGTTGTTCTCGTTCACAAAAACAATGGGGAGTTTCCAGGCTCCGGCCATGTTCATCGCTTCATGAATATTCCCCTCGTTGGAGGCCCCATCCCCGAAGAAAGCCACCACCGCATCCTTGGCCTTTCTCAATTTGATCGAAAGAGCCACTCCTGCCCCGATGGGAACGTGCGCCGCCTGTACGCCGGGCCTTCCCATGATGCGAAGGTTCCAATCGGCAATATGCACTCCGCCCTTTCCTTTGCAGCACCCGGTCTTCTTACCGATCAACTCGGAAAGCAGAATCTTAGGATCCATTCCTTTGCCAATCGCCCAGCCCCATCCCCGATGGTAAGGCATCATGTAATCCCCGGGCTCCATGGCCGTCGGCACCGCGATCTGGGTTGCTTCTTGCCCCCGAGTAGAATGCTGGACGATCCGAATTCCTTTTTCGAGCATCTCGTTGATCTTGTCATCGAAGCACCGCAGGCGCACCATATTCGTGTAAATTTTCAACACTGTCTCTTTGTCAATCATGGCCATAGCTAACCTCCAATTCTTATTTTGGTAGAATCTTTCTGTTTACATTGCACGTAATGGACGTTGAAAATCCCTTCGGACCTTCAGGCGATATCCGGGCTGCAGTCTAAAACTCTGGAGGTCCAGGCAGATAAGACGAGGATGGGGGGAGGTCAAGGAAGTGTTCACAATCTCTTGCGCATGCAAAGAAATCACCCATCTTGGAAAGGGCCAAGGCTACGTTTAGGGTTTTAAATGTTTCCACTACGGCCGCATCTCAACTGGTTTCCAGAATCCACAACAGCCCGCCGATCCAGTTTCCTCCAGCTACCTTCTTTTTATGCGCATCGATTAACTCGCCGTTCTCAAATAGGATGTCACCTCTTCCCGGTTGCAGGCCTTTAAAACACAAAGTAATCAACTTTCCGCTTCCGCTTGCCGGTCCGCCCGATTCAAAGGTAACCTTGGCCTCCAATTTTCCCTTTTGGTCTCCCTTGGGTCCCACCTGATAACCGGGTTTTCCCTTCTGTTCAAACAAGGTCCCCGGCCCGAAGCTCTGGTAGCTCATAAAGGCGGGGTCAAACGTCAGATCAAAGGATACCGTCGAAACCTGGTCGATGGCCTTGGCCACCACATCAACGCAGAGATTATTCTCCCCCTCGGCGCGGGCTGGTTGCAGGATAACGGTCTTGGGGGGCACCAGATCCAGGCTGTCGTTGGGCTTGAAGTTCATTACGTAGCCTCCGGAGGCTTTTTTGGCCGTTTCTTTCTTTTCCGGTTCTTTTTTCTTTTGGCAGGCGCACAGAGAGATCAGGGTGACAATGATCAACAGGCTCAAGATCTTGTACTTCACGGGATCCCTCCTCTCCTCCGAAAGCTCGTTCCCTTCGTCCTCTCCGTAATCCCCGGGAAAAAATCAATCTCCGCGTGCGAATCCTCCGGCCGGAAGTTTCCCGGCCGCAGGATTCCATGGCTCGCTTTTTCCTTTATTAATCGTCCCTTTTTAAACTTCCTCTACCGCATTCAGAACGGTATGTTAAAATACGTTATGCGCGGTGTCAAGCAAAAAGGCTTGGAGACCTCTTCCCCGATTCAGGAACTTTCTCTCCTCATTTTTCATCGGATGGAGCATGGTCACCGGTTTCTCAAGTACGGGGGAATTTCCTCTTCCGCTTTCCCTTCATGACAGCAGCGGAGAATGTTCGCATAAAATTTATAATCTTTCGGCTGGGCCGGGGAAGTAGGCAGACAGGTCAGACAAATCCCTTTCCGGGGCATAAGGGGGGGCTCGCCCTTGATGGATTCGACAACCTGGATGGCCTTCTTAATGGCTCCCTCCGGCCCTTCAGCCACCACCGTTACGGCGCCCTCCGAGCCGCTGCTTCCTCCCGAGGCCACATGAAAAGAATCTACCCCGGCCAGCATCTTCAAGGCCGTAATCTCTGTGATCACCTTGGCCCCGGAGAGCGGGATGAGCCCCACTCTCAGCCCCTGGCAATAATCAAAGGTCTCCTGCCCGCAAAGGGTGACGGCCTTGGGCACGGAGGCGACCAGCTTCTCTAGGCCCACCGGCACGACGAGGCGAATGCCGCGCGCCAGTATGGTCCCGATCGCCCATCCGATGGTTCCCCCTTCCCGGCTGGCCACAAAGACTGCCGCGTTCCCATCCGGGTCTACGCAGTTCGCCCCCTTGATAAAAACCGAGTCCTTGCCGAAGTCGCGCAGGAGGTCGTCCATCGTAGGGGCCGGGGGTTCAACCGCTCCCCGGTTCAGCACCAGAATGGGCGGTTTTTCCTCGCCCAACGTCGTGCAAAGGGTCCCCCTCATAATCACCCCGGAGAGGTATGATTCGCGCTTCCATAATTCCGAAACCTTTTCTTTCCCCAGAATCTCTTCCACCACCAAGACATTCGTGGAGCCATGACCGATGAGTATCTTCCCACCTTCCTTGGCTCGCTTTACCTCTTCCAGCTCTGCTACGGCCTTGGCGATGAGCCTCTTGGATTCCGCGGGGGTAAAGACAAATAAAGCTTTCAAGCTGATCGTTCTCCTTTCTATGGAAAAGTGAAGTACCCCGCAGCAGAGCTGCGGGGCATCTAATTCTCTAAAAACTTTCCTCCCCCTTGAGGGGGGAGGATTAAGGTGGGGGTGACGATAAGATCATTTCCCCCTAACCCTCTCCTCCCAGGGGAGAGGGAGATCATTCATCCCCTCAGCAGGAGGGGGGGGTATTCTGGCACATTTTGATAAAAACTCGCCCAGCACCAATGGCCGTTCTTTCGCCTTCCGCGCCATCGGCCAGACCTATGCGCTGGTGATTAAAGAATGGCCACGGCCCGGGTCCACCCTCCGGCACACTTCTCCAGCTTGATGGGGAACATGGCGACTTTGAACCCGAAAGGCCGGGGAAGTTTCTTCAGATTATACAGTTTCTCCACATGACAGCTGTCTTTTACGATACTCCCCTTGTGCACGGGAAAATAAGCGGCCTTATCGCCGCCCTTTAATTTCTGGCACATGATATCGATGGAAATATCCATGGTGAAGGAATCGGTTCCTGTCATAATGACCCCTTGGCTGTACAGCCACATGAGCGCATCGCCGCTCAGGCCCGTGGCCACCTCGTTAAAATTGGGGTCATCAAAAAAGTGATCTTCCGCACCGGTCCGAATCAGTACGATATCCCCCGGTTTCAGTGTATAACCGATTCGCTCCAATTCCTTCATGAGATCGATGACCGTGATCGGGTCACAGGCCTTCTTGTGGGAGAAATTCAGGAGCACGCCGTCCCCGTAGCACCACTCCAGGGGAACCTGATCGATAGTTCTGGCTGGCTTCCCTTCTACGACCGATCCAAAATGCCAGGGAGCATCTACGTGAGTGCCCGCGTGGCTAGAGCAGGAAACCTCGTCATTGGCGTACAGGTCCGGGGTAGGAAGGAGCTTCATGCCGATCCCGAACCTCTTGGCCAGCCTCCGGGCTCCCTCCTCATGGCTGATATGATCCACGGTGATATCATACCGTTCCATGGATTGCGACATGATGGGAACGCTGAGGTCGAGAATCTCCGGTCTTTTCGTGAGTGTCCCTTCCCCTTCAATGGCCACGGCTCGGGTCCATCCCCCGGCCCCTTCGTCGATTTTTATGGGGAACATGGCCACCTTGAAACCAAAGGGCTGGGGCAGGCTCTTTAAATTGGAAAGCTTCTCGGCATGGATGTATTCCCGATCCCGCCCGGCATAATGAACGGGGAAAAAGGCGGCTTTGTTCCCCTTTTTTAATTCTTCCACCATTCGGGGGATGGGAATATCCAGAGTATAGGCATCGGTCCCGATCAGCTTGATCCCCTGGTCGAGGAGCCAGTAGAGTGATTCCTTGACCAGACCGGAGGCCATCTCCGCGAACCGGGGATCATCTTCGTAATCTTCCGCCCCCGTGCGGATCATGACGATATCCATCGGCTTCAGGGTGTACCCGATCCGCTGGAGTTCTTTCTTCAGGTCTTCCGTGGAGATTGCCTCCCCCGGTTTCCGGGTTTGACTGAAATCCAAGAAGACCCCGTTGCCAAAGCACCATTCCAGGGGCACTCGATCGATCTTTTTCGATGGCTTGCCTTCCGAGGTCGGCCCGAAATGCCAGGGAGCATCCACGTGGGTGCCCGCATGGCTGAGGGTAATCACATGATCGTTGGCCCCGAAAGGGGCGACTTGATCGGTGCGGAGACCGACCCGTTTGGCCTGCCTTCTCAGGCTTTCGGCATGACTCATGTGGGTGATCTTCACCTCGTTCGGTTCCATGCTGTAATTCTTCATCGTATAACTCAAATCTCTGACCTTGACCACCGCAACCTCCTTGGGGAATTTTTTCTGCGTCTATCTAGTTCTCATCCGGAAACCTGGGAATTCCCCTCCCCCTCTGAGGGGGGAGGGTCAGGGTGGGGGTGACAACAACTGGGATATCAAGACCTTTCATTTCTATTCCCCCTCACCCCGCCCCTCTCCCGCGAGGGGAGAGGGAGTTTCCGGGAGAAGACTATCTAAAGATCTTTTGCTCCGGGGTCTCCACAGAAAAAGCTCTTCGTCCGTGGATTCGAACCTCACCGGACGACCAGTTCTCTCACGTGAGGGTAAAGCTTCTCACACCCATCTTTCTTGACCAGCAGCGTATACTCCACCTGGAAACCTCCCAGGCCTAATTCGCCGTACGGCACCTCGATGCTAATGACCATTCCCTCCTCAATGGGAAGGTCATAGGATCCCGGAAGAAAAGGACTGCTGGCCTTCACCGGCTTCGTAAAAATCGGATAATCCCTGGCTTCGATGCCGATCCCGTGGCCGCAAAAGGTCGCGTACTTCGTGTAATCTTTAATACCGGCCTTCTCCACGGTTGCGGCCACTTCGGCGAATAATTTGGACGGGACGGCTCCCGGCCGGAGAAGCTCCAGGGCCTTTTCCATGCCAGCCTCAATCGCTCGATAACAGGCCTTCTGGCGGGCGCTGGGGGTCCCTAAAACCGCGCAGCCCCCGGCATCCGAATGGTATTTTTCATATATGCTCCCCCCGTCATACCGGAACATATCTCCCTTTTTCAGGCGATACCCGGCCCGGGGACGGTGATGGCCATAGGACATGATGGTCATCGAAGATTGCGTTCCCGAAGCCGTATTCCAGAATTCAAAGACGGCTCCTTCCTTGGCGGTACACTCCAGGAAGTGCTGGCCAAGCGCCTCTTCGCTTACCCCTTCGGCCAGGCGATTGAGGACGGACTGGGCCGATCTCTCGTTGGATAGACCCACCGTCTTGATCCGCTCCAGCTCCTCGGGCGTCTTGACCATACGAATGACCCGGAAGAGTTCAAAGGCATCCATGATCTTGGCCTGGGGCAATCCCTCAGCGACCCGCGCGCGAGTTTCAGGATAGGCATTCTTTTCGTCCAAGCCGATTCTTCCCTTGTCCAACCCCTTCTGCTTCAACGCTTTGACGATCGCTTCGCCGGGAGTCGCCGCGTGCTTTCCGCGGTCATCCAAGATCTCCTTGAATTTCTTTTCCCCCTCGCTCAGGGTCCCTTCCGGATAAACGAAATAAACGTCGTTGCCGAAGGTGTAAACCTCTTTCATCCAGGAGGGGTATCTGGCTGCCCAGGCGACATCCCCCTTGCCGATGATCAAGGCGGGAGCGATGTCCGGCCTCCGGGCAAAGAGGGCGAAACTCTCCACATTCAAAAACCGATACATGTACGGGAGATGGCTCTGAAAATCTGCCAGGTAACTCACGTTCTCCGGGTGAGAGGCAATAATTGCGTCCAGATTAAATTCTTCCATCTTCTTCAGCATTCGTTCCTTATTGACTAGCACCGCTTTTCTCCTTTCCCTTTTTTTGAAAAAATATGTTCGTTTCCGCTTTCGGGTTTCAGGATCTAAATCTGATGATCTCGCAAAAAGTCTGAAAAGACGTATTTCCGTCATTCCGGCGAACCCCGGATCGGGTCCGGGGCAGGCGCCGGAATCCAGTTATTTCAAATACTTAAAAATTCTCTGGACTCCGGTCTTCGGCGAGCTCAGCCGAGCGGTTTCCACCGGAGTGACGACTTTTTACGAGACCATCAAATCTCAATTAACTCGAAACTCGCAACCCGAAACGTAGTCCTATTTATCGAACCACGTCCTCACAAACCCTCCCCCGTGATAGCCAAACCAAGTCGCCATTCCCGCGCCGAACCCTTTGACATAGTCCCGGTAGGCGACTGGGATGATGGATTTAACCAGGTATAGAATGGGAAGGTCCTCTTTTATGATTTCCATCGCCTTCTGGTAATAGGGCAGGCGCTCCTCCCATTTCCAGGTTGTCCTCCCCTTCTCCAATAAATCATCGAGCTCCTTGTTCTTGTACCGAGACCAATTATTCTTATCAACCTCCCCCGAATGAAGCCACAGATAATAGGCGTCATCCGGGTCGAGCCGTTCACTGTCTCCCCTTAATGCGACGGAATATTCCCCCTTGCGCGCATACTCCCAGAAAGGTGCCCGATCGATCACCTTGATCGTGGCCTCGATTCCGATATTTTTCAGTTGCCCCACTGCCGCGTGGCAACCATCGACATACGTCGTATCGGAGTAGGTCAGCAATTCCACCTTAAACCCGTTGGGATAGCCGGCTTCCGCCAGAAGCTGTTTCGCTTTCGCCACGTCATATTCCCTGTCTTTTATCGGAACATACATCCGGGAGCGGTTGGAAAAGGCTTGATTGTTGACGGCTTCTCCCAGCCCCCAGTATGCCGCCTGGATGAATTCTTTCTTATTCATCCCGAAGGCCACCGCCTGCCGCACCTTCTTGTTATCAAAGGGGGGCTTGCTCACATTGAAAATAATAGCCACATAAGCGACCGGTTGGGGCATGACTGTAATCATACCCGGTGTCGGTTTCTTCAATTCATCCAGGACGATGTTCCGGGGCGGGCAATTGATGTAATCGAGATCCCCCGCCCGCAGCGCCGTCCACCGCACCGTCTCATCGACGATCTTTTTGATGTAAATACTGTCTAAATAGGGAAGGCGGTCTCCGGTTTTTTCATCCACCTCCCAGTATTTGTCGAAGCGGGTCAATTCCGTGGTCTCGTTGGGAACGAAGGACTTGAAGACGAAAGGTCCCGTGCCCGGTGCCGGCTTTACCCCTGTTGGCTCCCAGCCGGCCGGAATAATCGGACAATTCTGGATGGTTAAGGTGCTCAAAAAGGGGCCGAAAGATTCTTTCAACCGGATTTTCAGGTTATACTTGTCGATGATTTGCACGGAATCGATCCAGCGGTAGGCAAAAGCCCGGGGCGATCGGGTGGCCGGGTTCATCACCCGCTCGATCGAGTATTTTACATCCCCGCTGTCCAGCTCCTTCCCATGATGGAATTTCACCCCTTCCCGCAGGGGGAAGATGTACTCTCTCCCATCCGGAGATATGTCCCATGACTTGGCCAGGCTGGGATACATCCTCACCTGCGGCAACTCCCCCATCTCCGTGAGGGCGTTGTACATCAGCACATAATTCTGGAAATCCATGAAATATTGATTTCTATGTGCGTCCAGTCCGGTCGAGCCATAGCGCTCACCCACGCGCAATCTTCCCCCGTATTTCGCCTTTTTCTCCGCCCCATGACCCAGGTTCGAAATGCCGGCCAGAACCATTCCGGCTGCGCTCGCTCCGCTCAGGTAGAAGAATTCCCTCCGCGTGAGACCCTTAAAAATTTTTTTCTCCTTTTTCATCATTCTCTCCCCTTCCCGGAAAATTTTTCACGACGGCTCTGCCGTCTTCGAAGCATAAATCTTCCCTGCTCAATGGACCAGAGGGTCTGGATGGGCCTTGCCCATCATCGCAAGGAGACAAAAAAAATCAAGCTGCCTTCCATCCAAAAACCTCCTCTCCCCTTGCGGGAGAGGGCTTCGTCGCGAGCTCAGCCGAACGGCTAGGGTGAGGGGGATCAAAATGGAAGGTCTTGAAATTCCAATCCATTATCACCCCCACCCTCGCCCTCCCCGAAGCTGTGAAATAATCCCCTAAATCACCCCCACCCTCGCCCTCCCCCATCAAGAGGGAGGGAATTTCTTTCTTATTTCAATATGTTTACCCTCTCCCCGGGCGGGAGAGGGTAGGGTGAGGGGGGTATATTCCAAATTTTTCACACCTTCCCCCATCGAGGGGGAGGGTAAATCCGAGTTTCCAAATGGAAACTGGCGAACTCTGGAACTCCAAAATCTGGGGCATTGGGAACTTGAGGGTCTTTGGGGATAAAGAAACCGGCTTTATCTATCCAGCCAAACTCTCGAAAACCCACCGCCGTAATAACCAAACCAGGTGCTGGCTCCTACCTCATGTCCTTTGACAAAATCCCGGTACGCCACGGGGATCACGGATTTGGTAAGATACAGAATGGGCAGGTCCTCCTTGATGGTCTCAACTACTTTTCGGTAGATCGGCACCCGGTCTTCCCACTTCCAGGTCGTCCGGCCCTTTTCCAGCAATTCGTCGAGTTCCTTATTAGAATATCTGGACCAGTTATTCTTGTCAATCTCTCCGGAATGAAGGTATTGATAAAAGGCGTCATCCGGGTCCAGCCTCTCGCTTTCCGATCTTGCCGAAAGATAAAAATCCCCCTTGCGCATGCTGTCAAACCAGGGCGCCCGGTCCACAACTTTTATCGTCCCCTCAATGCCAATCTTGCTCAATTGTCCCAGCATGGCTTCGCATGCGGGCAATTCGGTCCCGCCGGAAAATTGCAAAAATTCCGTCTTAAACCCGTTCGGGTATCCCGCTTCAGCCAGAAGCTGTTTGGCCTTGACCAGATCCACCTCCGCCTCTTTGACCGGAATATACAGCCGGGAGCGGTTCAGGAAGGGTTGGTTGTTGACCGGCTCCGCTAGCCCCCAGAAAGCGGCCTGGATGAGTTCTTTCTTGTCGATCGCATGGGCAACCGCCTGCCGCACCTTCACCCGATCGAAGGGAGGCCGACCGACGTTAAAGTAGATCCATACACACCCCACCGGCTGGGGAAGAATCACCTGAACACCCGGGGTCGGTTTCTTCATTTCAGCCAGAACGATATTCAACGGGGGAAGGTTTATGTAATCCAGGTCTCCTGCCCGGATGGCCGTCCAGCGCACGATCGGGTCCACGATCTTTTTAACGTAGATACTGTCTAAATAAGGCAGGCGATTCCCCGTTTTCCCATCGACCTCCCAGTATTGATCAAATCGCGCTAATTCCGTCGTCTCGTTTACGACGAAGGACTTCAGGACAAACGGGCCGGTACCGGGTGCCGGCTTTGTGGCGGTCGGCTCTACCCCCGCCGGAATGATGGGACAGTTCTGGATGGTCAGGGTTGTCAAAAAGGGGGCGAACGGTTCTTTCAACTTGACTTTCAGATGATACTTATCGATAACCTGGACGGTATCGATCCAGCGGTAGGCAAAGGCCCGGGGCGACCGGGTAGCCGGGTTCATCACCCGCTCGATGGAATACTTTACATCGCCGCTGTCCAATTCCTTCCCGTGGTGAAACTTTACGCCTTCCCTCAGGAGAAAAACATACTCTTTCCCATCATGGGAGATTTCCCACGATTTGGCCAGATCCGGGTAAATCCGCACCTGGGGCAAAGGACCCATGATGGTCAGGGCGTTGTACATGAGTACGTAGTTCTGGAAATCCTGGAAATACTGATTCTTGTGGGCGTCCAGTCCCGTTGACTGGTAGCGCTCTCCTACGCGCAACCTTCCTCCGTATTTGGGCTTCTTTTCTTCTCCCCGGGCCAAGCCGGGAAAGCCGCCCAAGGCCAATCCGGCCATACCGGCCACGCCCAGATGGAGGAACCCCCTGCGAGTGAACTCCCCGAAAGTCTCTTTCTCATCTTTCATCTCGTTCCCCTCCAGAATAAAGAAGGTATTTTCAGAATCTAACCGCAGAAGGCACTGAGAAACTATCCTCGGGCTATCTACGAATTAGCTCGTAGGGGCGATTCGCGAATCGCCCCTACAGAAGAATACGCACCTTTCTATTTTCTTGAAGACACAGACGTTTCTCTGTGACCTCTGTGGCCCCTTGGAAAGACGGCCTATTTATCGAGCCAGACTCTTCTCATCCCACCGCCGTAATACCCAAACCACGTCCCGGCCCCGGCCTCAAAATCCTTGACGTAGTCCCGGTAGGCAACGGGAATCACGGATTTGGCCAGATACAGAATGGGCAGGTCCTCCTTTATGATCTCGACCACTTTTTGATAAATGGGCACTCGATCCTCCCATTTCCAGGCTGTCCGCCCTTTCTCCAGCAAGGCATCCATTTCCTTGTTGCTGTATCTGGACCAGTTATTCTTATCGATCTCCCCGGAATGAAAGTACAAGTAATAGGCATCATCCGGGTCAAGCCTTTCGCTGTCTCCTCTTACGGTGATGGTAAACTCTCCCTTCCTCAGGTTTTCATGGTACGGGGCTCTGTCGATGACCTTCATTGTCCCCTCGATTCCGATTTTTTTCAACTGCCCCACGACGACCTGACAGCCATCCAGATAGGTCGTGTTGGAAAATTGAAGAAACTCGGTCTTAAAGCCGTTCGGATATCCAGCTTCGGCCAAGAGCTGTTTGGCTTTTGCGGGGTCATATTCCCGGTCTTTCACGGGAATGTACATCCGCGAGCGGTTCAGGAAAGGCTGGTTGTTCGTGTATTCCCCCAACTCCCAGTAAGCGGCCTGGATGATCTCCTTCTTGTCAACAGCGTAGGCCACGGCCTGCCGCACTTTTTTATTATCGAAGGGCGGCTTGCTGACATTGAATATGATCCATACGCAGCCTACCGGCTGAGGCATTACCGTCACGACCCCCGGGGTCGGCTTCTTCATTTCCTGGAGAGCAATATTCTGGGGCGGGCAGTTGATGTAATCCAGATCTCCAGCCCGCAGCGCTGTCCAGCGGATGCTCTCCTCCACGATTTTTTTTACGTGGATGCTGTCCACATAGGGAAGACGGTTGCCCGTCTTTTCATCCACTTCCCAGTATTGGTCAAACCGGGTAAATTCCGTCGTTTCATTGGGAACAAAGGATTTGAAAACAAAAGGCCCCGTGCCCGGCGCCGGCTTCACCCCCGTCGGCTCCCAGCCCGCCGGGATGATCGGACAATTCTGGATCGTCAGGGTGGTTAAAAAGGGGCCGAACGGCTCTTTGAGCCGGATCTTAAGGTGATACTTGTCGATGATATGGATGGAATCAATCCAGCGGTAGGCAAAGGCCCGGGGGGACCGGGTGGCCGGATTCATCACCCGTTCGATCGAATATTTTACATCCCCGCTGTCCAGCTCCTTCCCGTGATGAAATTTCACTCCCTCTCTCAGAGGAAAGATGTATTCTCTCCCATCCGGGGAAATTTCCCATGACTTGGCCAGATCGGGATAAATCCTCACCTGCGGCAGAGGCCCCATGATGGCAAGGGCATTGTACATCAGAACATAATTCTGGTAGTCCATGAAATACTGATTCCTGTGGGCATCCAGTCCCGTTGAACCATAGCGTTCCCCGATACGTACCCGGCCCCCGTATTTGGGCTTCTTTTCGGCGCCCCCGGCTATTTCGGGGATACCGGCCAGGGCCAATCCGGCCATGGACGCGCCGCTTACGTAAAGAAATTCCCTGCGGCTCAGCCGCGCGACTCCATCCTTCCGATTCTTCACGGTCCTACCTCCTTCCCTTTTCAAGGGTATTGTCAAAAGTTATCTTCCCTCTCCCCTTGGGGGAGAGGGTCAGGGTGAGGGGTGCTCTTGCTACGTCCCTCAGTTCTTTCACCCCCACCCCGTCCCTCCCCCCTCAAGGGGGAGGGATTTGCTTGTCTTCCTTTGTCTTCCCGAGTGGTTTTTCATAACTTTTTTGACATTACCTTTTCAAGTTTTTCCTCAAATTCCGGGATCGTCAGCACCCAGCCCAAACACCGGGATATGTTCTGCAGCGCAAAAACGTGCAGATCGTACCCGTAGGCGCTGGCCACGCAGTCTGAAATGACGACCAGCTTAAAACCCCGGTTTACGGTTTCGAAGCAGGCGCAGAGATCACAGGTGTTGGTATTGATGCCGAAGATCACCACGGTTTCCACTCCCAGCGTCCGCAGGAGATGTTCCAGGTCCGTCCCCAGGTAGATGCTGTAGGTTTTTTTGTTATTGATAACATAATCGTCGGGTCCCGGGGCGACCTCCGGCATGATCTTGGGCAGCCACCAGCCACCCTTCACCCTGGGTTTGCCAACCCAGCTCCTCTCTTCCGGTTTCAGTTTCTCGTTGACCAAGCGGGCCGGTTTGCCGAAAGGATTGAACCCCCGGTCGTTCTCAATCGGCCGCAGCTGAAAGATCACGTGGATGGTCGGGATCTGGTATTTCCGGGCGATCTCGATCAGTTTCGGAGCCTGGGTCAAGACCCTTTTTCGTTCCTCCTCCGGAACGAGCATGGGGCCCACTTCCGGGTCCAGATGTCCCTGGTGCATGTCGATGGCGACCAGGGCGGTTGTCTTCGGGTTGATCTCGAGAAGCTCTTTCACGCCATCGATAAACCGGGCCCGATCTAGAATTTTCACCTCCATTTTCCCTCCCCCTCCAAATATGGATAATGTCAAAATCTTTCACCGCAGAGAACGCGGAGAACGCAGAGTAAATCTTGATGATCTCGTAAGAAGTCTGAAAGGACCTATTTTCGTCATTCCGGCGAAAGCCGGAATCCAGGGTTCCCGGTGAAAACCGGGATCCAGTCTCTAGAATGGCTCCCGGCTTCCGCCGGGACGGCGTCTGGACTCCGGTTTCCACCGGAGTGACGACTTTTTACGATTCCATCATTATTCCATTCTTCCATCATTCCAACGTTCCGGTATTCCTCCATTCCATTCTTCCAGTTTTCCAGTTTTCTTCGCTCTCCTATTTTTCCGCAAGAAAATAGGAAAACCCCCTGGGGATCTTGTCTTCATCCACGGGGTGCTCCATTCGGTTCCAGTCTACCATAACGATTCTTCGTTTCTGTTTGGGAGGAACCCCATTCAGCCGGTCCCGTAACCAATCGGCGGACATTGTACCCACCTCGTCCACAAACCGGGAAACCCCATGATATTCATTCTCATAGATTCTGAACTCTTTAATCTCTGAAGCCAGGTTGTTGAAATACTGGTAGACCTCTTCCGTATCCGTGAGATGGTCAAATTCCCCGTGAAAAATAATGTGGGGGCACTTGATCTGCGACTCCCGCCCCTGCAGGGTCATCTTGGCGGCCATCCGGTCGAATTCCTCGTCGCTCAGGTTTCCGGCCATCCACAGGAAGCGCAACCTGAAGTTAGGGGAGGTCTCGTTGAAAATATGGTCCTTGTTGTAATGGCAGCTGGCGTAGGTGGAGAGGGCTTTGACTCGAGGATCCTGAATGGCAATCAACGGTCCCCAGTAGGTTCCCATGCTTGTCCCATGCAAGCCAATCTTATCCGCATCCACTTCGGGACGCTTCACGAGGAAATCGATCGCCGCCTTCCCCGCGCGACCGTAATTCTCTTCATCCACCCAAATCTCCCGCAACAAACTTTCTCCTTGTCCCGGGCCGTCGATCGCCAGGGTGTTCATCCCCCTGGAAACGTAAGGATTCATCAGATGGTTCATCACGTTTTCTTTGTGCAGGTCCATCCCCGGAATTAATAATATGGTGGGAGTTTTTTTCTTCCCGGGGCTGAGCGTAAGGATACCCGGTATGGATTTTCCTTCGAAAGGAATCTCCACCCGCTCCATCGGGTATCGGCTGTACTGGATGACCTTATCGAAGGTAAACTTGATCTTTTCCGTGAGCCAGATCAATTCCTCGTTTTGGGAGTCGAAAATGCCCCAGGCCGCCATTACATAAAAATGACAGGCTCGGAAATAGTAATCGCAAGCCGTCTCCGTATGTCGCGCCTCCTCCTCTCTGCGACCCAATTTCTCCAACCGGCTGGCCGTCCGGATGTTTTCCTTGGGATATTCATCCAGACACTTTATCCGGGCCGCCGTGTCCTTCAAATCAAAATAGTTTGAACCCCGGACGATTCCCGCCCCCACAGCTTCTTCCGGGTTGTCCCAGAAAAAGCAGCTCCGGCCCATCAAACGGAAAAAACGATCCGCAATCCACCTCTGAGACTTGATGTCCACCAGAGTGCGAGTATAGGGAATTTCAGCGGTCGATCCAATACGGTCAATTCTCTTGATCCTCGGTTTCTTGTCCATCCGTCACCCTGCCTTTCTCTTCAATTTGTAGTAGGAATATTTCCAGTATTCCCCTAGCCCTCGTGTGGAGCTGTGAAAGAATCCCCTAACTCACCCCCACCCTCGCCCTCCCCCATCAGAGACTGTGTCGTAATGAAAAAAAAGAGCCGTCATTCCCGCGAAAGCGGGAATCCAGTCGCGATTTTATTCAAGATTTAAGCCCCCTGGATGCCCGCCTTCGCGGGCATGACGAATTCTGACACAGCCTCTCAAGGGGGAGGGAGTTTCTTTCTTATTTCATAATGTTTCCCCTCTCCCCGGGCGGGAGAGGGTAGGGTGAGGGGGGATATTACAAATTTTTCACACCTTCCGTGTAAGGGGAGGGGTAAAAGCTTATGCCTCATTGTTATATCCCTTTGGGATTCCCCCCAGAATTTCCGCAACCCAGTCGGCCATATAATCCACGGCCATGGAATAGTTATCTGCCTGACAGTGTTCGGCCCCCCCCTCGGCCAGGGTAAAGACCTTCAGCTTCCGACCCGGGCTGTTTACCGCCGCCTCGATTGTTCTTTCTGCTCGCCACAGAGGAACTTGCCGGTCATTCTCCCCGTGGACGATCAGCAAAGGGCAAGTGATCTTTTCCGCGACCCCTTCCAGAGTCAGTTGGTTGGCAACCGCAACTGCCTCCTCCACTGTATCTCTCCCGAAGACCCACATGGTATGATCCGCCAGACCCGGAACCGAGGGCTCCCCCCCTCTGCCCACTAACTGCTTGGAGATCAATTCTCCGAATTCCCAAATCGCTCCCCAGGCCACGCAACACTTGAATCGTTTCTCAAAAGCCGCGGCCCGTGGGGCATAATAGCCCCCCAGGCTATTGGCCACGATTCCGATTCGTTTTGCATCCACATCCGACCGCTTTTCCAGGTAATCTACACAAGCAGCCGCAGGGACTTCCGTGTCTGGGCCGCTGGGCATACCCCGCAGGCGCAAGGCCTCGCCCACGCCGGGATGATCCACGAGTAAAAGAGAAATTCCCCGCCGGCGAAATTCATCGGCGGTTCTGAGGTAAAGGACCTCCTTCATCATATCAAAGCCGTCAAAGTGCACCATGCAAGGGGCAGGGCCTTTGACCGGCGCCTTCGAGAAGAGGGCGGGCAGGGATTTTCCCTGAAAAGGCACTTCCACCCATTCCACCGGCTCCTTGCGCAACTGCAGCGCCTTCTTGAAGGCCGACAACGCCTGCCGATACGTCTGCACCTTCCGCGGGTCCCGGTGGCTGGGCATACGCTCGGCCGCAAAATAGTAGGTGCTGGCTCGAAGATACTTTCGTCCGGCGCTCAAATACTGCCCGGCCTCCTCATGCGTAAGCGCGAGCTTCTCCACCCTTTCGGCCAGTTTCTTCCAGCTTTCATACCAGGCCTGCTGCGCAAAAACATCGTTGCGTACCGATGCTTCTTTCAGCGGACGGCAGGCCTCATCCATTTCGCTGAGCGCCCC
>Ga0315293_10002490_pt1 | contig 17677 bp, 10 predicted proteins | sample YL17G13_20_MG_FD_203071 | JGI IMG/M metagenome (GOLD analysis project Ga0315293, IMG submission 203071) | Sediment microbial communities from Yellowstone Lake, YNP, Wyoming, USA - YL17G13_20 | ecosystem: Environmental > Aquatic > Freshwater > Lake > Sediment | place: USA: Wyoming | collected...
CCAGCAGACCGGCCGCAATACCGACCGCCGTATTAAACACTTTCCGGCCGAGCAGGTAGGTCAGTCCGCACGTGACAGCGCCGAGAATCAACTGCGCCAGACAGGCGCCGAAGAGGCCGGGGTCGCCTTCCCCCATAGCCACTTGATTCAGGCCCAGGAAGTAGGAGTAGAGCGGCGCCTTCGCCAGCACCTCCATGTTCCCTATGCCCAGTGTCTTGACGAGGATGCTCCCCCACTGGTACTGGGTCCGTGAATCGAGGACCACATAGTAGAAGAAGGGCCACTGGCGAATCTGGAAGAGGTAGATGAGACGCGGGATGAAGGCCAGCGCAATGATCACCCAGGTGTGAAAACGCCAGTCTCTCAGCCAGCTCCCGGCCTGTGCGCTCTGGGAGCCTCCCGCTTCGGATGTTTCCGTCTTGGGCTCAGAATCCGTCACTCGTGTTCCTCACTCTTGCAGGCTCGGCCTGTCGCTGCCAGGCCGGCTCACAATGTTAGTTCACTGTGGCGCCGTCGTTGTCCTGCGAAACCGGCGTCCGGCCGGTCAGCGGAGATACCCGAGGGCTCTCAGCTGGTCTCTTAGCTCGTCTGTCATCTCTACCGTCGGAGGGCCCTCTGTCGCCATCGCGTCACGCCAGTGCCGCTCGGCTACCAGCCACGCGGCGATGAGCTGCTCATCATAGGCCGCGCGCACCGGCCGGGCCTCGACGAGGTCTGTTTCCTCGGAAGGATCCGCGCCGGTGTCCCACAACCCGAGCGACAGCTCAGTGGCCGCCCCTGGGTTCACGGATACGTCGATTACTCGCTTGTACCCGTCCTCGTCTACGATCCCGACCAGATCGAGGGCGTTATGATCAAACTGCGACACCTCGGCCTGGAGGCGGCGCGGCGGCTTACCGCTGGGATCGGAAGCGCCCAGGAAGAGATCGCCGCCCGGCAGTGGATAGGTGAGCTCCGGGTCGAGGCCCAGCTCTCCCAGCACAGTCGGGAACAGGTCCACCAGGCTCACGCTCCGGCTGACCCTGGTCCCGGCGAAGCGACCGTCGGGGAACTTGACGATGAGCGGAACGTGCATCTCCTCTCGGTTCAGGTTGCGCCCGTGGCCCAGGGTGCCGTGCTCGTCGAACGACTCCCCGTGGTCGGAGACGAAGATCACCAGAGCATCGTCGAGCCGTTGGTGCCGACGCAGGACGTCGAGGAAACCGGCGAAGCCCTCGTCGGCCTCGTAGATCTCCGCGTCGTAGAGATCGATCAGGTGACCGACGTCCTCCGCCGTCAGGTCCGGGTTGAAGCGTCCCACAGCCTCTATTGAATCCAAGCTCCCGTCGCATATTCCGTTCAGCCCCCGGTCAAACAGCTCGAAGCTCTCCGGCCTCGGCGTGTAGGGGTCGTGCGGCTCCACCGTATGGAGGTACATGAACACCGGCCGCGAGTCGTCGGCGCCTCGCAGAAAGCTCTCGACCTCGGAGTTCACCCATTCGGCCGGTTGTCGGTTCCCGAAGACGAAGGCGTCGTATCCCTGGTCGAATCCGAAGGGCTCGGCCAGGTTGCCGTTAGCGGTCACGCAGCACGTCGTGTAGCCCGTCTGCTGGAGCACCTCGGGGAGCAAGAGCAGCCACTCGTCGAGCACGTCCGACCAGTGCATCGCCCCGTGCACGCAAGGGTAGACCCCGGTGAGCATGGTCGCCACCGAGGAGCGAGTCCACGTCGTCGGAGTGTGGGCCTGCTCATAAAGGGTCGCCTGCGCCGCGAAGGCATCGATCGCCGAGGACGTCGGGCGCTGATATCCGTAGCAGCCGAGATGGTCGGCGCGCACGGCGTCGATCACGTAGATGAAGACGTCGGGTCGGCGCTCGGCGCCGGCAATCTCCCGGCGACCCGCCTCCTGCTCCGGCGGCCGCGCGGCCGGCACAAACGGCACCGGCCGGCCTTGGAGATCGTCGGGCAGCAGTGGACTGAGAGACAGCCGCACTCGCCCGCGCTCCGGCACACGCAGCACGTGCCAGAGCCAATTGTCCTTGGTGTAGACGAAGGGAGGGTCTGTCTCGGCGTTCGCCACGAAGGAGGGACACCCCACCCGGCCGACGTGAAGCCAGATCGATCCCCCTTCCTGCCAGCCTATGAACTCGAGGGGTCTGGTTCCGTCGGCGTCGTTGAGGTGGGCGGAACAGGTGAAGTAGCCTGTCGATCCCTCGTCGAACGCCCGCGGCCTCACCGTGCCGCGCACATCCAGCCGAACCAGCTCACCTTCCCACCGTCGCAAGTCCACGGACATCCCCATCACGGGGCGAGCGGATCGAGAGGCGGAGAAGAAGGCCTGCTTCCGATACACCGCGGCCGCCGGTTGCTCGTCGGTGGATACCGTGACAGTCACGGTCATCACCGAATCGGCCCACGGCTTCTGCCACCAAAGAGCCGCCGCAATTGCCGCGAGCGCTATCGCCCAAGCGATCCAGCGGCGGCGTCTGGTTTGTTCCCCTGCTTTATTGCCCATGGAGTGTTGGTTGTTCCGCCGATAGCTGCAGCGCGGGAGCACGCCCCTCGGCGTCCGCTCTGCACCGGACCCAGTTTATCAGAGGAGACCCATTCTCCTCAAGTGCCGCAACCGTCCGGTCTCTGTGTCTCGCAGGAGGCCCACGGACGCGCCAGGGAAAGGTCTCACGCCCAAAGAATTCATTTGTCGTGGATCTCTATCTTTCCCGAGATAGCGCGCTCCATCGCCTCGACCCGCGGATTAAGCTGTTCTGCCTCGCGGCGGTGTTCGTGCTTGCCATGACTTTCAACCACCCGCTCTACGTTGCCGGTATCGCAGCCCTCATCCTGCTGGCGGCAGCGGCGAGCGGCTGTCTGAGCAACCTGTGGCGGCTTCGCTTTCTGTTCGCGGTGGTCTTCGTGTTCGCCTGTGTGCTGTGGCCTTTGCTGCTGCGGGGTCCGACGCCGATTGCCTCGCTCGGGCCTCTGACGCTTACCCTAGAGGCGCTGCTCTACGGCCTGGCCGTCGGCCTTCGGCTCGACGCGATGGTCGCCGCCGGCCTGATCTTCCTCTCCACCACTAGGGTAGAGGAGTTCACCGGCGCGCTGAGGCACCTTGGCCTTCCCTTCCCCGTAAGCTTCGCTTTCTCCATGGCCTTCCGCTTCGTGCCCACGTTCGCCGACTCCGCGTACACCATCATCCAGGCGCAGAAATCCCGCGGGCTCGATCTGGACTCCGGCGGTGTAGTGACGCGCCTGCGGCGCCACGTGCCGCTGCTGGTCCCGGTGGTTATCTGCGCCATCCGAAATACCGACCTGCTGGCGATGGCGTTGGAATCGCGCGGGTTTGGGGCCTCCGCGAAGCGAACTGAGTATCTGGAGCTGCGGACCCGCAGGAGCGATTGGCTGGCGGCCACCGCAGTCACTGCGCTGGTCGCGGCGGCGATATGGTGGCGGGTAGCCGGTCACGGCGCGGTACTCCCGCGCCTGTGAGAGCATCACCTCGGCCGGCGACTCGGCGAGCCGCCGGAAACAGCCTGCGCTGACATCGCATCTATGGAACTGAGTACTGACACATGATTCTGGTCACTGGTGGCACGGGTTTCGTCGGCCGTCATCTCGTCTCCCGACTGATGGAGATGGAGAAGCGCGTGCGAGTGCTCGCGCGGGCGGGCGACGACCTGCCCGGTGTCGAGATCATCCACGGGGATGTGCGCGACCTATCCGCCGTGGTGGGCGCGGCCCGCGGTTGTCGCGCGGTCATCCATTTGGTGGGGATCATACGCGAGAGCAGAGGGGCGAGCTTTCGCGCCCTGCACGTCGACGGCACCCGCACCGTGGTGCGCGCCTGCCAAGAGGCCGGCGTCGAGCGACTTATCCACATGAGCGCCCTGGGCGCGCGGCCCGGGGCCCGCAGTCGCTATCACCGTACGAAGTGGCGGGCGGAAGAGCTAGTGCGCGCGTCCGAGCTGGCCGCCACGATCTTCCGCCCATCCGTGATCTTCGGATCGGGGAACAGCTTCCTGCCCCAGATGCGCGAGTTGCTGGGGCGCGGGCCGGTCATCCCGATACCCGGCGGCGGAATGGGCCTGCTACAACCCATCTGGGTGAAGGATGTAGTCTCCTGTTTCGTGGGGGCGCTGGCAAAGCCGGAAACCATCGGGCGCGACTACGAGCTGGGCGGACCCGAGACTTATGGATTCGAGGAGCTGGTCGATCTCCTTGCCGAGTCGGAGGGGGTCAACAAGCCGAAAGTGCACCTCCCGATGTGGCTGCTTCGCCCCGCCTTATCCATGATGATACAGGTGGCGCCCAAGCTTCCGGTCACCCCCGATCAGCTCGCCATGCTGGGGGAAGACAACGCCTGCGACATCCGCGAGATGTGCGAGACCTTCGGAATCGAGCCGGCGTCGCTGCGCGAACACCTCGCGGACTGAACGAGGACGAGCGAACGCCCTGCGCCCGGCTCTGATTTAGCCCCCGCATCTCGCCTGTGGTGCGCCCGGCTCCGGCTTTGCCCCGCGCACCTCACCCGTGGTGCGCCCGCCCCGTAAAGTCGCGAGCGCCAGTCCATGTCTCTTCCGAAGGGTGCGGCGTCCTCGGGGGCGAAGTCGCGGGAAAGACTCGGAGCCGATCAGGAGATCTCAGTGCAGAGCATCGCCTTCTCGCTCTTCGCAATTCTGGTGCTGGGCGGCTTGGCCTCCGCCGGCGAAGCCGGAGCTCCCCGTGCCATACCGTCGATCCTCGCCGATCTCGACGTAACCCTTGCTGTTCACGCGCGGCCGGAGCCGCCGCCCCCACCCGTGGCCAGCCTGGAAGTGACTCTGCTTCCCCAGGTTGACAATCCTGGCACGTGTGTTGTCTCTTTTGGGCTGCCGTTCGGAACGGGCTGGCTGGAGGACGATGCGCTAGTCCGAGTCAGCGACTCCGAGGGCAACGAAATCCCCACGTTCACGAAGCCGCTGGCCTACTGGTGGACGGACCGACGACAGGGAAGCCTCAGATCCGTGCTGGTCCAGTTCGAGGCCGCCTTTGCGGACCGGACCCCCCAGACGGTGACGGTCACGTGGAACGCAACGCGGACACAGTCGCGCCCCGTGATGACCCCCCTCGCGGACACGCAGGTGAGCCTGCGCGTCGATCCTCCCGCGGATTACGACGGGGCCGAGAGCTTCTACTACCAGTGCCCGAAAGTGCTGGCGGTGCTTCCCCCGGAGTGGCTTTGCGCCAGCCTGCTGGTATGGCAGCAGGTGCCCGCTCCCGCGAACGCAGTGGCGCCGTGGTACGACACTTATCTCGTTGACCAGTTCGATAGCTCCCTGCGTTACATCTCGGCCGGCCGCAGGGATTTCGCCGCGCACCTTTTCGACCGCCCGGCCACCTACGTCAAGATCTACGCCCGCCACGGCGAGGAGCGACATCTGCTGGCGGCCCTGCAGGCGGGCGACTTCTACATTCAGCACCTGAGTCCCGAGGGGTTCTTCGACATCAAGCCCCAGCAGGATTGCAAGTATACCTTCACCGAGGGCCCGGCGCTGCTCTACTTGCTGACCGGCGATGAGCGATACCGCTCCGCGATAGACCGCGCGATCGCCGCCTGGGACACGCGGACCAAAATCGCCTATACGGGCGAAGGCTTCTGGACCGAGCGCCACCACGCCTTCGGCCTGATGGCCTACCTCCACGCTTACGAGATCACTGGGGATCCCAGACTGCTGAACACAGCGGATCGGTATTTCGACGCGGCCTGGACGATGCAGATCAGCCCCGGCGACGGCAGGGAGCCGAACGGGGCCTGGCTGCACACCGGGGCCAGCCACGGCGACGGCGATCCCGATGCCTGGCTCACCAGCCCTTGGATGAGCGCCTTTCTCGTGGACGCCATCTGGAAGTACTGGATGCTCACCGGCGACGAGAGGTGTCCGGCCTCTCTCGCCATGTACGCCAAGTTCACGCAGAGGCACTCGGTCACGCCCGACGGCCGGGGCGTCTTCTACATGGCGACGTCGCCCGACAGAGGGGAGGGCTCCAGGCCGGAATACGGGTCGCACAATATGGAGGCGATCTACATGCTGGCCCTGGGGCACTACCTGTCCGGCGGCAACGACCAAAGCTTCTTGCCCGTAATGGATTCGCTACGAGATACGATGCTGTCGGAGGATGCGGCATCTCCTGCGCGCAAGTTCACGTGGCGATTCCGGGAGAGCTCCATGCTGGTCTGGTTCCTATCCAATGCCGAAGCGGCAACCTCCGCGTCCCCGTGAGGGGCGCGGTTGAGCCGGAGGAGGAGGCAAATGCGCACGCGATTCCTGGATTCACTGACCAATGCCGAAGTGACGGCCTACCTGGAGCGGAATGACCTGATCTTCCTCCCCGTGGGCACGGTCGAGATGCACGGAGAGATGCCACTGGGATGCGAGCACGTGCTCCCGCTGGCCTTCGCCCAGCGCATGGCCGAGGAGACGGACGGGCTCGTCCTCCCCCACCTCGTCTACTTCTACCCCGGCGCCACGGCGATAGGGAGAGGCACCATCAGCATCAGCCCGGCCACCGGGGCCGCCTACCTGAATGAGGTCTGCGGGGCGCTGCTGCGACAGGGATTCAAGAGGCAGGTGCTGCTGACGGCGCACGGCCCGGCGCATACCACCCTCTCCCAGGTCACGCGCGAGTTCTTCGAGGAGACCCGCTGCCCCATCATGTATCTGGACCTGGGGAAGCAATTCGACCTGGTCGAGGCGAAGGGGGGCGAGGCCGACTTCAACAAGATGATCTGGGGGGCCTACCACCTGTTGGGGCGCTTGGATGAGATTCCGGCCGATCAGAAGCCGGTTGAGCGGGCGCCCCTCCCAGAGCAGGTGGCCAAAATGCACAAGGCGAGAGTTGAAGTCGGCCACTTCTACTCGCAAGAGACGCATCATGGATGGTGGCCGGAGAAGGAGATGACCGAAGCGGATCGTCTGGCGCGGGCGAAGGAGGGCGCGCAGCAGATCGAGCTGGTGATCGAGAGCATGGACCCGAAGTCCCTGGTGCAGGACTTGCGCAACCTCGACGACTACCTGCACCAAGAGGTGTGGCCGCGGTACGGAGAACGGCTGCCCTAGTCGGCGTGCGATCCGTGGCGGCGCCAGGAGCGTAGCACACTGCGATTACCCCGGGAATAAGGGCTGCCGCGAGGAGTGTCCTCGCAGGTGCTGTGGCGACCGCGCGACAGAGGGCGATGTCACTGGGCCCGAAGCTGCTCTATCGCCTCCGCGAGCCTGGCGCGGTGAGCGTGGATCGGCTCCGGGGTGGTGGTGAAATGCGTGAGGTCGGTGCACACATCTTCGGGGACGTCGAGCAGTCCCTCCGCCTGCTGGTAGACGGCGGGATCGACGCCGGTCTCTCTCAGCCGTTCGATCTCCGCGCGCAGCAGCCAGAAATACTCGTAATCCTCGATGCCGTCCCGAAGCGCCTCCCAACGGATGGAGGGGACCGGCCCCTCCAAGCAGGTGGTGCGGTCGTTCGCCGGATCCCGGTTGGGCGGGTAGAAGAAGCGTCCATCGCCATTGCCCCACGGGCTCCGGCCGCCATCCGGGAGGTTGTAGCTGGAGACCCAACTCATGGGGTCCTGCCACGGATTCTGCAACGCCGGCTCGGGGTAGGCCGCGCCGGAGGTCCAGTAGACCGTCTGCCAGACGAGGATACCGTCGAGGCCGTACTTCCAGGTCTCCCACAACCAGAGCCGCATCTCCGTCCCGTAGTGGTCGAGGAAGAGCGTGAAGTAGGGAGCCTTGGGCCCCGTGCAGAGATACCACCAGACTTCCTCGCCCGCCGCCTGCCGCTCGCCAACAACCTCCGGATCCAGAAACGGCGTGGACAGACACCACAGATCCACCGATCCGTGCAGCTCCGGCGTCGGCTGCTCGGTCAGCATTCGCGTTAGCCAGGGGCCGCCGCGATGAATCAGGTCCATGCCGTCGCGCACGAACTCGTAGTCGCTCTCGGCCGGCTCGTCGAACCAGTAGATGTAGGCCTCGTCCAGCCACCCCCTGGCCGAGAGGTGATCCTGCACCGCCCTCACATAGCGAGTGAAGGCCTCTTCATGCTCGGGAGTTCCCTGCTGGTGGCCGGCGATCTCGCCCAGCTGACGCGACACGAAGGTGCCTCCGCCCAAGCCCTCCAGGTCGAGCACGAAGCTGTTGAACCCCAGCTCGTCGAGCGCGTGATGAGCGTCCTCGTCGAATCCCGTGAAGTCGATCTCGGGCACGACGCCGCCTTCCGGAGTCTCCAGCCACGTCACCTCAATCCCCCGGCCCACGGAGTACGTCGCCACCCGGTGGCTCGCGAAGCTGCGCAAGTACAGCTCCCGCACCTGGCGCTCCTCCTCCGGCGTGTTCAGGTTGTGATAGCGGTTGATCGAGCTTCCCGACAGCCCGAACCCGCTCCGAACGTGTGTCTCTTCGGGGAGGTCGAAGTCCCAAACATGGACCTCCAGCGGAATGCTCTGTGAATTGCCCTCCCACGTAATCTCTATCTCGCCCCTGTAGTCGCCCGCACTAGTCCCCGGCGGGACGTGGACGGTTACCCAAAACGGCTGATTCCGCGCGGGTGCGAGGTCGAGCGGCGCGTCGTGGAGCGGCAGCGGGTCGGGCCACTCGCCGACCGACCCCACGTAATCGGTCGGGGTCTCCACAAAGACATACTCCACAGTGCGAATCTCGACCTCGGTCGCGGGAATCCTGGCGCCGTCGTCGGCGATCAGGTCGCTGGCGCGCAGGCGGCAGCCGGCCAGCGGCTGGCGAGGGGTGAGCACCAACTGGGCCGGCTCGTATTCGTTCCCCGCGGCGCTGATGCGCAGTGCTCTCCCGCGCTCCGTCGGCACCGGCCTAGTTCGGCCGAGCTTGCGCTCCGGCTCACACCACCACACGCTTAGCCCCGCGTCGTCGGACAGCAGCTCCCCACCGCGAGCGTCGTGCAGCGCCGGAACCACGAAGTCTCCTCGCGCTTCCAGTAGCAGCGCGTTGGTCTGCGCATCGGAGCACTCCACCACCAGTGTGTGCTCTCCGGCCGCCTCCACGTCGTAGTCCAGGACCACGCGGCGAGCGACGCCCGTCGGCAGAGACACGGTTTCCTCTGATCGGCAGATTTCCATCCCGTCCTTCTCGACCGTCACCGCCACCCGCGCGAGAAGGCGATCTCCGCCATTGCGGAAGACCAGGTGGGCCTGTGACCGCCCACCGGGAAGGAGATCGCCCAGGTCGGGAGCTTCGAGTTGCAGGCCCGGGGAGGAGTGAGTCACGGCAAGGTAATGCGTCGCCCCCATCACCGGTTCGAGCCCTTCCACTTCGACCAGCCGACACCGATAGCGGTAGTCGTTGACCTGCAAGTCCGACCCTCCCTCGGTTCGCAGCCGTACCAGCAGGTCTCGCGTCGGCAGCAGCGCGGAGGGAACGGGGAAGGCCACGGTCTGCGCGGCGGCGATCTCGCCCAAGGATAGCCACGTCCGGCCGTCCCCGCTGGCCTCGACCAGCAGCGTTCCGCGCTCATGCCGATTGACCGAGACTTCGACCTCGGACTCGCTCTGCCGCAGTCGGCCCAACCGATGTCGATACACCACCTCAGCCGGTTCGCCGAAAGTCCACCTGTTGGTGTTGAACTGGGCGGTGAAGCTGTCCAGGAACCGGCAATACGTGCTGCCGGCACCGTCCAGCACATGGGACGCGGTGTAGCGGCCCCCGACGATCCGCTCCCCCTCCCCCAGCGGCAAATCCAATCCCTCCGGTCGCCTATGCGCCGCCAAAGCCGGGGTCAGCGACACATCATCGAAATAGAGGGGGCCGTTCACATGCCACTGCCCCACTCTGAAGAAAGATTCCATCAGGCTCGCGTCCGGCGCGCGCAAGAAGAACTGCCTGTGCTCCCATTCGGGTCCCGCCACGCTGTCGCGGTTGACCGGATCGAGCCCCGCAATCACCACGCTATCGGTCGTCTGAGGGTCGCGGCGAACCCAGTATGACACCTGGTAGAGCCGTCCCGGCTCCACCCGCGTCACCGTCGGACGCCAATAAGAGGTATCATTACCGTCGCCGGTGACAGTCACGCAGCGGCCTCCGTCGTGGCCGTTGAACTGCCAGCTCCCCGCCCCCAAGGCGAATACGCTCCACTGGTCAGGCGCGCCGCGACCAGACTCGAACGAGGGGTTAGGCAGCAGATTTGTCGACGACGCAGCCGCGCCTGCCCAGACCGGCGTGAGCAGTCCAAGTACGAGCAACATGGAGAAGGCGAGTACCCTGGTCATGAGATCTGATCCTCCCGGCCTACGGGTCCGATACCCCCTGTGTCGGCCGCAACCATGCGGCCGCGGTCTAACCATTCCAGCCCTCGTAGACACGCCCCTTCCGCCGCTGGCAGGACTCCCGGGTCCCACGCGCCGAAAACAGAGAGCGGCGGGCGCGAGGTGCCCGGCGCCCATACGGAAGTTCCGAGGGAGTGTACTGTGAGCCAAGTGAATCCAACTCCGGCCGATCCGAAGACCTATGGACGTGACCTGACCGGCGACGAACTCGACGAGCTCGCCGTGAACACCATTCGCGCCCTCTCCATGGATGGAGTGCAGAAGGCGAAGTCCGGACACCCGGGCATGCCGATGGGAATGGCGGACGCGGCGTTCGTGCTGTGGACCCGCTTCCTCAAACACAGCCCCACCAATCCGGATTGGCCCGACCGGGATCGCTTCGTGCTCTCCGCCGGACACGGCTCCATGCTGCTCTATTCGCTGCTGCATCTCTTCGGCTACGACCTGACCATGGATGATCTGAGGCAGTTCCGCCAGTGGGAGAGCCGCACTCCGGGACACCCGGAGCACGGATCTGCTCCCGGTGTCGAGACCACCACCGGCCCCCTCGGACAGGGAGCGGCAAACGCTGTCGGTATGGCGCTTGCCGAGCGGATGCTGGCCGCAACCTTCAACCGCGACGGCGACGAGATCGTCGATCACTTCGTCTACGCCATCGTGAGCGACGGCGACCTCATGGAGGGCCTCTCTCACGAGGCCGCCTCGCTGGCCGGCCATCTCGGCTTGGGGCGTCTCATCTACCTCTACGATGACAATCACATCACCATCGAGGGCAGCACCGATCTGGCCTTCAGCGAAGACGTCGGCGCGCGCTTCGAGGCCTATGGCTGGCACGTCCAGCACGTCAATGGACATCACCGGGAGGCCGTCGCGCAGGCCATCCAGGCGGCGCAGGAAGCGGCGGACCGGCCGAGCATCATCATCTGCCGAACCCATATCGCCAAGGGCAGCCCGAACAAACAGGACACGGCCGAGAGCCACGGCGCTCCGCTCGGCGAGGAAGAGGTCCGCCTGAGCAAAGAGAACCTGGGCTTCCCGACGGAGCCGGCGTTCTTCGTGCCCGACGTGGCGCGAGAACTCTTCGCCGCCCGCCGACGGGAGCTCGACGCAGAAGCGGCGGAATGGCAAGCGCGTTTCGGACGCTGGCAGAAGGCTCATCCCGATCTCGCCGCTCAGTGGGAGGCCCGTATGTCGAAGACCCTCCCCGAGGGCCTGGCCGATCGCCTCCCGAAGTTCGAAGTGGGCAAGGACATAGCCACGCGCAACGCCGGGGGAGATATCCTTCAGGTGCTGAGCGCCGAGTTGCCGTGGCTGGTCGGCGGGTCGGCCGACCTAGCACCTTCCACCAAGACGCTCATCAAGCAGGAGACTGATGTTTCCAAGGGGTCATACGCCGGCCGCAATCTGCACTTCGGCGTGCGAGAACATGCCATGGGCGGAATCATGAACGGCCTCGCCCTGCACGGCGGCTTCCTCCCCTACGGCGGGACGTTCTTCGTCTTCTCCGACTATATGCGGCCGTCGGTCCGTCTGGCTGCGCTGTCGAAGCTCCACGTGGTGTACGTGTTTACCCACGACAGCGTGTTCGTCGGCGAGGACGGGCCCACCCACGAGCCCGTAGAACACTTGGCGGCGCTGCGAGTCATCCCGAACCTCACTGTGATACGGCCCGCCGACGCGGCGGAGACAGCCGTGGCCTGGATGGTCGCGCTGGAGCGAAAGCAGAAGCCGACGGCGCTGCTGCTCACGCGACACAATGTCCCGGTGCTCGATCGAAGCAAGCTCGCGTCGGCCGACATGCTCCGAAAGGGTGGGTACGTGCTGCTCGACTGCGACGACCCGGAGCTGATTCTTCTGGCCTCGGGTTCAGAGGTCCATGTCGTGGTGGACGCCGCCCGGATCCTGAGCGACGAGGGGCGCTGCGTGCGCGTCGTCGACCTCGCCAGCTGGGAGCTGTTCGAGGAGCAGCCGGAGCAGTATCGGCGTCAGGTTCTGCCGCCCTCCGTGCCGCATCGCCTGGCCGTTGAGGCCGCCTGCTCCATGGGATGGGAGCGCTATGTGGGAGACGCGGGCGCGATTCACGGGATCGACCGATACGGTGCCTCCGCGCCCTGGAAGACGATTGCCGAGAAGTTCGGCTTCACCGCGGAGGCCGTCGCGGAGAAGGCTCGCACGCTCTTCCCCAAGCGCTGACGAACCGGGAGAGTAGCCATGGTCGTACCGCTGCTCTGGGCGCTGCTGGCGGCGCTTGCGCTGACCCTATCCTGGGTGACCGGCGCGGCCGCCTTCGCCTGGGCGGCCTACCTGATGCTCGTGATCTGGCTGGTCGGCGCCATCGGCGCGCGCCTCGGCGTCCGCGGGCTCTCCGTCACGAGAACGCTTTCCGCCGACCGAATGGCCCTGAACGGTCAGGTGCAGGTCGAGGTGAAGCTGGAAAACCGCAGTCGGCTTCCGGTGCTGTGGGCCGCCGCCGCGGAGGCGCTTCCCGCGGGGCTTTCCCTGCGCGGAGTGCGAGGCAGAATCGGCCCGCTCCGTCCCCGGTCGGAGTTCCGCTTCCGCTATACGCTCGAGGGGGGACGTCGCGGCTACTACCAGATCGGGCCGACCGTGCTGCGCACCGGCGACCTCTTCGGAATCGTCCAGCGGGAGCGCACAGGCGAGGAAACGGCCAGGCTCACCGTCTTCCCCAGGATTGTGGCGATTCGACACGCGCGCCTACCTTCACGACGTCCTGTCAACGAGGTGCGAGTGCGTTATCGGGTGCTTGAGGACCCCACCCAAGTTGTCGGCATCCGCCCCTACCAGAGGGGCGACGGCCTGCGACGCGTCCACTGGCGTGCCACCGCGCACACCGCCCGACTCCAGTCGAAGCTCTACGAGGTCACGGCTCAGGTGGACACCACTGTGCTGCTGAACCTGCGGCGGGCCGACTACGCCGAGTCTCCGGCGGACGCGCAGGAGGCGGCCGAGCTGGCCATCGTTGCCGCGGCCTCCACGGCCCATCATCTCCTCGACTGTCGTCAGCGAACTGGTCTGCTGGCCCTCGCGCACGACCCCGCCGCGGACGGCAGCGGCCTGGTAGCCGTAAGCGCCGGACGCCATCGGGACCAGCTTACGGCCATCCTCTCGGTGCTTGGGCGGGTGGAGCTCGGCCCGGCCCAGCCCATCACCGAAGCCCTCAGGCAGGCGAAGGAAACCTTCCCCTGGGGGTCACTCCTCGTGATCGTCACGCCGCGAGTGGATAATGAGGCGATGCAGGCTCTGCTCGGCCTGCGGAATGCCGGCTTGGCGGTGAGCGTGATACTGGTCGGCCGGGCCGCCGAGCTTCCGGCGGAGGCCGCGGGCCTGGCCGCGCTGGGAATAGGCGCCGCGCGTGTGAGATCGGAGGCGGACGTACGTGGGCTCAGCCTCTAACACCAGAACACGCACCCGCATCCGCGTAGAGCTGTGGTCCTGGGCGGCCTGGCTCGTGCTCTGCATCATATCCTATCCCGCGTTGGTCATCGTCTACACGGCCCCGCGGGCAGGTCTGGTCGGGTCCTTCTGTGTCGGCGGCTTCCTGATCGTGGTCGCCGCCCTTGGCTATGCCCAAAGGCGCGAGCTTGAGAGCTGGCAGGCGGCGGCGCTGACGGCGACGGGCGTCGGGGCAGCCGTGTGGCTTGCGGCCTATTCCGCCGACGGAGCGGCGCTTGCGACCGCCGCCCTATGCGCGGCCACCACCGCGGCGATGATCATCTTCATCTGGCATTTCCTTCCGTGGATCGTGCAGGACGCCGACGCGGCCGAGCTCGCCTTCAGACCAAGGTCGCAACGCTGGAAGAGACCTTCCCAGGTGCGCGGCGCCCTCGGCCTCGCCCTGCTCCTCTCCTTCGTTACCCTGGGACTCGGAGCCGCCTGGGCACGGGCAGAGCGAGGAGTTCCCAATCCGACTGGCTGGCTGCTCGTAGTCATGCTGCTTACTCTGGGCCTCATGTTCGTCGAACGCCTGGGCTTTTTCGAGCGGTCCGCGCGGGAGGGGAATCTCGTCCTCCCGCGCGGCTCTCAAGCGCGTTGGCTCGCTGCCGCCCTCGTGGTGCTCGTCTTCGGCGTGCTGGTCGCCGCGGTCACGCCCTGGAAGCCGTTCCCCGAGCAGACCAAGTCGGCGAGAGCTGGCTCAGCCTCCGTCGAAACCGGATCCGCCGGTGGCGCCTCGGCCGGCCGTGCAGCGCAGTCCAGCCCCTCCGCCGCGGCCATCCTGAGGAGCATGGCCGGCGCCGTCAGCACCATGCCACGAAGCCTGTTCCTGCTGTGGTTGCTGCTCCTGGGGTTAATCCTCGCCGTCCTTCTGGCTTGGCTTCTCAGACGTAGTCATCCCCTCGCCTGGCTGGTGCGCCTCGCCCAGCGGATAAGCTCCGCGGCCGTGAGAGCCTTTTGCTGGTTGTCGGCCGCCCTCGCAAAGCTACTCCCCGGGCGACGAGAAGCCCCCGCCGAATCCCTTGCCTCGGCGGCCGTGGAACCCATGGATCCCCTATCCGACCCGTTCGAAGATGCGAGTCTCCTGGCGAAACTATCTCCTCGCGAGGTAGCGATCCATACCTATCACTTGCTGCTCAGCTTCGCCGAGATGCTTGGGCACAGGCGGCCGCTCGGCCACACTCCCTTCGAGTACCTCGGCGTCCTCGATCAGGCCGCTCCCGAGGCCGAGCAGTCCTCCAGGGTGCTGACGTGGGGTTACGTGGGCGCCATGTACGGCGGCGACGAGGCCGAGATCCCCGACCTCAGCACGCTCCGCGAGGCCTGGCACCGCATCGCGGAGGCACTGCGAGGAGACCTCACGCCGGAAGACCTGGCTCTCCGCCGCCGCGCCTACCTGGTCTCGAAGAGACTGGAGTTGCCCGGGCCGAGAGAAACGCAGTGATACGCCCCGCCCCTTCTCGCCGACGGTGCCTCCGAGGCGCCTACCTGCGACTGATCTTCTGGGCGTGGCGGACGGCCTCGATGAGCGTGCTCGGATTGACCCCGGCGTAGGTTTCCCCGCCCACGCCGAAGATGTACCCGCCACCCGGCGACCCAACGCGCACGGCCCGTTCGACGACCGGTCTCGCCGCCTCGAAACCGCCGTACAGATCCTTGCAGTTCAGCCCGCCCATGATCACCGTCTTGCCTTGCATCTCCCGCTTCGCCGCCGCCAGATCGCTGAAGCCTCCGATGTCCATCTCGGTCAGTCGCAGCTCATTGGCGTAGAGCCGAAACAGATGGTCATTGGGGCCGTCGGCGTGCAGATAGCGGCGTTTGGCCCCATAACGTTCGTAAATCGCGCGGTTGCAGGGAAGCACGAACTCCCGATACATCTTCTCCGAAATGAAGGCCGAGTGGTCATCGGCCAGGCCGATATGGCCGTCGCCACCTCCTCCCCTATCGGCGGCGTAATCCGCCAGCGCGCAGAAAGTCTCCAAGAGCTTGGCGAAGAGCTGCTTCACGACCTCCGGCTCGTCGTACATCCACTGGTAGATCAGCTCCGGTGGCGCCAGCGCGCAGGCGGCCGACAGCGGCGGATGGATCCCAAAGCCACCGGACACCGGGACCGACAGGCCGCGCCGATCGGCCAGGTCGCGCAGCTTGTCCAGCTCATCGTAGTACCCGCGCACCGCGGGATTTCGCCCGGGATCCGGCACCTCGAGCGCCTCCACATCGGCCGGGTCGAATAAAATGCGTCGGCTCCAAGGAGAGGTATCGTCCGGCCGCACAATCTCGGCCCCGAAGAGAAGCCCCTCGGCGATAGGCCCGATATCGAGATAGATCGAGCCGTCGACGCGATCGTCTCTCAGCTCCTCGAAGGCCCACCGCAATCCGAGGAGCTGGATCTCCAGGCTGAGTTCTCGGCTCCGGTAGTAGTCGGCGATGTTGTGGCCGAAGAGGCGGCAGTAGAAGCTCCCACCCACGCTGATCTCGACCGGCACTTGGTCTGGCTCCCGAAAGCTGCACGCGAGGGCCAGTCGGCGCTCCGATTCGGTGATGCGATCGCGGTAGTGCTCCAAGTCGAAGGCGGAACTCACAGTTGCTCTCTCCGGTTCGGCGGCCGCGACGCGGCCCGCGCGAGGTAGTCGATCGCCTGTCGTCGCAGTCCCCTGGAACCCGGCGCTACTTGCTGATACGGACCCGGCGTCTGGGATCGACCCCGACACTCTCGGAGCGGAGGTCGTGCTGGTTGGCGAGCTGGTGCTGAAGGCGGCGGTGGTAAGAGGACTGAGGCGAAAGCTCCACCGGCTCGGACGTCTGCAGCACCTGCTCCGCGGCCGCCTGAGCCTCCTGAAGCGCGCTCTCCTCGCCGCTCATCCGGCTGAGGTGGAAGATCTCGCGGAGCGCCCCGAGTATCTGGTGATGCGTATTCGAGCGAACGACGTGGACCGGCAGGCCCATCGCCGTCGCCTCCTGGAACTGCCCCGTGTCGCGCCGGTAGTGCGCCTTCAGCGTGAGAATGACGTGAGCGTCATCGGCGTGCTTCACGATGCGGGCCCGCAAGCCCAGGTCCGCTAGCGCGCGGTCGATCTTGTTGCGGCTGACTCCGTAGGGGAAAATGCGCAGCTCGCGATAGTCGCGGCCGGTCGGCTCTGCGACCTCCCTTATGTCCAGCGGCTGCACCGAGTACTCGCCGGACAGACCCACCTGTTTCGGAGCCACCACCTCGACTTGCCCATCCGGCTTGCGCAGGCGGATCTCCGGAGCCGTCACCAGGCCTCGCAGATAGCTGTCCACGACTTCGGCGACGTCGTGATGGATGGCTAGCTTGTTGATCTCCAAGATCTCGATCACGATATCGAACGTGGGAGGAGCCTTGCGTTCCAGCACGGTCTTCTGGGTGCCGCGTCGTCTGGCTTCCTCGTCGCTCAGCGTCACCGCGTGAATGCCGCCGATGAGATCCGAGAGCGTCGGGTTCATCAGGAGGTTGTCGAAGCTGTTGCCGTGAGCGGTGCCGATCAGCTGCACGCCGCGCTCGGCGATGGTGCGAGCCGCCATCGCCTCCGCCTCCGTCCCGATCTCGTCGATCACGATCACCTCGGGCATGTGGTTCTCCACCGCCTCGATCATCACCGCGTGCTGAAGGTCGGGGCGACCCACCTGCATCCGCCGAGCATGCCCGATCCCGGGGTGAGGGATGTCTCCGTCTCCGCCGATCTCGTTGCTGGTGTCGACGACCACCACTCTCTTATTGAACTCATCCGCCAGCACGCGCGCCACCTCGCGCAGCTTCGTGGTCTTGCCGATCCCGGGGCGGCCAAGCAACAGTATGCTCTTCCCCGTCTCCACGATGTCGCGGATGATGTCAACCGTGCCGTAGACACACCGCCCGATACGACACGTTAGGCCCACGATGCGGCCCTGGCGGTTGCG
>Ga0315293_10002494_pt1 | contig 17660 bp, 14 predicted proteins | sample YL17G13_20_MG_FD_203071 | JGI IMG/M metagenome (GOLD analysis project Ga0315293, IMG submission 203071) | Sediment microbial communities from Yellowstone Lake, YNP, Wyoming, USA - YL17G13_20 | ecosystem: Environmental > Aquatic > Freshwater > Lake > Sediment | place: USA: Wyoming | collected...
CGCCTCTTCGAAGACATCTACCGCTCCTTCATGAAAGGAAAGTAGCCCACCCCAGCCCCCTCCTGTGGAAGCCCGGTCCCCGGGCGACCCGCCCTCCTGTCATTGCGAGGGAGACAGGGCGACGACAGGAGCCCGGCGACTGTGGCAGTCCCGCCGTCGAGGTTCGCGCTTCGAAGCAGCGCTCTCCGTTCGTCAGGAGCCCCTACTGAGTCTCGCATAACTGGTTTGCGCTACAGACGCCTCTGGTGGCATCAGAAGCCCGAAACATCGCAACTGTAATATGCGGGCCTCAATAGGGGCTCCTGCCCTATGGGCTGTGCGCCTGCCCTGACAGCAGCCGCAGCTTGCTCAGCACCAGGTCTTTGGCGGCGGCTTTGCCTGCGGCGAAAAGCGAGGGCACGCTGTACTTGAAGCCGAGCTGCTGCTGCGCGTTGCTGTACGCCCGGCCGAAGGCGGCGACGAACTCGGTGCAGATGTTCACCTTGCTGATGCCGAGGGCGATGGCGCGCCTGACCTGGTCGTCGGGCGTGCCGCTGCCGCCGTGGAGCACGAGCGGAATCGGGACTCTCCCTGCGATGCGCGCCAGCCTGTCGAGGTTGAGGCGCGGCACGTAGGCGTAGAAGCCGTGCGCGGTGCCGATGGCGACGGCGAGCGCATCGATTCCAGTCTCGCGCACGAATCGCTCAGCCTTCTGCGGGTCGGTCTGCGCGGCCTCCTCCTCCGACACGCTCGCGGCGGACTCCGTCCCCGCAAGCCGGCCGAGCTCGGACTCGACCGACACGCCGTGCGGGGAGGCGATCTCGACCACCTTCCGGGTGAGCTCAACGTTCTCGGCATACGGTAGGTGCGACGCATCTATCATGACCGATGTGAAGCCGGCATCAATGGTCGCGCGGGCGAGCTCGAGCGTGTCGCCGTGGTCGAGGTGCAGCGCGACCTCGACCGCGGCCTGGTCGGCGACTCCCCTCGCGATCCGCGTCAGGGCAGTGAGGCCCGCGTACCCGATCTCGAAAGTGCCCACCTGGAGTATCACGGGCACGCCGAGGGACTCGGCGGCCTCGACCACAGCCTGCGCGGAGTCCAGTGACCAGAACTCGAACGCCCCGACGGCGTAGCCGCTGGCGCGGGCCGCTTCGAGCATAGGTTTCATAGGGACGAGCATATGTGTTGACTCCGCAGATCACGCAGACTGCATCGACTGGCGCTGGTGCGCAGCGCGGTATGCCTGGAAGCGGCTATGCCGCTTGGTTTCGGGATTGGAAATCCCGAAACAGCAACACCAACGCCTGTGCCACCGGGAGGGGCGCTGCTACTCGCTTGGCGTACGCTGCTCCTCGATATACCTGACGAACGCCTCGCCGGCGGCGCGGGCGGCGATGAGCATGTACTCGGAGCTGCGGCGCGTGACGAAGAGGTGATCGAACATGCGCAGGCCGAGGTGGGAGTAGTAGTGCTCCATGGAGACCAGGCAGGTCGGGCCTCCTCCCCCACTCCCCCCGGCGGCAGCGACACCGAGGACCCACTTCCCCTCGACCCTGGGCTCATCCGGGCCGGCCCGCTCGCAGCGCCGCAGGCGGTCGAGAAAAGCCTTGAACACTTCGGAGAGATTGCCCCAATAGACCGGGGTGCTGATGACGAGGCCGTCAGCCGCGGCCATCTTGCCCCGCACCAGCTCGAGGTCATCCTCGATCACGCAGGTGCCCTCTCTGCGGCACTGGCCCCAGCCGTCGTCGCATTGGCGGCACGAGCCGAGCTTCAGCTTGCAGAGGTTGAGGAGCTCGGTCTCTGCGCCAGCGGCGTGCGCGCCGGCGACGGCCTGCTTGGCCATCGTCGCGGTCAGTCCGTCGAGATTCGGGGAGCCCTGCATCGCCAATATTCTCATAGTGTCCTCCTTGGTGGCGATCCGACTTCGGCGTGGCTAGGCCCTGCGGGCCGCCATCCCGGCCTTCATGCCTAGGGGCTGAAGTGCCGAAGCAACGAAGCCATCTTGGGGCAGGAAGCCCACCACACGGTTCGGCGGGTCTGGTGACAGGCTCCTGCCCTACCCAGCAATCACACGCGATCCTTCACGCGCTCGGTATAGGCCTGCCAGACGCGCGCCATCTGCGCCTCTGCCTCCTCGGGCGAGACGAAGTTGTGGGAGATGTTCACCAGCGGCGGCTGCCCGCGCTCGGTGAGGAGACGGGCCACTTCGCAGTTGATGGCATTGACTGCGGTGACGAAGCCGAAGGTCGAGCCGGGACCGACCTTCTCCCGCAGGCCTGGGATCTCGATCATGGCGTCGCCGGCCGGCACGCAGGTGTCAACCACGATGTCGGCGATCTCGCAGAGGCGCTTGCCGCTGGAGTGCCGGGGTTGGACCGAGTTGGTGTGCTCGAGCGAGGTAAGGCCGATCACCGTGAGGCCGCGCTGCTTGGTCTCCAGCGCCATATCAACGACGACGCCGTTGATGCCGGACTGGGAGAAAATCATCATGCAGTCGCGCGGGTCGAGGCGGTAGTTCTGGAGGATGATCTGGGCGAAGCCCTCGAGCCGCTCGAGGAAGAGGAACTGAGGGACGCCGCTGTCGCCGACGACATTGGTGAAGTAGGAGAGGCAGTGCTCGGTCATCGGGTGATAGCCGACGAACCCGCCGATGCGCGGGTAGCATTCCATGACCGGCAGGGAACCGTGGCCTGCGCCGAAAAGATGCACGACCCGGCCGGCGGAGATCGAGTCCGCGATGGCAGCGGCCGCGGCCTTGATGTTATCCATCTGCGTCTCGCGGATGCGGCGGTGGATCTGCTCGGTCTTCGCGAACCACTGCTCGGCTGACATCAGGGACGTCCCTCCTGTTGGCGCTGGAGCTGCGCGAGCCGGGCAGCGCCCAGCCACGCCGCGTCTTCGCCCAGCTCGGCAGTCACGATGCGCAGACCGGGAGCGACCTGCGGTTGAGCTTCGCGGGACGCGATCTCGCGGATGCGCGGCAGCAACAAGTCGGCGCCACCCGCGAAGACGCCGCCTGCGAACACGATTATCTCAGGGTCCACCAGAGACGCGATGTTCGCCGCGGCGACGCCTAGCACCTCCGCCGCGCGCTGCACAGCCGCACGGGCCGCGCTGTCGCCGTCTCGGGCGGCCCGGAACGCATCCTCGGCACTCGCGCGACCCGCGGCGCGTGCGATGGCGGGGCCGGAGGCGCTCGACTCGAGCCAGCCGTCGGATTCGCGGCGCTTCGCCGCGACCTCGCGCCAGTCGGCGACCCACCAGCCGACCGCGCCGGCAACGCCCACGCGGCCGCGATGGAGCCGGCCGTCGAGGACGAGGCCGCCGCCGATGCCGGTGCCGACCGCTATCAGCGCGACGTCGCGGGCGCCGCGAGCGGCCCCACACCACCATTCGCCGGCGACCCAGGCATGACCATCATAGTGGAGGCTGACAGGCGCGCCGAGGGCCTCGGCAAGAGGTCGCCCAACGTCCACCTGGGACTGCCATCCAACGATGTTCGGCGCCCACAGAACCCTCCCGCGGGCCTGGTCCAGCACTGCCGGCGCGGCGACGCCGACGCACTGCACCTCACCCGGGGAGGCGCTGCCGTCATGCATCACGTCACGGAGGAGAGAGGCGATCTGCCCGACAACGGCGTCGCCGCCGTCGCGGGTCGTGGCCGCCCGGCGGGAGGCGATCACGCGGCCGCTTGCGCCCGCGAGGCCGACCGCGATCTTCGTTCCGCCGACGTCAACGCCGGCAAGAAGGTGAGCTGGCATGAGCGCTGCCCCTGGCGAGGCGTTCAGATGCGGACGAACGCCGCGCACCCCATCATCGTCCTGCTGGAGCGAGGGACACCGGCGGTTTTCGCTGCTCGCGAGAAGATGACCTTCGGCGGCAAGAGGACGGGCTTGGGCCAGGCTCTCGCTCGCAGCGCACCGGCTGCTGAACACGGATCGCCCGACGGTCTCGATCGCGACCGAGATGGGGTTCGTAGATGATTGCCACCTGCACCGGCGCTTCGCGAGGCAGTACGGCTGCACCCCGAGCCAGTATCGCCGCAGAAGGAGAGGCGCGCAGGAAGATGGCGGGCCGACAGGCCACAGCGCGGCATAGGGCAAGCGGGGCCTCGGAGGCGCTCGGCGCAGAGCGCACGGGTGCTGACCTGGCCCAATGAGCGGCGCCGGTAGTCATGTCAGGGCCCCCGTCTGCACCCCCAGAGGTCGATCAGGACCCGTCATCCGAACGACGGGTCCTGGTCGATTGTCCGAGTTTCTTGCCCCGAGCAAGCCTATCCCGGTCGCTGTGTTCGTCTACAACTGCCGCCACGGGCAGAAGCCGTGGATCTTGCCGTCGGGCTTCCAGTAGCAGTCGCTGTAATCGGTCTCCGGCGCGCAGCACGACACCGCACCCGCCTCCACCAGCAGCGCCTCGGCATCCCACCACGCCGCGTGTCCGTCCGCGAAGCCGAAGTTGGCGCCCCCCATGTGTGGGGTGTAGCGCTTTCGGAAGGACGGTTCGGTCATATACCGGCAAGCGTCCTCTTCACTGAAGCCCAGACAGCAGCACGGGTTGCTGGTGCCATACAGCGCCACCCAGGCGGTCTCCAGCTCCGGCCCACCGTATGAATCGCCGCACACCACCAGCCACGACGGATCGGCGATGCCAGAGGTCTTCCTGCCTTCGATCTGAGAATAGCTGATCGAGACCGGCACGGCACCCGTGTCCTCGCTTCCCCTCTTTCGCTGGGCGATGGTGTCGGTCACCGTGCCGCCCCAGCCAGAGGGCCAGGAGGTGCAGCAGAAGCCGCCGACGCAATCCGGGGCCCCCGAACCCCACTGCCCTTTGTTGTCCACCAGGTACTGGTACCAGACCGGAGTGTACTGAGGCACAATGAACCCCGGCCTCATCACACTCCGAGCGCTTGGGCAGTTCCACACGTCTCGGTTCTTGACGTACTCGTCCAACACCACCTGCCAGCGCAGGTACGGGTTGCCGTAGTAGAACTGCGCGTCAGGATACGTTTCGCACAGGCCGCGAGGGCCCGCCCCATTGAGGGCCGCCTGTGCCGCTCTGTCCGTGTGCTTGGGCGGGAACGCGTCGTAGTCAGTGAGGTAGATCTGGACCGCCATAGCGATGTTCTTCACATTGGACAGACACTGGATCTTGCGAGCCGACTCCCGCGCCCGCGCGAACACCGGGAACAGCATTGCAGCAAGGATCGCGATAATCGCGATCACCACCAACAGCTCGATGAGGGTGAACCCCTTCCGTCTGCGAGTAATCATGAGTGGGTATTGCCTCCTCGGATTTGTGCGAACCACGTGCATGCAGGAACAGCGGCTCGGCTGAGGTCACCTCCCTTCCTCATCCCACGCCAGGACTGTTACCAGTCTAGCAGGCACGGCCCTCAGGGTCATTGCGAACCCGTCCTCATTTCTTGTAGAATCGTATCTGTGAAGCGGTATATGGCACGGGCCCCTCAACCAACGGAGACCTGGGTCGGGCGGGTGATGAGGATAGATTACCACCTCTCCTCCGGCGAGCCCAGCTATGTCGGCTCCACCGCATACGACTCGCCAACCCCTTTGGCCGTTGATGTCCACGAAGGCTTCGAGGTCGGCGTCCTGCTGAGCGGCGCGCAGGAGCGGCACTACCAGGAATTCGTCCACCTCATCCAGCCAGGCGATGTGTGGCTGTCCAGCACCTGGGAGCCACACGCTTGGCGCGCGGTAGGGCCGAACACACAGGACGTCGTGTGCATCTTCCTGGCCGGTCATCTGGCTGACGAGCGGTTCGGGGAGATGTCGTGGCTGGACCTATTCGCGGCTCACCCCAGCGACCGGCCGCGAGTGACCGATGAGGACACGCGGAGCCGCATCCTGGCTCTGGGGCAAGACCTGCTGGCTGAACTGGTGAACAAGGAGCCGCGGTGGGAGAGCGCGGTGCGCTTCGACCTGCTGCGCGTGCTGTTCACCCTCAGTCGCGGTTGGGCCCCGCCCACGGCGGCAACAGCCAAGGCTGCTGGTGCCAGGCCGTCGGACCTGGCGCGGGTGATGCCCGCGCTGCGACTGGTTTACGCATCCCCCACGCGGCGGGTGAGCCTGGAGGAGGCGGCGCAGGAGTGCGGCCTGAGCCGCGCGAGGTTCTGCATGGTCTTCAGGAGCACCATGGGCCTGACGTTTGGCGAGTCCTGCATGCGGGCCCGGCTCGCCCTCGCCGCTCACGAACTGCTGAACAGCGATACATCGAACGAGAGTATCGCCGGACAGACCGGCTTCTCCGACGCCAGCCACTTCCACCACAGCTTCATGAAGCGCTACGGCTGCACACCGGCCCAATACCGGAGACGAGGGCGGCTGGTCGAGAATGCCCCGCCATTCGGGCCGAGCCTGGCGGGCACGTAGCCGCCCCTGTGTTCTCCCGAAGCGGAGCAGTAAGAGTAGTGCGCCACTTGTGTGGGCATGGCAAAGCTTATCCCTACTATGTCTCTATGAATGCAGCATTATCATACGGGCGCGGAGGGCGCTCACCAGGCCAACAGAAAGGGCGCGCTGAACAGCGCGCCCGTGGAACCGGCCCACAACGACACCAACCCAACTGGTAGAACAAGGTGCCGCTCAATGTGATACTTGGCAGCCTTGTATAGCGGATACCAACGCAGTGTGGGCTTCAAACCTCCGCGAGGTCAGGCTGGCGCGGACCAGGCGGATGGGGGTCAGGGGGTGGGAGACGGCGGCAGGAAAGAAGAAGGGGCGCGCGTTCGCGCGCCCCTTCGGTCAGCGCTCTGTTGTGAGGCTAGTTCGCGATTCCAATCGGGCAGAGACCGCGGATGGGCCGGCCTTCGCTGTGCATGGTCGAGCCGGAGTAGCCAGTCTCATCAGAGCAGCACTCGCAGTCCGGCGTAATCGCCTGGAGCGCCTCAGCATTGAACCAGGCCGCGTGGCCATCAGCGAAGCCGACATTGCCACCACCCATATGCCGGGTGTACTTGGCACGGAAGGACGCATCGCTCAGCCACTCGTCATACATGTCCTGGTCCAGCCCGCAGTCCTGCGTGTCCGGGCAGTTCTCCCAGTCGGCGTTGCCGCAGCCGGTGCCGCAGAGGTTGTACATCATGTCACCGACGCCAAGGATATTGGCGTAGATCGAGGAGTCGCCGGCGACGACGCAGTTCGACACGTCTGGGACTTGGGACGTCTTGGCGTTGGTCAGACCGTTCTGGGCGAAGCAGATCGTGGTCTCGGCCGCGCCGGTGTCCTCGCTAGACATGCTGTTCTGCGCCATGGAGTCAGTAATAGTCCCGCCCCAGCCCGGCGGGAAAGACAGACAGCAGGGTCCACCGCCACAGTCCGGGTCGTTTCGGCCCCACCCGCCCTCGGTCTCCTTCAGATAGGCCAGGTAGCCCCTGCCGTAGTTGGGAACGATCCAGCGTGCGACGATGGCGCGACGAGCACTGGGACAGCGGTAGACGTCGCGGTTCTTGACGTACTCATCGAAGATGACCGGCCAGCGAAGGAACGGATTCGCCTGCGGGGCGCGGTTGCAGCAGTCGTTCTCGCCCCCGCCTCTCCCGGGGTTGTGGGAGAAGTACTCTTTGGCCTCGGGGTTCCTTTCGCAGGACGGGAACATCTCGTAGTCAGTGAGGTACATCTGCACTGCCGTGGCGACGTTCTTCACGTTGGAAAGGCACTGAATCTTGCGCGCAGACTCACGAGCGCGCGCGAACACAGGAAACAGCATTGCAGCAAGGATCGCGATAATCGCGATCACCACTAACAGCTCGATGAGGGTAAACCCTCTGGTACGTCGGTTCACAGTTCGCACACCTCCTAGAGGAAGTAGGGGAGTCACATACGACACGAACGACGCGCCGAACCTCGGCATTCACCTCCTTTCAGCGGCTGACCCTTCTTTGGACGAGCAGCCGGGATGCCGCGAGACACGCGGTACGGCGTCCGCAGTGAGCGGCAGGAAGAAGACGGGGCTGGCACGCCAGTGCGGCCGTACCCACGGGACCTTCACCTTCTCCCAAGCCATCCTAGGATAGTGGCCACGGTCGCACTTGTCAATACGAGTCTCGGCATGCGAGCGGAGGGCCGCAGAGAGAGCGGCGGAGCGCCAGGGAGGCGCTCCGCCCTCGCCAATGGCCGTGAATACGCTTACGGAACCGGACAGAGGCCTCTGATCTTCCGGCCTTCGGTGTAGATGTAGTAGTTGGAGCCGCCGGTCTTGGGGGAACAGCACTCGCAGTAGGGCGCATTCGCCATGAAGGCTTCAGCACTGAACCATGAGGCGTGCCCGTCCGCGAAGGCGATATTCGAGCCACCAAGGTGGCGCGTGTATTTGGATCGGAAGCTAGGGTCTGCCCACTGCGAGACCTGGGCGTCGCTCAGCCCACACCACTCAGTCCCCGCGCAGTCGCCGTTCATCGCGCAGCTATCTGCCGGCGAGTAGTAGTTCGCCCCGCAGACACCGAACAGCATGCTGGCATCAGGGGTGCTGACCTGACCCGGGTACATCATGGCATCGCCGCCGACGACGAACCACGAGGGGTCGTCGATCTGGGAGGTCTTCATCTCCGGCCACTGGTTGGTCAAGCCGAGAGTCAACTCCGGCGCGCCGGTGGCCTCATTGCCCTGGAAGCCAAGGCCCGCGCTCTGCTGCTGGCCGATAGAGTCCGTCACCGTGCCGCCCCAGCCCGGCGGGTAGACGACCGTGCAGATCGGGGCCGGGGTGCCCGTCCCCCATGAGCCCTGCGTGTCTCGCAGATAGTGCCACCAGGGCGCGGTGTACTCGGGAATGATGACCTGGGGGCCGAATTGCAGCTTGGCGCTCGGGCACCGCCAGATATCGCGGTTCTTCACATACTCATCCAGGATGACCGGCCATCGCCCATAGGGGTTGGCCTGGCAGGCACGGTTGCAGCACTGTCCCGAATGGCTTCTGCCGCCGGGAGCGGTGGCAAAGAAATCCAGAAGGTCCTGATCGTGGTTCGGCTTCGCGGGGAATCGGTCGTAGTCACTCAGGTACATCTGTACGGCAGTTGCAATGTTCTTGACATTGGAAAGGCATTGGATCTTGCGAGCGGATTCACGCGCTCGCGCGAATACTGGGAACAGCATTGCAGCCAGAATCGCAATGATCGCGATCACAACCAAGAGCTCGATGAGGGTAAAACCACTGCGGCGTCGGAACGCCATAGGATCGCCTCCCATACGTCAGAGATGGATGCGTCGGCGCCAGGAGATCGTGCGCTTCAGGACGGCGGTGCGGTCGCGTCACCTCCTTTCCAGCAGCAACCCGCTTCAGACCGAAGGTACGAGGAAGCCATCGTGTGCGTTCTGCCCCAGCGTCACTCTACATGGTAACAGAGGCCCCGCCGGGAAATGCTGTGATGTTCAGGCGAAAAGTTGTGATTTGCCGCTAAGGTCGGAGCAGACGGCGGCAGGCTAGGCAGCCTGTCCCACAACGGCTACATGCCGGCGAGACGGCGGCGGTAGGCCCGGGGCGAAACGCCCGTTGCGCGGGTGAACGCGTGGCTGAAGTTCGTCGGGTCGGTGTAGCCCAGCGATTCGCCTATCTGCGAAACGGTCATGTCCGGCTTCTCGAGCAAGCCCTTTGCGGCCGATATCCGAAGCTCGTGGAGGTAGTCGGAGAACGATGACCCCAGATACCTGGAGAAGAGGTGGCCGAGGTAGTCCGGGCTGTAGCCGACGGCGGCCGCGACGTCGCCGAGGCGCAGCGGGCGCCTGAAGTTCGCCTCGCAGTAGCGCAGCGCGGCGCGCATCGCGCGCCAGATGCGGGGGTCGGCCGAGATGGTCAGCGCTTCGGTCTGACGCAAGCCGGCGGCCGCGACGCGGCGCAAACGGCGTACCAGGATGCAGCTCAGGTACTTGAGCAGGCCGTGCACCGACTGCGCCCATCCCCAGTCACGCCTGCCGAGTTCAGCGGCGATGGCGGCCGCGATGCTCTCTATATCCGTGTTGCCATCGAGCAGCAGCCTCGGGCCGACGGTGTAGGTGAGCCGCGGCGCATAGATGGAATCATCCAGGCGGGCCACGGTGCCATCAATCGCGACCCAGAAAACGTCGTAGTGAGAGGGCGGATCGGAGGGAACCTCCTTGTGGTCGACACCCGGGCCGATCATGAGGAGCTGCCCCGGAATGAGGTCGAAGACGCGGGAGGGAGTGACGATGCGGGACCGGCCCTGGAGGACGAGTGCGAATTCGTGGTAGGCAGCGACGTGGCGCCCCAGGGTCTCCGGCACGTCAGAACGGGATCCAGGTTCACCCGCGGCGTAAAGGATATCCCTCATCGGCCGCCTGGCCGCGAGACCGCGCAGCCTGGCCTCGACCAACTGCGCCAGTTCCTGGGCTGGCCTCTGATTATCGCCTGGCATATCCTCGTCCCGGGTGTGGCGTTGGCGATGGATAGGGCAGTTCGCCCTCGGGGCACGACTTCCTTTGCCAAATCGCGGCCGGGCTGCAATGCCGGGGCGCTGCGCGGCGAACCTCCCCCTCGCCCCGTCAGGCGAGATCCGTCAGTTGGCCGGGTGCCGGTCGAGCGCGACGATCCGCCGGGCGACGTCGGAGAGCTTCCGATTGTGGTGACTGCTGGTGCGCTTGAGCCAGCGGTAGGCTTCCTGCTCGCCCACCCGCATGTCTCGCATGAGAATGCCCTTCGCCCGCTCGATGAGCTTGCGGGCCTCGAGCGCGGTCTTGAGGTCGCCGACTTCGGCTCGCAGCAGTTCGAGATCGCTGAACCGAGCGCGCGCGGTGGAGATGGCCGCGGCGAGGCGCTGGAGCGTGATGGGCTTCAGCAGGTAACTGAAAACGCCCGCTTCGGCGGCCTCCTCCATCAGGCTATGGTCGGCGTGCGCGGTGACGATGATGATGGGGACCATCCTCTCGGCAGTGATAGCGCGCGCCGCCTCGATGCCGTCCATGTGGGGCATACGGATGTCGAGAAGGATCACATCGGGATCGGTCGTGCGGGCCAACATGACGGCCTCGTGCCCATCTCGGGCCTGCGCCACGACCTGGTGACTGAGCGCCTGCGACAACTGGACGAGGGCGGCTCGGATGGCCTCCTCGTCATCAGCAATTAGCACCCGCAGCGATTCCACGGCCTCCCTCCACGAGCACCACCGCGTCGTGTCCCTCGAAGGCACTCAAGGGCCCACGGCAGGGCACGGATCCCCGAGCCATGCTCCTCAGCGCCGCCACCGCCGCGTTCCGCGGCGGGCTGAGCGGCTGCGGCAGTCGCCCTTTGCGCCGGGCACGCGGTCCGCGACCAACGTTCGCGAACCGTGACACCGCCGCTGCTGGGTTATTCCACAAACGCCAGGCTGCCGGGATGGCTACTTCCGGGCACGAATCCCGCGGCAGCGGCCTCAGAATCGCTCTGGGACTGTGGAATGATAGCCGTGAAGATAACGCGAGGTTACCGCACGGCTGTGACGCGGCAGCCATGTGGGCCGGCGACCATGAAAGTGAGAACCATCCGTCGTCGATGCCGGCGGGTGGTTCCATTTTTGTCGGTTGGAGGCGCGGGGGATGTCTGAGAACTCCTTGGAAGTGAAGGTTCGGAGCCTGGTGGACACGAGCCTCGAGAAGCTCGGGCGGATCGAGCGGGCCGAAAAGCGGCTCTGGTTCCTGGCTCTCGGGCTGTTCCTTCTTCTGGCAGTCAGCCTGTCCCTGATGGACACCACGACGGTCTTCCAGGAGCGGATCGGGCGCGGCTGGACCACCCAGGCCGTCTCGCTGCTGAAGGATTACGGCCTGTCGGGCGCGCTCCTGATCGTCGCGTGGCTGATCTGCGCCTACTTCTACGAGAAGCTCGTCAGTGTACGGAAGCAGAACCGCGAACTGGTGCAGGCGCTGGAATCGGTGGCGCGCACTCTCTCGAAGAGGAACCAGCAACTCGACACCTGGTCGCAGCTCAGCCACGCGCTCATCACCAACTTCAATCTGCCGCGACTACTGGAGCTGATCGCGCGCACGGCGGCCGAGGTGACGGAGTCGGACTGCGCGGCGGTGATCCTGGCGGAGCGGGGCGCGCGGCATCTCCGCCTGGCGGCAATACACGAGCGGGGGCTCCAGATCGAACTGGCCGAGCGCGTGGCGGCGATCGTGATCCGCACCGGCCACGCGATCTGCGTGTCTCCCGATGCGCCGCCGGAGGAGATCGACCGGCCCGACCTGCCGTGGGATGATCTGATCTCGCTCTCAGCCGAGCCGCTGGTGTCATCGGAGAAGACGGTCGGCGCACTGCTGGTGGGGCGGTTGCATCCCCGCGATCCCTTCCCGCACCATGTGCTCGACACCCTGGACTCATTCGCGAACCAAGCATCCATCGCCCTGGAAAAGGCGCATCTATACGCGGAGAACCAGAAGCAACTTGATCGCCTCGGGAGACTGCTCGATGACCTGCATACCACGCAAGCCCAGCTGAGCGAAGCCGAGAAGACAGTTGGCCTCGGGGTGCTATCCGGGGGCGTGGCCTATGTCATCAACAATCCCGTAGCCGGGATCATGGCGCGCGTTGACCGGCTGCTGGCAGGCAAAGAGCTGGATCGCCAGGCGCTTGGAGATGAGCTGGGCGCGATTCGCCGGCAGACGGCGCGAGTCGCGGGGACGCTGACCGGGCTGCTCGCGATGGCGCGCAGGCCCAGCAGCGGCCGTGTGGATCAGGTTGATCTGAACCAACTCATACATGTGACCCTGGACGTCATGCGCCAGGAGTACCGCGCGGCCGGGATCGAGATAGAAGAGTCGTTCGATGCTCTGCCCCATGTCCGGGCGAATGCCTCGCAGCTCCAGCAGGCGTTTCTCAACCTGTTCGTGAACGCGCTGCACCGGATGCCGTATGGCGGCCGCCTCTCGGTTCGGACGCAGGGTTCACGTGCTGACTGGGTGCAAGTCGAGATAGAGGATGTCCGGGATGAGATCCCACCGCAGATATCCGACCGCGCCATCGAGATGTACGGCGTGTGGGATGTCGACCGGGTCGAAACCGGCCTGGGACTCGCGGCCGCGGAGCGAATCATCCGCTCCCAGGGCGGCACGCTCATCGCGGATGGCAGTGCGGGCGTCGGCACACGAGTGTGCGTCAAGCTGCCCGGCGCGAACGGCGACGTGGCGGACACGCCTGGGTCCGAATGGCCAGGCAGCGAGGAAGCGCTGGTCGGCGCGAGCGCAGCGGATATGAGCGACTGAGCGCGCCCGGGACGGTTGGCGCCATCGGCCTGCCCGAGCGTGCGAGGACGGACGATCAGGCCCCGGAGTACGGGCTGAGGTCGAGAAGGGCCTCCCGGTAAGGAGGTGCTTCTTGTTGGCCCGGTGCGGGGATGCTCGAGCCCTCACGAGCGTCTCCACCGGGCCTGGAGTCATGAAGCGCGCCTATAACGGGGCGGCACGGACCGTGCCTCCCCGTTCCATTCACCTCTGATGCACGACCTCCACGATGCTGCGCTCGGCGAGCGGGAAGAGGATGCGCAGCTTCTTCACGTCGGCGAGGGCTGAATCGGCCCACTTGGGCAGAGGCACGTTGGGGTCGGGTGACAGGCGGAGCGCGGGGATGGGCTGCCACCCGCTGCCGGTGTCAACCTCGGCCACGAATCGCGAGAGCAGGCGCTCTCGCCAGTCGGACCGGTAGAGGTCGTCGAGAAGGTAGTCCGGGCGGATGTGTCCGGCGAACAGCGGGGTGATCCCGTCCCAGAGCGATGCCCCCTCTCGCAGTGGCCCGATGACCATCCACTGTGTCAAGCGCCAGGCGTTGCCCATCTCCGGGCTGATGGAGTGGCCGAAGGGGATGATCTGGAACGCGCCGAGATCGCCCACCGGCGAGGTCGAGATGTCTACTACCCCCGCGTGGTTCGCCCTGATGCGCCCGACCCCAGTGTAGAGCGCGCCGAGGAAACGGCCCACCCCAGAGACGGGCTTGACCACCCAGCCGAGCAGATACTGGGAGCCATCGGCATAGACGAAGGTCACACTGCCACCGGCGCGATTGTCGAACTCGGCGGCGATGGGGTAGCGGGCAGGGCGCTCAACGACGATGACTAGCACGTCGCCGCGGGCCGGGACATACCCGTCCTCGATGGGGATCAGCTCGTCGCCAACGCGCCGGTAGATCACGTTGCCGACCAGCGGCGCTCCCCCCCCGCCGAAGAGGCCTTGGCCGGCCGGGATGTCGGTGTAGACAGAGGAGTCGAGGCTGAGGAACGAGCTGTAGGTGGATGACGCGGTCAGCATCTCGCGTGGCAGGATCGAGAATACGACGCCGCGGTCATCCTCCGCGTTGTAGCCGACGGTGATGTGGATGGCGTTCACCGCGGTGGCTGCGACGTGGCCCGGCGCGACCCACTTGCTGGCGGTGTATCCCTTCCGGCTCACCTGTGTTGTGTAGCGCAGCACATGGCCGATCGTCTGCCAGGTCAGGCCAGCATCCCGGCTGGCGCTGATCTCGCCGTTGGCGTCATTGACGACGCACAGGCGAAGGATCTCCCGGGCTCCGCCTTGAGCTTCGAGCTGCGAGCACGGGGCGACCAGGGAGGCGACAAGCAAGAGCGAGAGGATGACTGGATTACGCATTCCTCACCTCTGGGGTGCGGTTGTGCAGCAGCGCCAGCGCGAGCGCGATGGTCTGACGCGCGGCCTCGGCGAGAGGGTTCACGCGCGCGGCGAGCGCGGCGGAGGACCGCTCGCGGTCCTGCCATGCGTTGACGATGGAACGGGACAGCTCCTGTGGGTCGAGATGGTCCGTGGAGGTGGCGATCGGCAGGCCCAGCTCGCCCATCAGGCCGACGACTTTGGGATCGTACGAGATGGCCACGAGCGGGCGGCGGCAGATCGCGCCGAAGATGAGGGCGTGCAGGCGCATGGCGACCACCAGGTCGCAACCGCCGATCAGCGCGAGCACCTCGCGGGCCGTCAGGCGCGGGCGTACGATCTCCGCGGGCAGGGGGAGTCGAGCCGCGACGGTATGGGCGAACTCGACATCCGCCGGGAACTGCATCGGGATCAGCAGCGGGCGCAGGCCGAGCTGCTGGCACGGCGGGCCGATCGCTTCCGCGAGGGCCGATGCGATCGCATCCGACGGCGTTCCTGGGGGTCGGCGGAGGGCCAGCGTCAGCGATGGGCGCGGGTCTGTCGCCAACTGAGCCCTCTCCCATGCCGCTGCGGTGTCCGCCTGGGAGGGGGGTGACAGAATGAACGCCGGATCGGCCGCGGTGTACACCTCGCGCGTGACGCCGAGGGCGCGGAGCGCGGCCTGAGACAGGCCGTCGCGAACCGACAGCAGGGCAACCTTCGAGAGCGTGTACCGGGTCAGCGAGCGAGCCCACGGGCGCCGCAGCGGGCCGATGCTGTGGCCGATGCACGCAACAGGCACGCCAGCGGTGAGGGCAAGCTGGATGATGCCGAGGTAGTAGAGAGGCGAGCGCCAACTCGTCGCGTCCTGGAGGAGGCCTCCGCCGCCGCTGATGAGCAAATCGCTCTCGCTCATGTGGGCGAAGGCGGAGCGGAAGCCGCGCGGCACGGCGGCGACGTCGTGCTCAGCCGCGGTGGCCTCGGGGTTGCCCGAGAGCACAGTCAGCTCGGCGTCCGGCGCGAGGCCCCGGACGCCTTGCACCAGGCCGGCGAGGATGGCTTCGTCTCCCGCGTTGCCAAAGCCATAGTAGCCGGAGACAAGGATGCGCGGATGTCGGGTCATGGCTCCGTCAGGCGAGGGCGACGGTCCAGGATCAGGCGCCACACCACGACGACGACCACACCCACGATGGCGCCGAGCCAGATGCCGTTGGCGGTCCGGAGAAAGCCGATGTGCAGAGGCGAGTGGAAGTGACAGAACGTGTTCAGCAGGGAGATCTGGCCAATGCCCGCGAGCACCGCGACCAGTGGCAGCCAGGCACGCCTGCCCCGCAGTGAGAGCGCGATCAGCAACATGAGGGCCGGGTGGCCGAGCAGGAACTCCTTCGTGCGGGGGCGGACGAACAGCAGGGACTCGAGCAGGCCGCGCAGCCTCAGCTCGCCGCCGGTGGGCGCGACTGCAGGCTGGTTGCCGCTGCGACTGACGGCGAACGCGAGCGCGGCTAGGGCGATGAGTAGCACGGCGCCGATGATCATCGTGATCGGCTGGCGGAAGAACCGGAGCGAGCGCAGTCTGACCCTCGCCCACCAGTGCCCAAGCGGTTCCGCCCTCCCCGGCGCATCGGCGACCGCGACCGCGAAGGCGAGCACGAGCGGGGCGAGGTAGGCGAGCTTGACCCCGGTGAAGACGCCAACGCCCTCGAGGTACCGGACCGGTGAGTAGAGCCCCACGATCAGCATGGCGCCGACGAGGGTGATGGCGCAGGTGACGAGCAGGCCGATGACGGCCCTGCCGGTCAGCTTGCCCGCACTGAGACCGAGCTCAGAGGCGCGAGACCACTGCATCGCCCAGACGAGCGAGAGCGCGGGGAAGATGCAGGCTGCAGCGAGGCCGGAGACAGGGACCACGAGGGAGCGCTTTGCGGCGACGAGAGCGGCCCCGAGGATGAGCGCCGAGACGAAGGTGGCCCACGCGGGCGCGGGGCCGATGGGGGCGAGGCGCCGAAGTAGCAAGACGAGCGCGGCAGGCAGGGCGAACAGCACGAGGGCGCGCGCCCATGCCGGGGGCCAGCCGCTCGGCGCGGCGAACGGGGCGGGGGGACTGATCCGGAACCCGCCTCCCCGGAGGGTGTTCGCGATGTTCGCCACGTAGCGCGCGTTATTCGCCACCGGGTCGGGCTGCGGGCGCACGATCAGGCGAACGTAGCAGGCGCGGATGTTGCGCTCCTCGACAGCGCGCTCATACCGGGCCACAGCCGATTCCGGGGAGATGGTCAGCATGTCAGCATCGGTGATACTGTGAACGCGAATCAGGCGGTGGGGGAGCTTCGCGGCAAGCGTGTCGCCGCCCTTCTGGCTGACGATCTCGACGTAGCCGTACAGGAGATCGGACTTGTCGAAGGCCTCGGCCGCGCTGCCCAGGAGGTCGTGAAAGCCCAGGACCTGGTCCTCTCGGAAGACGATCAGGCGGGCGCCGGCAGCCTTCGCCTCCTCCGCGGCCGCTTTGACGGCCTCAGGGGACGCGGCGTTGAAGTTCATCAACCTGCCGACCAGCCTCAGGCCCGCGCCCCGAGCCTCCTGGATGTCCTCGGGGCGAAGCAGGACCGGCACTTTGGCGAGCTGATCCATCGCCATCTCGCGAACGACGACGGCGGGCGTCCCTGATTCGACCAGGCCGATCTCGACCTGGGGCAGCTTTGCGTGGAGGGCCACCGCGAGGGCTGCGAGGAGGCTGGGGTCGGGAGAGACGAGGCTGGTCGCGCCGGGCAGGCCCAACGGTAGGACTTCCCCGAGGGCCACCAACTCGCCGACCGTCACCTCCCGCACCGCGAGCGCGGTCGCGCCGGCCGTGCGGAGCTCGTTCAGCGCCTGCGAGAAGGGGACGCCGCCAGCCATGGCGAGCTGCCGGACGTCGTCGGCGTCAACGATGATCTCGACCGCTCGGTTGCTGCGCTCGACACCGGCGCGGCCCAGAGCGAGGAAGATGGCGGCTGTCAGGCCCACCACGACGAGGAGAGCGAAGAGCTTGTCCGAGCGATCCACGATGGCTCCTTCCCCCGAGCCGAAGTGCGGTGCATTGTAGCATGGCGCGCGGGGAGG
>Ga0315293_10002496_pt1 | contig 17654 bp, 14 predicted proteins | sample YL17G13_20_MG_FD_203071 | JGI IMG/M metagenome (GOLD analysis project Ga0315293, IMG submission 203071) | Sediment microbial communities from Yellowstone Lake, YNP, Wyoming, USA - YL17G13_20 | ecosystem: Environmental > Aquatic > Freshwater > Lake > Sediment | place: USA: Wyoming | collected...
CCGGCTCGGACAACGGCGTTTACTTTTACAAGCTGTTTCCCCAGAGCGGTTTCGCCATGGAAAAAGGGAATTCGCCGTTCGCCGAAAATCTTGGCCTGCTGGCACCCGGGGATCATGAAATCAGGGTGATCGTCAAGGACCGGCAGCAAAACCAGGCCGTAGCCGTGGTCCCGCTACGCAAGTTCCCGATCGTGGAGAGGGCTTTTCAAAAGGAATACGAGCTGAATGCGGGCCAGCGCCGGGTTTTGGCCGACAGCGATCTTTCAATCTATATCAACCGGGACGACGTGGTCATAAAAATCAAGGATTTCCCCATGCCGCCAGCCTGGATCACGCTGAAAATCCTGCAGGGAAATCAGGAGCAGGTCGCCGCGGCCAAGGAGTACAGCGAAGGGGTCTTTTTTTGCTTCAAACCTTTGAACGATGAAATGCGCGTGCAATTGCGCTTCATCCTTTCCGACGGCCGGCAGGCGGTGGAAGAACTGCACAAGAACATCCTGCTGCTGGTCCTTAAAAGCCGAACCGCCCGCCAGTTCCGCTATGGCGATTTCCTCGCCGCTTTCGCCGCTGGAAGCGTATTGGAGCCGACGGTCCTGCAGCTCGAAAATGTGGAATTGCCTGTCGATTATCCCATGCTGGCTGGCCCGGTGAGCGTTGCCCCGGTCCATTTTACATTTTTGGACACGGTTTTTTTCAAGTTTAAAATTCCTCGCGATCAGGCGCGTCAGGAGCAGCTGGGGATTTTCAGATACCAGGCCAGCGGGAAAAAGTGGAACTATGTCCAGACCCAGAGGGTTCCCGAAAAGGAGTATCTGGGCTGCCGGGTTTTGAGTGGAGGGATTTTCGCCCTGCTGCGCGACGTGGATCCTCCGCAAATAAGTTTCCGCGGCCGCCGCGTCTGGCGTTCTGAAGCTCATGAAAAACTCGTGGTCCGACTGCTTGACCGGGGCAAGGGGATCGATGAGGGGACCGTGGCGGTCTTTATCAACGGCCAAAAGGCGGAATGCGAATACGATCCCGATTGGAGGCATATTCTGATCGATGCGACCGCCGGGGCGCGCCGGGGCAAAAATGACTTGCTGGTTCAAGCGGCCGATTTTGCCGGCAACCGCAGCGTTGAAACTTTTCATTTTCTTTGCAAATAAGACCGGGCACGTTTTTGTGCAGGGACTGTGGAAATCTGTTTTAATTACTTTATAGAATCTTATGGAATATGGATTTCCTCGGATTGCATACTTTCTATCTGTTGGAAATGCCTATAATAAATGCAATTACCAGAAATAACCAATGGATCTTGATTCCGGAAGTCTAACCATTCTAATCCACATTAATTCAGGGTTGACAGCCGAAAGTAAAAGTGCGAAAATCGGCCTGTTTTGATTTTGTTCTGTATAAATATTCTACACCTTGGCGGTATGAAAAGGATTCAAGCGTCAGCGGAGGAAGGATGCCGTTCATTGAGTCTGGCAACAATATTCCGGAAGATGTGCTATTCATCCGCCTGCGCCTGCTCGGCGATATCATTTTTACCATCCCGGCCATCGAAATTTTCAAGAAACAGCGGCCACAAAGCCGGGTTCATTACGTGGTCGAAGAACGATTCCGTGAACTGGCAGAAATCATCCCCAAAATAGACAACATCATCACGGTTCCGGTTAAACCGGGTTGGCGGGATATCTGGAATTTCCGCAAAAAAATAAAAAGCTTGGGCATCCAGACCGCAATTGATTTTCATTCTGGTCCGACAAGCGCGTTGCTCACTTTTGCCGGCGGGGCTTCCATGCGGGTGGGGTACCGCACTCCCAACCGCAACTGGGCGTATACCCACATGCTTCCCCGCCGCAACGGAACCTCTCCCACCCACTCGGTCTTAAACCAAGCCAGGCTGCTGGAAAAGATCGGCATCCTGGTAGGCGAGCCCCCGCCGTTTCCCGCCCTGGACTTTTCACGGTTCCCCGTTTCCAAGCGCCTGGAAGCGGTCAGGGACATACGCCCCAAGGTGGTCATTCATTTGGGCGCCGGCAACCGCTTCCGGGATTGGGGGATGGAAAATTTCTCCGCCTTGATCAGCAGCCTGAGCGCCAGGCGGATTCCGGTTTTCCTGATCGGTCACAACGATGAGGAAAAACAGCGGGCCGCCAATTTGAGCAAAATGCCCCACGCGTTCGACTTCTCGGGAATGCTGGCGGTCCGCGAGCTGCTGCAGCTGATCGCCGGGGCTGCGGTTTACCTGGGGGCCGATTCGGGGCCTTTGCACCTGGCATCCCTGACCGCAACGCCGCTGGTGAGCTTTTTCGGCCCCAACCTGCCCCAGATCAGCGGCCCCTGGAGAAAAGAGAACGTGGAGATCATGCAGCTGGACATGCCCTGCCGGCCATGCTCGCAAAGGAAATGCAAATATGCTACAATTCCCTGCATGCGGAATATCGCGGTCGAAAAGGTCAGTGATGCGCTCGACAAGTTCCTTAAATAACCTGGCCTTCGCCCTGCTGCTGGCATTCCTCTTTTTGATCGATGTCTCGATCGCCGGCTGCTATATCCTTTTGACCATGATCCTGCTTATATTCCTGCATCACTTGCTGCGCGGGGGCGAATTTCCTGTGCCGCCGTTTTTTTGCTATTTTTTCGCCGCTTATATCTTTTTTACCCTGTTGGCCACCGTCTTCTCGGTCGATCGGGCAACCAGCATCCGCGACAACAAGGAGCTGCTCATTTTCCTGCTGATCCCGCTCTATCTCTGGCTGCTCGATTCCTGGAAGCGGCTTTGGCTTTCCTTATGGACCGTGCTGGCCGCAGCGGTATTTTCGTCGCTGGTGGGGATCGTCACGGCCTTCAGCAGGGGCTTCGGCAAGGAGGTTTTGCTCGCGCAGCGCTTGCGGGGATTTACCTCGCACTGGATGACCTATGCCGGCCTGCTGCTGTTTCCCTTCATCTTTTTTTTCGTGCTGCTGTTGCTGGGGAATGGGAAAAAACGGGCGCTTGTCATATCGGGAGCGCTGGGGGCTATGCTGGCCGCCGTCGCCTTCTCCCTGACGCGCAACGTCTGGCTGGGCATCGCTGTATCCCTGGCGCTCTTCCTTGCTTTTTTCAAGCCCCGATACGCCCTGGCGCTGGCACCGCTGCTGGTGGTCCTGGTCTTGCTGGCGCCGTCGGTGGTCAGGACCCGAGCGCTGTCCATCGTCGACCTGAGGGACAGTTCCAACCGCGACCGGATCTACATGTTCTATTCGGGATGGCGCATCTTCCAGGACCGTCCCTGGACCGGGGTGGGGAGCGGCAATATCGAAAAGGTCATCGCCGGCAATGAGACGCGCTACCGCCATCCCCAGGCCGAGAAAATCAACATGCACCTGCACGATAATTTTCTACAGATATTGGCCGAAAGGGGGATGTTCGCCCTGGCCAGTTTCCTGCTGGCCTGCTTGTTCATCATCCTGCAGCTGCTGAAGTCGCTGCGGTCCAGAACGGGGGAGTGGCGCGTCATCACCATTGGCGTCCTTTTTGCATTCATCGGCTTTCTGATCGCCGGCCTGTTCGAATACAATTTTGGCGACAGCGAAATCAAGTTCATGTTGTTTTATTTTTTAAGCCTGCCTTTCCTAAGCCTAAAAGGGGAGAACCATGTTCAATCCAAAACGAGTCAATGAGATCTGTTCCAGTTTCTCCGCAAAGAAGATCCTGGTCTACGGGGATATCATCCTGGATCGCTATGTGTTCGGACAGGTCGAACGCATTTCTCCGGAAGCCCCGGTGCCGGTGGTCAGGGTCAGTTCGGAAGAATTGCGCTTGGGCGGTGCCGGCAACGTCGTGGCCAATATCGACCATCTCGGTGCCGGCGGCCTGCTGCTGGGAGTCGTTGGCGACGATGCTTTTGCCGCTGAAATATTGAAGATAAAAAAAACCGGAAATTTGTTGATCCAGGATCCGCAGAATCAGACCATCACCAAGACCCGGATTATTTCCCAGCGCCAACAGATCGTCCGCGTCGACCGCGAGGAAAAGATCATCCTCAATCCGGCGCTGCTGGAGCAACTCGGGGCGCGGGTGAACTCCGCCCAGATCGATGCCATCATCGTTTCCGATTACGGCAAGGGAACCGTGAACGCCGAGGTGATGGCCATGTTGAAGGAAAAGGCCGCCACGGGAGGCATTCCCCTCATCGTCGATCCCAAGCCGCCCCATTTTGCCTTTTACCGTGACGTGACCGCTATCACCCCCAACCTGAAGGAAGCCGAGGCGATGTTCGGCAGAGCCATCGACTCCGATGATGACGCCGTCCTGGCCTTGCAGCATATCCGCCGCAAATACCGCACTCAATTCACCCTGATTACCAGGGGCGGCAACGGGATTTCAGCTGCGGCCAAGGGCGGCAAGATATTCCATCTGCCCGCTTTCAGCCATGAAGTGTTCGATGTCACCGGCGCCGGCGATACCGTAGTTGCCGTTTTTACCCTGGCCCTGGTCTCCGGAGCCTCCTTGCGCGAGGCGGTGGCCCTGGCCAATGCCGCCGCCTCCATTGTGGTGGAAAAAATCGGCACGTCGCAAGTCAGCCCGGAGGAGTTGAGAACCAGGATCGCCTATATCCAGAAGCGACATTGACCCGGCTGCAGCTGCTGAAAACGTTGGCCCCCGGCTTTCTGCCGTTGGTCGTTTACATCGTCGCCGACGCGCTGTGGGGGACAAAAGTCGGTCTGGCCGTGGCTGTTGTCTCCGGGTTCGTCGAGCTGGCGGTCTCCTATGCCAGAGAGAGAACGTGGGACCGTTTCGTCCTGTACGACACCCTGCTGATCATACTGATGGGCGGCGTCTCGCTTTTGCTGGACAACGACATTTTTTTCAAACTGAAACCGGCTTTGGTGGAACTGGTCTGTTGCCTCCTTCTGGGCGTATCGGTCTACTCCCCGGTGAACATCATGCTGGCTATGTCCCGCCGCTATCTCAAGGGCATGAAAATGGGCGAGGAGCAGGTCCGGGCAATGACGCGCAGCATGAAGGCGTTGCTGTACATCATGCTGGGTCATACCGCTTTGATCGTCTACGCCGCATTCGCCCTGCCGCTGCGCGCCTGGGGGTTCATTTCCGGCGGATTGTTCTATATCCTGTTTGGTGTCTATTTTTTGGCGGAGTGGGCCCGCGGCAAGCGGAGAAAGCTCCAGCAGCAAGAGTTATTTTCCGACGAGGAATACTTCGATCTCGTCGACGGCGAAGGCAAGGTCCTCGGCCAGGCGCCGAGGAGCATCTGCCATTCGCGCCCCGGCTTCCTGCATCAGGTGGTTCACCTGCATATCGTCAACGCCAAAGACCAGATTTTTTTGCAAAAACGATCGTTGAACAAGCAGATCCAGCCGGGAAAATGGGATACAGCCGTGGGCGGGCATGTGCAGAGCGGCGAAAGGATCGAACCGGCCCTGAAGCGCGAAGCCGGAGAAGAGCTGGGCCTGCGCGATTTCAAGGCCCTGCCCTTGGCCCGGTACCTTTGGGAGAGCGAATGCGAATCGGAACTGGTTTACATGTTCGTCGCCCGCGGTGAGCAGACCGGGCGTCTCAATCTGCAGGAGATGGAAGACGGCAGGTTCTGGAGCATCAAAAAGATCAAGGCCGCTCTAGGCAGAGGGATGCTGACCCCGAATTTCGAGTTTGAATTTCCAATCCTGCTGAAGCATTTTTTGGGCGGTACAAAAAAAAGGGCGGTGATTAAACCGCCCCAAAAGGATTTCGTGTAGCCCGTAGCGGAATTGAACCGCTCTTATAAGATTGAAAATCTTATGTCCTAACCGATAGACGAACGGGCCATGAAAATGAGCCGTGTTGGACTCGAACCAACGGCACCCGCCTTAAAAGGGCGGTGCTCTGCCAACTGAGCTAACGGCCCAACTTGGACCGCCATATATGTAACATATTTAACCGGGTATGTCAATCTCCAGGACTGGTCAGAATCCGGCACCAGGCATCACGCCAGACGATTTAACGCAGGTAAAAATTGAGGCCCACGGTGGCTGTTATTCCCCCCAGATCCAGCAATTCGAATCCTTCGAAATACCCCGACAGCCGGCCCCGCAAATACTGGTATTTACCCTCCAGGGCTAATGCCACGCTGGGAAGAATATGGAAAACCAGGCCGGCCCGGCCATTGAAACCGATACTGAAGGTTTTTGTTTCAGCGAAGCCTTCCTCTATAAAGCCATCGGGAAATATGACGAATTCTCCATATTGCTGGTACGTCCAGCTATAAAGGCCGACCCCGATGCCGAAATATGGGAAGAACTCAAAGCGATGGCCAAGGGGGTAAAATTTCAAATTCGCTTCAATGGGAGTGATGCGCAGCGAAATATTTTGGAAGATGGGGCTGTCATCCTGGTAGGTGTAATCCCTGTACTGCGTGTGAACGTCCTTGGCATAACTGCCGATTTCCATTGAAAATGAGGCATGGCGGCCGAGAAAAATTTCAAATTCAGCGCCGTAATAAATATCGAGCAGGTCGGCTTTGTTGAAAGCCAGGTTGAACATGTTGTCCGCCCACAAGTCTGAGCGCAGAGAAGGCGAGAAAATCCCTATTTTAAGATTGATGCTCTGGGAAAATAGGATCCCCGTTCCCAGGCCTATGAATAACAGTAAAATGAATGTGCGTTTCATTTTAACCTCCTGCCTTTCTGAATGCATACCAAATGCCAACTTGAGGCAGCCCTTTTTGTTGGAAAGTGTCCTTTTATCAGGACAGCAGGTGTTTGATTTTTCCGGCTTTAGGCAGAGAGTTAAAGCGGGCGATTTCATGCGCGCCTTTGAACAGGATCAGCGTCGGCACTCCGAGAACGAAGAACTTGCTGGCGATCGCCGGTTCGACGGTGATATCCACTTCATATGCGCCGATTTTTAAGCCTGTCAATTCGGCCAGCGTGGCCGGCAGGGTTTTGGCGATTTTTTGACAGGGAGCACAGCCAGGAGAACTGAAATCGAGAATGGTGTAAGGCCTGGAGCGCAGTTTTTGCTCCAGTTCAGCCAAGTTGATTTTTTCCATTATTTTTCCGCCAGCAAGGATTTGATCAGATCCGAGATCTGCCGTGAATTGCCGGCCCCCGACTTGAAATGAACCACAACGCCGCGGCGATTGATGAAAACCAAAGTGGGGATTGCCGTGACGGCATAGGCGTCAAAGCTGAGCCCTTCTACGGCTATGGCTATTGGGTAGGTGATCGTTTTTTTGCCCAGGTAATTTTTAATAAGGGCCAGTTCTTCGGCGACACTGGCCATTTCCCGTTTTACTGTGTCATCGCTGTAGCGGCCGTACAGTTTGCTGTAGCCGATGATCTGCAGGCCTTTACCCTGCCACTGCCGATATTCATCCAGCAGAACGGGCATCACTTCCCGGCAAGGGTCGCACCATGGAGCCCAGAAATCGATCACCACCACCTGCCCCCTGAGGAAGGCCAGGTTCAGCGGCGGGGAATTGAACCAGGTCTCCGCCTGCAGGGGAGGCGCCGGTTGGTTGAGGAGGGCGAGTTGCTTGAACTCCGCCTGCAAGTTGGCTTGCAGGTCCGGATCGCTGTTCAAAGCCATGGCTTTTTTCAGGTACTCCTTGGCTTTCTCCGGCTGCCGCTCATCCTTGGCCAGAGCTGCCAGGTTGGCATAGACCCTGGTTTTATATGGCAGCAGGGTTGTCGGCAAATCCGGGCTGGCCAGGAATTTCAGCGAATACTCTTCCCTGACCGCGCGTTGCGGACTCGAAAAAGCAAAGGCCAGGTAAATATCGAAAAACTGGGCATCTTTTTTCAGACGGGGTTCAATCTCTCTGAACAAGTTCTGCGCGTCGGTACTGCGGCGTCGGATCAGGTTGATGATCACTTTTTGCAGCTTGGCCTCTAGCGCCAATTCGGATCGGGCTTGGCTCAGCCGGTCGATGATTTTTTCGGCGCCGTCGAATCGGCCGACTTCAATCATGATCTTGCTGCGCAGCAGATCGAGCTGGTCGCTGCCGGCGCGGCCCTCCTTTTCCTGGAGCAAGGCGGACAATGCCGCTTTTTTTTCAGCTTGGAGGCGGGTGTAGGCGGCGAACATCTTATCCAGGTCGCGGCCGGGGCGGGTATTTTTCATGCCGCGGTCCAGTTCTTTAGCAAGCCGGTCGTACTTGGCTATGCATTCGGCATAGGCCTTGGCCATTTGCCTCGACTCTTCCAGCGCCGATCTGGAATGGCAGAAAGACAGAGCCAGCAGTAGCAACAGTGCCGGCCATATTTTGCTTGCCATAATTTCTCCTTGCAGCTCCGCAAAACCGCTGAGGGCAAAGGAATTTTATCACAGGCACCCCGGGTTTTCAAATGGGCAGGCCGGGGTAAAAAATTTTATTGACCCAGCAAAGCTGGATAAGAACCTTTAAAAATAAATTGGTTACGCAAAAAATCTTGACAATTTATTTTAAGGTTCTTACTATTGCATTTAACTTTCATTTTGTATATATATATGGCTATAAAAAATTTATCAGCGAGGTAAACATGAAAGAATATAAGGTATCGAACGATTACCTGTATTTCCGGGAAATGTTTTCCGACACTATGGGGACGAATTACCACGGGGCCGCAGTTTTGAATCGCAGGCCCGTCAGCCACAAGGTCATCTGCGAAGTGAGCCCCTCCATTTACAGCCATGCCGAAATTTGGAAACGGGTTAAGATACTCCTGGAAGGGATAAAAAAATCCAACATCCCTTTTTTGTATTCTCCTGAAAAAATCATCGTCAATGACAGGCAGTGTCAGCTGATCTTCGAGCATTTCAAGGGAAGAAACATCGAACAAATGCTCAATGACGCAGAAAGGAAAGGCCTGTCGATCAATTTTGACCTGGCTATGTCGCTTTGCGTCGCCATTGCCGACATCATCGAGCTGGGGTCATCGATCATCGTCAGCGGCGAAAAATCGTTCCACGGTTTCCTGACGCCGGACAACATCCTGATCCACTTTGACGGCAAGATCGCCCTGAAGAACTATGGCATTTTTCAATACTTGGAAAGGAATGAGGCGCTCTCCGCGGAAATTGAAAAACGCTACGGGGCCTGGCTAACTCCCGAATTGCTCAGGAAGGAAAAAATAGTCTCGCAGTCGGACATCTACCATCTGGGTTATCTGATCTACCGGATCCTGATGGGCAAGTATTTTTCCTGCATGCCCGGCGAGGATTTTGAAGCCAAGTTCAACAATTTAACCTTCAGCCATTTGATCCCTTCGACCGACAAGAATTTCCTGACCCATCTCATCACTTTTTTCAAAAAAACCCTCAACCCCAATCCGCTGAAGCGGTTTTTGACTATCAAGGAGCTCAAGGATTTCATCGCCAATTATTTTCATATCGAGGAGTTGTCTTCCATCACCTTCAACCTGGCCTATTTCATGAATTCGCTCTATGGGGAAACCGTCGAGGAAGAAGATAGAATATGCAAACAGGAACTGGCCTACGTCATCCCCGAGCCCAAGAGAGAACCGCCGGCCGCCGCGGTCAAGCGGGAGGACCTGGTCAGCGGCATTCTGGACGAATTGGATAAGCGCAAGAAAATCGCCCCCTGGGTGTGGGCCGTTGTCGCGGCCGTAGTCCTTGGCGGTGCGGGCGCCGGTTATTTTTTCATAAACCAGGCCAAAAAAACCGAACAACTGAGCGCAGAAAAAGCCAAGGTCGAAGAACAGCAAAGACAGAATCAGCAGAATGAGCTCGCCAACCTCATCAAGATCCAGAGTGAAAAGATCAAGCAATTGGAAACGCTGGCGGCCACGGCGACCGAAGCTCAAAAGAAGGCTCTGGAACTTGAAAAACAACGCTTGGACGAGTTGAAAAAGAAAAAATCCGACGAGCTGGTCAAAATGAAAGCGGATGAAGATGTCCGGAAACTGGCGGAAGCCGAGCAGGCCCAAAAGGACCTGGACGCCAAAAAAGCACAGGATGAGCTGAATAGAAAGGAAGAGGAAAATCAGAAGCAGGAAGCCGAAAAGAAGCGGGTCGAGGCGGCCAGGATCAAGGAAGGGACGCAAGTGTCTTTGAACGATGTCTCGGTCAAGCCGGTGAAGATTTCCGGCAACCCGCCATCGGTCAACGCTTCGCTGAAGAACAAATACCGCGGCAAGGTCATGACCATACCGGCCCTGATCCTTGTCGATGAAAACGGCGATGTCACCAAGATCAAGGTGCTGACAGGCAATGTGGCGGCCGACATCCAGGCTGTGCTGGAAGATACTCTTTACAAGTGGAAATATTCGCCGGCGCTGAAGGACAATGTCAAGGTCAAGGTCTGGCTGACCGTCGCGGTCAAATTCACTTTTTAAGGATTGCGGGCGATCGCGTAAAAGACCGGGAAAAGGACCAGCCGTTGCCGCAGGCGAAAGGCTTTCGTTTCGCGCTCCAGGATTTTTTTTACGGTACGCTCCGGCAACTCGGCCAGTTCCTGCCAGAAGCGCCATTCTTTTTCCCAGCGGCCAGGGTCGTAGTCGGTTGGAAAATTCAGGTGGCTGGCTAAACCGACTTCCGCCCGCCAGCCCGATTTTTCCAATAAACTTTTGAGTTTTCTGCCGATGTAGGGATCGCCGTGCTGGCGGAGAATATGGCCGATGAAGATTTCCTTCAAGAAATCGAGCTCAGCTGGGAAATCGATGCGTCCGCCGTAATCGGGTTCGGCCAAGAGGAGCAGGGTGCCTTTGGCAGACAGCAGCTTTTTCATTTTATTTAAAAATTGTTTCGGCTTGGCTTGCCACATCAAGATGAACGACAACACGATCAAATCAAAGTGCAGCCCCTGTTTCAGCAGTTCGTTTTCATCCGCGGCCAGGAAGCGGTTCCCGGGATATTCCGCTTGCGCAAAGGCGATCATGGCCGGGTCGCGGTCGACTCCCAGCACCGGCCGGCCGCAGATGGCAGCGACTTCGGCAGTTATCACGCCACTGCCGCAGCCGAGGTCGAGGATGCGATCATGATTGGCCAGGGAGATTTTGCGGTAGAGATAATGCCGGGACTGGGCCAGCCACTCCGCCTGCAGGAGGTAATGGGCGTGGTATGCCGCGGCTTCCATGCCGCAACTATAGCGGCGCCAGGCTTAAAAGTCAAACCGGCAACATTTTCGTTTCGGCCCTGGCGTTGTCAATGTAAACGGATTGTTTATGGCGCTGAAAAATGCTATTATTATTTCTATATGAAGATAAGGCAAAGGCTTGGGAGAAAAACGGAGGCGTGGTGGAATGATCAGGCTGTTTCGTCTTGACAGTACCGAAATTTTACTGAACGTCGACTTGATCGGTCGGGTGGAATCGACGCCGGAAACGGTCATCACCTTGCTCAGTGGTGAAAAAGTAAAGGTTAAAAACACCGAAGCCGATGTCATAACCAAGATCAAGGCCGCCCGCCAGGGCTATTACGAAGAAAAACGCGACAGCGAAGAAGCCCCAGAAAACGACATGCCCGGCATAAAATTTACCCGCCGCTGAAGCTTTGGGCAGCGAAACGCCGGAAGCATGAAGCTCGCGGCCGCTGCAAAATCATGTCAATTGTCAGAAGGTCGCTTCCTGGCTTTCAAGGCCTTTGCCAGGTTTTCTTTCGCTTTTTGGAAATCGGGAACCAACTTTAAAGCCTGAGTATAATGGGGAATTGCTTCATCGATCTTTCCCGACAATTCCAGGGCAAAGCCGAGATTGTTCTCGGCGACCGCATAATTCGGCTGAATTCGGAGCGCTTGGCGGAGATGTTTAATGGCCGGCTGCAATTGGGACTGCTTCAATAAGGCGGCTCCCAGATTGCAGTGGGCTTCCGCATATCCGGGATTGATCCTAATGGCTTTGGCATAATAAGTCACGGCATCCGCCGTTTCCCCTTGCCCGAAAAAAACATTTCCAGCCTGCAAATATCCCAAAGAAAAATCAGGCTGCAATCCAAATGCAGCATGCAGGTTTTCCCGGGCTTCCTGGATCCGCCCTTGCCTCAACAGGCTCAAACCATAATAATAGTAAGCCATGGCAAAATCCGGCCGGATTCGCGTGGCTTCGCGGTAGTGTTCGTCAGCTTCTTTGAAGTTCTGTCTTCTACTCAGAACATTGGCCAGATTGTAGTGGGCCATCACATATTCCGGATCTATATCCAAGGCCTGCCGATAAAAATCGATCGCTTCCGAAAATCTTTGCTCTTTGCCTAGGGCGACTCCCATATTGTTATGAACCTCGGCATAATGGGCGTCCCCTGCGATCGCTTTGGTAAAGTTTTCTTTTGCAGCCGTGAGCTTCCCTTCATACAGCCAGGTCATGCCCAGGTTGTTGAATGCCACGGCCAAGTCGGGCTTGCGCTTCAGCGCTTCCCTAAAAAAAGTCCTGGCTTCAGCATATCTTTTCTGCTTGATTCTTATATCCCCGAGGTTGTTGTAGGCCATCCAGCAATCGCTGTTTTTGACAAGGGTATCATTCCACAGCGTTTCCAGGTTGTCATATTTTTTCCCTTCAAGGCGCCCCACATAAATCAAGGCTACAATCACTATCAGGATTAAGCCAGGTTGGAATCGGTTCAGCTTCATTTTGATCAATACGTTTCTTAAGAGAATTACGACCAGAGCGATGATGCCTATGCTAGCCAAGTATTGAAAATGATCCGCAACATAAGAATATCGCATGGGATAAACATTGAAAAAACCTAAGGCGGGAAACAATGAGCAAAGAAAAAAGAAGATCGCGACCAGGGGCTCTTTGCCGATTTTTTTTCTAAAAAACCACAACGACAGGCCGCAAGCCAACAGGGATAAGGGATATATGAATTGCAGGATGTTGCCGGGATCAATGGACCATCTGGGATAGATAAAAGACAGCGATTGCGGCCAGACAAGCTTGCCAACGTAAAACCAGATCGCTCGACCCGCCACCAGGAACCTGCCAATCAATGAAAGGTTCCACTCGTCTCCCAGAGCACCCACATGATGCACTTCAAGCCAGACGGTGCTCAAAGCAAAGACGATCCCGATAAGCAACATCGGCGCGATGGTCAGCCAGTCCCATTTCTTCAGTTTCTCCTTCTTCCACCAGAGGATGGACAACAGGATCACCGGCAAGGTGGCTGTCACCGTCTTGCTCAGCAAAGCGCAAACGAACAGGAACACACTCGCGCCGTACAAAGCGATTGAGCGAAAACTAATTCGGGCCGTGATGGCTTTCCTGGGCAGAGAATAAGACAGATAGGCCATCAGCGAAGCAAGATAAAAAAATGCGGATAGAACATTCTTCCTTTCGGTAATCCAGGCAACGGATTCCAAATGGACGGGATGCAGGGCAAATACCAGGGCAATAAAAAATGATGCCGCCACCCCTAGCCGGCGCAGTACGGCCCATAATAGCAGGGCATTCAAGATATGCAGGCAGACATTGAACAAATGACTGGCATGGGGATTGAGTCCAAAGAGCTGTCGTTCGATCCAGAATGTCGAAAATACCAATGGGTAATACTGCGGCGATGTTCTGGGCTCAAGCCAGATCCGTTTCAATCCCTGCCCGCTGAGCAAATTCCTGTTGCCAACTACATACGAGTCGTCATCCCAGATATAATCTGCTTTTAAAACCGGAAAATACATTGCGAATACTAGAAAGATGAGCAAAAGAATCTGATAAAAAGGTTTTTGGCAAAATGATAAAATTTCTTTTCTCATCAAAAAATAGTTTTTTCCAAAATAGGCTTGTTATCTTTCAAAACCATTGACGCCGCCGGCCGGGAACAGCAACCTGGGCCAGTTCATTTTTTAGGCGCGGCAGTCTCCGTTTTCTCGATGCCAATCAACTCGACGTCGAAGATCAAGGTGGCGTTGGGCGGGATGACCTGACCGGCGCCCTGTTGACCATAGGCCAGGCTGGCGGGAAGGAATACCTGCCACTTGGAGCCCACTTTCATCAGCTGCAAAGCCTCCGTCCAACCTTTGATCACGCCGTTGAGCGGGAAAACGGCCGGCTGATTGCGCTTGTAGGAACTGTCGAATTCAGTGCCGTCGAGCAGGGTGCCGCGATAGTGAACCTTGACCGTGTCGGTGGCTTTGGGCAGCGGGCCCGTGCCGGTGCTCAGAATTTTGTACTGCAGGCCGCTGGCTGTGACCTTGATGCCGGGCTTATTGGCGTTTTCCTTGAGGAAGGTTTCTTCCTTGGCCTTGTTGACCTGGGCCTGGCCCGTTCTTTTTTCCTGCTCGGCTTTCATCATATCCTGCTGGAACTGGGTCATGACCTTCTGGATCTCTTCGCTGCTGAGCAGGGGCTGGCCGCTGCCCTGGGCGTCGCGCAGTCCCTGGATCAGGATTTCCATGTCGACATCCATGGCCCGTTCCTTGAAATTTTTGCCGATATCCAAGCCGATGGCGTAGCTGACTTTCTTTTTCTGGCTGTCAAGGTCCGCCGCCTTGAGCGGTTTCGCGGCGGATTCGCTGGCGGCTTTGCCGCAGGCGCCGAAAATCATCAGCAAAAGTGCAAAGGTGAAAATATGAATTTTTTTCATTCGCATCTCCTCGTTTTTTAAGGGCCACTATACCAGAACAGTGTCAGAAAAACAACCTTGATATCCATTCGTGTCGAGAAGGGCATGTTTTAGGGAGTTGTAAATCACTCCCGCCCCTTTCTTTTCGGAAGAGAGGAGTCTTGATTTTTAATATTTTAACTTTTCCAGCAGAAATTCCAGGTAGCGCGACTTCATCTGCCGGCTGGCCAGAGCCTGCTTCAGCGGTGGAAGCCTCAGGATGACCCCGAGGATGGCGGCCATGGCCCGGTGGTTCCACTGCGCCTGGACGTCGAAGATCAGGTTCTGCAGTTTGCCCCTCTCAATGGCCATGACCACGGCGCGGTGGGTGGAATCCAGGGGGGTGATCACCCTTTGCGGACGTGATTCGAGGCTGATGAACCCGCTGGGACAGGCCGCCACACAGACGGCGCAGCCCAGGCACAGCTCCCGGTTCAGGCGGGCGACCTTTTTCTTCGCGTGCTTGGGGTCGTTGGCCGTGACCAGGCCCAAGGCTTCCACCGGGCAGGCTTCCACGCATTTGCCGCAGCCGCTGCAGGCTGCCTCGTCGACGCAGGCGATGAAGTTGCTGGTGTGGACCGGATGCAGGAAACCGAAGCGGCGGGCGGCGATCATGGCCTCGCAGCAGCAGCCGCAGCAGTTGCAGACGAAGTTGACCGAGCGGCGGTTGTTTTCGCCGAATTGCACCAGGTTCTGGGCCCGCGCTTTCTGCAGCAGATCGAGCCCCTCGGCCGCGTCGATGCCGCGGGCGATGCCACGGCGAGTAAGAAAGGCAGCCGTGTTGTTGAAGGTCAGACAGATGTCCTGGTCGGCGGCGCAGGCCCGGCCGAGGTGTTCCATCTTATGCCGGCAGTAGCAGATACCGACGCCGATATGGTGGGCGGTATGGATAATCTCTGAAGCCCGTTCGTAATCCAGAACATGCAGGGAATTTTCCGTGCTCAAGGCCGTTTCATGGACAAAGACCCGACCCATCTGGGTTTCCCCGTTGCAGAAAAGCCCCTTGATGAAATCCTCCTCGACGTTGAGGTACTGGTAAAAAAGTTCGGCCAGCAATTTCTGATCGATGTCGCTCCTGATGCGCATCAGGGAAAATTCGAAGAAACCGGCCATGGGCGGGGGCAGGAAATAGACGGTCGGACCGTTTCCGGGAGTTGAGTCCACTAAAATCCCGCGCCCGGCCAGCGTATCCAGTATGTTGCGCGCTTCGGCCTCGGGTTTGCGCCACAAGCGGGCCGCTTTTTTCGCTGTGAAAGGCCTGATGGGGAGCTGGGCGACCAGGGCGGCTTCGACCTCTGAAAACAGAAGTTCCAGTATCCGGTAAAGGGTTTCCGCCGGGGGAGCCCCCTGCGGGTAGAGGTTGATGCGCTCGCTCAGTTTTTTATATGCCGAACGGGCGGTCAAATGGGCCATGCGCTTTCCCCGTTACTCGGGCCGAAGCGGAATCCGTACCGCTTTGACCGCCGGGGTCGCGGCCGCTGTGGACAGCGAAACGCTGACATCGTCATATTCCTGGAAAACGCCCGGGTGGTCGCTGACCATGAAACCGATCTTGCCTTTGGCCAGGCGCGTATCGTAGGCCGACCCGACCAAAATGCCGTTGAAATAAAAACCGAAATTGGATCCCTTGGCCACCACCTTGAATTCGTTCATTTCCGGGTAGGGTTTGAGGGCGGAGGAAGGGGTGTAGGGGAGGATAAACTCCACGCTGCCGGACGTGAAATAAAAAACGGCCCACTGGCTGCTCCCGGCGTAGAAGACGTACCATTCACCGCTGGCCGGATTGCCGCGGAACGCCAGGCCGTTGTCGCCGCCCCTGCGGATCCTGGCCTGGCAGGTGAAGTCGGCGTAGCTCCCGAGGTCGTACCAACTGAAGGCGTAATGGTCGCTGCCGGGGCTGCTGCCGTTAAATCGGTAGACTCCGTTCACGACGCTCCAAGTCCCCAAGCCGTTGTTCTGCCAGTGGTCGGCGCTGTTATCCTGGAAATCCTCGCTCATGGCCAGGGCCAGGAGCTCGGCGTTGACCGCGGTCGTCTTGTTTTTTTCGACTGCAACGGTGATTGTGAATTCCTGCAGGCCATCCTTTTTCAAGCTCAAAACGCGGTCGCCGGTTCTGATCTTGGTCAGCAGCGTTGGGGTGGTTTTGCCCGTATCGCTGCCGTCGACGAAGATGGCGGCGCCGGAGGGCGACGATTGGACGTCGATGCTGCCCTTGGCCGCGCCGGAGACGACGAAGTAAGCGACGACGCCGGTGACAAGCACGATGGCGGCGACGAGCCAGACAGTTTTTACGGGGTGGCTTTTTTTGGGCTCGGCCGCGACCTTCTCGAGTGAACCGGGAGCGGCGGCATTTTCATCGGCGCCCATCGACGGCCCCGGGAGGGAGGCGCTGGCCGACGCCTTTTTTTGCGTTTGCCGGTCCCCGGCCGCGTTCGGCAGCGGCTGGCCAGCGAGATAAATGAAAAAAAACGTGAAAAGAGCCAGACGGATGGTTTTATTCTCCGAGAATTTCCTGAAGCGTCTCATGGTTTTTCCTTTCGTCATTCTAGGTCATGTCCAAACCGTTGTCAAAGCGGCTATTCTATTTTGCAGGTTCTTTCCGCCATCGCCTTGGCCGATTCGGTCTTGCCGATCCTGGCCACGTCCAGGAACTTGCAAATCCGGCCGTCGACCAGCTCGTAGATGTAGTCGGCGCGCAGGGCTACCTCCCGGTCATGGGTCACCATGACCAGGCTGATATTGCTCTCATGGTTGATTTCGGCCATGAGATCGAGGACAGCATGGCCGCTCTCGCGGTCCAGGTTGCCCGTCGGCTCGTCGGCGAAAATGAGCTTCGGCTTGTTGATCAGCGCCCGGGCGATGGAGACGCGCTGCTGCTGCCCCCCCGACAATTCAGAAATATACTTGTTTTTCAATTTCTCAATGCCGATCCTCTCCATGATGCGCAAGGCTTCCTTTTCCGTTTCCGGCGAAGGCTTCCCCCCCCGTATCCAGCATGGCAGCAGGATATTCTCGTGGGCGGTGTATTCCGGCAACAGGTAATGAAACTGGAAGATGAAGCCGATATTGGCGTTGCGGAAATCGGCCAGGGCGTTGACGTTCTGGGAGGTGATCATCGTGCCGTCAAAATCGATCTCGCCCGAGGTTTGCGGGTCGAGCAG
>Ga0315293_10002500_pt1 | contig 17646 bp, 19 predicted proteins | sample YL17G13_20_MG_FD_203071 | JGI IMG/M metagenome (GOLD analysis project Ga0315293, IMG submission 203071) | Sediment microbial communities from Yellowstone Lake, YNP, Wyoming, USA - YL17G13_20 | ecosystem: Environmental > Aquatic > Freshwater > Lake > Sediment | place: USA: Wyoming | collected...
GAAATCTCTGTCATTAGTCATGTCGGGTTCGTCACCCTCGAACGATGGAAATTACCGAATGTTATCCTCCCCCTTGACGGGGGAGGATTGAGGTGGGGGTGGACATGGTATGGTTCCCCGCACCCTCGCCCTCTCCCGCCTGGGGAGAGGGGGATAATTGGGTTATTTTCTGAAGATTCTGTTTGGAATCTGTTTAATCAGAGGTCTTGACGAAAAAGATTACCCTGTGGTTGTATCAAAAAGCGTCTCAAATGGAATGAAGTCCCTGAAAAACGTGTGTTGAACCTGTGCCTCAATTTTTTTTCAAACAATAGGGTTGACAACCTTCTGGTTTAGAAATATAAATCTTCATTAAAGCGCAGTTTACCCCGTTAGAATAATTCCAGCGGGGCACCAAACCCCGCCGGAATTATTCTAAAATCTAACCCCGCTGCAGCCGCCGGCCCAGAGGGCCTCTGCCCCGGAGGGAGCAGCGGGGCATTATTTCTAACGGGGTAAACCTTTAACGGCATTGGGGAATGAAAAAATGAAGGGCTTTCAGAATCGAACCCTGATTTTCTTTTTTTTATGTCTTCTCTTTCTTTTCTCTGCTTGTCTTCCAAACAAAAAGCTGACCGTCGGCGCTACAGCGATGTTATTGGAAGAGGTGGCGAGGGCTTCCTCTAAACAATCGGACCTGAGAATTCTTCGAGAAGGGATGCCCGCTTATCTGATGTTGATCGATGGGATGATCCAGGCATGGCCAGACAATGAGCAGTTATTAATCGCCGCTTCCCAGAGCTATTCTTCCTTTGCTTCCCTCTTTGTGGAGGATCAGGATAAGGAATATGCCAATCTGCTCTATGGAAGGGGAAAACAATATGCTTTGAAATCTCTTGAAATGAGAGGGTTTAAGGAACCTCTCCAGAGACCTTTCGATGAATTTAAGGAGGGGTTGAACCGTCTCGGGAAAAAAGATGTGCCTTATATCTTTTGGACGGCAACCTGCTGGGCGAATTGGATCAGGCTGAACTTGGATTCTATGGAAGCCCTGTCTGAACTTCCAAGGGTGGAAACGATGATGCAGAGGGTCTTAGATATCGATGAAGGATTTTACTACGGCGGCGCCCATCTCTTCATGGGAATATGGTTCGCCTCCCGTCCCAAAATGGCTGGCGGAGACCTCAAAAAGGCCCAGGGCCATTTTCTAAAGGCTCTGGACTTGGGCCAGGGAAAATTTTTGATGGCCTATGTCTATTATGCAAACTACTACGCTCGTAAAATGATGGACAAAGATCTCTTTAATTCCACACTTCAAAAAGTTTTAGAGACTCCTGCAGATATCTCACCTGACCTCACCCTTCTCAACACCGTGGCCAAAAAGAAGGCACAAGAATTATTGAACCGTGTAGAGGAATATTTTGAATAGGAGAAAAGATATGGGTAGACCCATTGTCATCAAATGTTTGGCGCTCAGTTTATTGACCTGCCTTTTCTTGATCCAATCGGCCATTGGGGCGGAGAAAAACCTCGTGATCAAATTGGGCACCCTGGCCCCAGAGGGAAGCTCCTGGATGAAGACCTTGAATACCTTGAACATAGAAGTGATGAAAAAGACGGAAAACAAAGTCCAGTTTAGAATTTATCCCGGCGGGGTTTTAGGGGATGAGATGGACATGCTTCGAAAGATGAAGATCGGCCAAATTCAAGGTGCAGCCCTTTCCTCGGGAGGACTTTCAGCGCTCTTCAAGGAGATCGACGTATTGCAGATCCCATTTCTCTTCCAAAAGTACGAAGAGGTTGACACCATTTTGAAAAAAATGGATTCTTTCTTCAGGAAAGGTTTTGAGGACAATGGATATATTCTCCTGGGGTGGTCAGAGGGAGGCCTCATCTACTTGATGTCCAATACCCCAATCTCCAGTGTTGCTGATCTCAAGAAGGTAAAGGTTTGGACCTGGGAGGAATCGCCGATGGCCAAGGCCATCTTCGATGAAGCTGGGGTTTCGGCCATTCCCCTCTCTGTCCCCGATGTTCTGGTTGGTCTCCAAACCGGACTGGTGGACGTAATCTATGCACCTCCAACAGTGGCCATCTCCCTTCAGTGGTTTACTAAAGTAAAATACATGACGGATGTCCCTTTGGCCTATTTGGCAGGTGGGATTGTGGTCAATAAAGACACCTTCAAACGTATCCCGCCAGCCTTCCAGAATATCCTTATCGAAAGTTGCCAACGTCATCTCGATCAATTGAAGATCGTAACCCGAAACGAAAATCGAGAGGCGATCAAGGTGATGATGAAACACGGAGTGAAGATCGTCACACCTTCCGGTGACCAAGTGGAAGAATATAAAAGGCTATCAAGTAAAGCCATGGGCCATATCAGTGGTCAAACCTTCTCCAAGAAAATGTTTGATGAGGTCACCTCTTTCCTGGAAAATTACCGAAGAGGAGAAAAATAATGAACCCCGTTAGAAATTCCAGCGGGGCATCAAACCCCACCAAAATTATTCTGGGACCCGACCCAGCCGCAGAGCAGAGGGCCATCATTTCTAACGGGGTGAATCGGTGGGAGCGAATGGATGAAGTCATTGACCGGGTGGAGCAAACCCTCCTCGTCATCCTGCTAAGCGTCATGATCCTCATCGCTTTTTTGCAGATCGTTCTCAGGAATGTCTTTGCCACGGGTCTCGCCTGGGGAGACCCGCTGGTCAGGAATCTGGTCCTCTGGATAGGTTTTATCGGTGCCGCCTTGGCTACGAGAGAGGGGAAACACATCAACATTGATGTCCTTTCTCAATGGATGCCCGGGCGGGGAAAAACTGTTTCCGATATCCTCACCCACCTGTTTTCTTTTTTTGTCTGCGGCCTTCTGTGCTTTGCCGCCTTGAAATTTATTAAAAATGAGGCCCAGATGGGGAACGTCATCTTCTCAAGGATTCCTGCCTGGATCCCACAGATCATCCTTCCCATAACTTTTGGGGTAATGGCTTTCCGGTTTGGTCTTCAAACCCTGAAGAAACTTTCCCAAATCATGAAGAGGGACTCCATTCCTAACCAGGAAGGAGAAAAATGACCCTCCTGCTGATCATCACCATCCTCCTCTTCATGCTCTTCGGAGCGCCCATCTTCGCCGTCATCTCTGGCCTGACCCTCTTTTTGTTATTCTCCAGCCAGATCGATTCCTCAGCCATGATCATTGAGATGTATCGGATAGTGACGACTCCCATCCTCGTCGCTATCCCACTCTTCACCTTTGCTGGATATCTCCTTTCAGAGAGTGGAGCCCCAAAAAGGTTGATCAGACTTTCGGATGCCATCTTAGGGTGGTTGCCAGGTGGGCTATCGATCATTGCCCTTCTCGCCTGCGCCATTTTTACTGCCCTGACCGGCGCGACAGGGCTCACGATCATCGCCTTAGGGGGTATCCTCTTTCCTGCGATGGTACAGGGGGGATACCCAGAAAGGTTCTCCCTTGGGCTATTGACCACTTCAGGCACATTAGGGTTGCTCTTTCCACCAAGCCTCCCCCTGATTATCTATGCGATAGTAGCGAAGGTGGGGATTGATCAACTCTTTCTCGCAGGCATTCTGCCTGGCGTCCTTCTGGTAGTTCTGCTCTCCGCATTTAGCGTTCAGAAAGCCATCTTTTCCGAAATCCCTCGAACCAAGTTCAATCTATCTGAGGTGTTTAAGGCCCTTCGTGAGATGATTTGGGAACTCCCTCTCCCTGTCGTCGTCTTGGGTGGAATCTACAGTGGATATTTTGTTGTTAGTGAGGCCGCCGCCATTACAGCGACCTATGTCCTCCTGATCGAAGCGGTCATCTACCGGGATATTAAATGGAAGGAACTTCCTCAGATCATGAGAAAGAGTATGGTATTAGTTGGGGGAATTTTGATCATTCTGGGTGCTGCCCTCGGCCTAACCAATTATCTGATTGACCAGGAAATCCCGATGAGGATGCTGGATTTCTTCAAAGCCCACATTACCAGCCCATTCGTCTTCTTGGTGGTGCTGAACCTCTTTCTATTGGCTGTGGGCTGCGTCATGGGTATATTCTCTGCACTGACTGTCGTCATCCCCCTCATTACCCCGATCGCCCACGCCTATGGAATTCACCCTATTCACCTCGGGATCATCTTCCTCACCAACCTTGAGATCGGAGCCTCGATCCCTCCTTTAGGAATCAACCTTTTTATCTCCAGCATCCGTTTTGAAAAACCGGTATTGAGACTCTATCTTGCATCACTCCCATTTATTGCCATCCTTCTGATAGGTTTGGCGATCATCACCTATGTCCCCTGGTTTAGCCTCGCCCTCCTTAAATAACGGTAGAGCGCATGGCGCAAAGAGCATGGCGTTAAAAGATTTTACGCTATGCGCTATGCCCTATGCGCTATGCGGTATTATTCTTTAAGAAATGAAAGGATCGTTTGATTGACTTCATCTGGAGTTTCCCACATGGGAATATGGCCACTTTTTTCAATCATCTGAAACTTCGAACCTGTGATGGCTTGATGGAGGGTCTCCCCCACTTGGGGAGGAAAGATGAGGTCTCTTTCTCCCCAGATGAATAAGGTAGGATGATGAATCAGGGAAAGCTGATCCTTCAGCTTCAACCCTTCTTCGGCATGTTTGAAGGTGGAGTAAAGGACCCAGGTGGTCCCTTTAATCTTAGAAAGTTGATATTGCCGATTCAATACCTCTGGAGTGATGAGTTTGATATTTGAAACACACTCCAGTAGGATCCACCTGATCGAATTTTTGCTTCGACCTGCAATGACCAGATAGGGAAGCAGGGGAATATCCTTGATGGCTACCATGGTCCGGAAGGATTCATTTTTGACCTGATGGAGGACATCCGGAGGCACGCAATTGATTAAAATAATTCGGTCCACCCGTTCAGGAAACAAGATCGCCATGGCCCAAGCGATTCCACCTCCCATCGAATTTCCGATCAGAGTGGCTTTCTCAATTCCCACTCCATCCATGAAGTCTCTTAAAAAATGAATGTAGGTCTCCGGGGTGTAAGGCATCCTTGGCCTATCCGAGAAACCATGACCGATGAGATCGATGGCATAGACCCGATAGGATTGAGAGAGAACATCGATCTGCTTCTCCCATACCCAGATTCCAGCGCCGTAGCCATGAAGCAATAGGAGAGGTTTTCCTTCTCCTTTCACCGTATAAAAAATCGTATGCCCATTAATCTGAATGGTCTCTGGAGAGAGAGAAGGGTTCCAGCCGATCCGAGTTGGTCGGACCAGTGGAATACTGCATCCCCATAAAAACGGCATCAACAAAATAGAAATAATCCACCTGATGGAAATCATCGCTTGCCTCTATAGAAATCGTTTGGATCGTTGAGTTCGTTTAGATGGTTCATTTCGTCAAACGAGCAAAACGGTCTAAACGATCAAAACGTTCGGACCATTTCTAGTGCTTGGTATTTGGTTATTATCTCATCACCCATCATTCCAACATTCCAATATTCCACTATTCCCGTTCTTTAAAATTCCGTGACTTCTCCTCCTTTGATGGGTCGACGGTTTTTCGTATTGATGTCAAAGGTAAAACCGGGCTCGATCATCCCAGATCGGGTATATCCTCTATCTTCCCAGTATCCTCCCTCTTCTTGATTGATGAATTCAATCTTGCCCACCCATTTGCAACTTTTATATCCCCATAGATTCGGGACAACCATTCTCAAAGGCCCTCCATACTCAGCTTCGATGGAATCCCCATTCACACCGTAAGCCAAAAGAACTCGGGGATTCTCTAAATCTTTTGACAGTACGGTTGTGCTGTATCCTCCCCCCACAGAGGTGAATCGGACATGATTTGTCTTGGAATCAATTAAAATCTGCTGTAGGAAGTCAATCCATTGGATGCCTTCCCAATCCGCTCGAACCGACCAGCCCGACACAGAAGTGAGCCGGCAGTTCAACTGGCTCTTCGGCATCGCTAATATTTCCTGCCATGAAAAATGTCTTTCCTCTTTAACTAGACCTCCTACTGAAAGAGAATAGTTTTGAAGATCAATCACGGGCATCCCGCCGGCTTTAAAAGCGGGAACGCCGAGGTCTTTGAGAATACTCATCTCTTTTTCCCCTTCTTTTTCTTAAATAGTTCCTCAATGGACTTCAATCCTTCGGCTAACCCTTCCGTCTCCTTTCCGGTACCTCCGAGGACACTTTCACCCAGGCTCTTGATCGGAAGCCCTAGGGCTTCTGCGAGAGAGAAGGCAATCCGGGTCAGGAAGGTTTCCTGAAAGTTGAACCGAGGATCCCCTAAATTCCCCTTCACATGAAAGGGAACTTTAACCTGATTTCCTTTTTTCTCCAATAAAGGGACCAACGTCTCTGCGGGAATCCAAAAGACGGTTCCTCCCCCTTCTTGAATATGAAGATTGATAAAATTCAGTGCTCCGGGTGCATCAATCCTCTTCCCCTTCACAGCAATTTTGGATTCCATATCCATAGTACCCGAATCAATCTCTGCAGAAACCTTTTTTCGATAATACGGTTTAAAAGTCTCCACCTCTAACTCTCGAATCTTCAGGGAAGTTTCTAAATCCATCGTCTTAAGGTCTATCCATCCCTTTGTATAAATACTTCCTTCCTGCTTCCTTCCCTTCATTTTCCCTTTCAATGCAATGGGAGAATGCGAAGAAGCGAGAGGATATCGGATGTCTCTTATTTCAAAATCTAACTCTCTCAATTTGATTTGGGCTGGAGGTTCCCCCACTTTTCTATCTTCAAAATCGATGGACCCTTTCTGGATTCGAATCCGATCGATCTGAATTTGAATGGGTTCTCCTTTTCCCTTCTCTTTCTCTTCAGAAATCTCTTTCCCTCCCCTTTCCTCTATCACCATCACCCAGGGACCGACCCAGACCCCCTCTCGAGATCGATAGAAGAAGAAGGATGGTTGGAGGATGGTAATTTCTTTTATGCGTAAAGAATTTTTCAAAAAAGAGAGAAGAGAGGGATAAATCCTCATCTCCTCGACCTGAAAAAACCTTTGTTTTGAATGAGGATCTTCATATTGAATTCCCCTGGCGGAGAGGTAGGTGAGTTTAACTTTAATCTCGTTCAAAGTTAATCCAGGCCCCATCGCTTTTTGAAGTTGGGGCTGGATGAATTTCACGGCGTAGAAGGAAAGGATAAAATATCCTCCGATGAATAGGACAGCAAGAATTCCAATCAGGATGAACCATTTCTTCATCCAATTAATCCTCCTCCCCCTCCAATGTGTATTGCGGAATTCAGAATGCGGAATGCGGATTATCGAATCCAAATTCATTTTTCTGATTTTATTCCGAAATCCGCAATCCGAAATCCGCATTTGAATTACGGTTTCACAATCAGGGACGGTTCTTTCACCTTCTTCTCATAGGCCTCTGCGAGAAGGCTAAAGATCGACTTGGTCACCAATTGAAAGAGGAAAGGATTGGGTTGAATCGGATTGAGAGGTTTTTGGAGATCCATCGCTACAGAGAGGGAAATCTTTGCCTCCTCTTCTCTTCCCAATTTGAGAAGAACATAAGCCATCTCCTCCAGTCTTCGCTGATAGAGAAATTTTCTCTCTCCTGAGAAGAGTTCGGTCAGCGCTTTTTGATAAATCCCCTGGAATCGTATTTCCTTCTGAGCTGGGTTGAGAACGATCTTCGACTCCTCTGCCTCCCAGACTTCATCCGCATAGGATCGGATTTGCTCCTCCTCAATCCTCCAACTATAAAAGACATCTGCTTTAAGAAGGTCTCCTCCCTTCCCCAACATCCGGTCGTCTCCTGCAATTTCATCGGCTTGAAGAGTGGAATAGATTAATGGTTTCGCATAATCTTTTTTGATACTTTCTATCTCACTTTTCGCGTGGAGGTAATCCTGAGGAGAAATTCCCTTCTTCTCAAGGTTTAGTTGATGGGCCTGTGTGAAGAGAAAGGCAACATAAGAAGGTTCCATTTCAACAATCGGAAATGGAATTTTCTCTTGAACTTCTTCAAAGAGACTCCTAAATCCCTTCCGCGTCATCTCATCTTGGGAGAAATCAACGAACCCCTCCCCATCACTGACCATTCCGTGCATAACCGTTAAACCTCGGCCCGGATGAGGAATGACGAGCCACAGGAGCCGTTGTCCAAGAAAATCAATCCCGCTCGCGAACCCTTCTTTAGGGTCGCCCTTTAAAGGACGGAGGATTGGCCTTTCTTCATTAGATAAAATCTCCTCAACGGCAATCCCTTTACTCTTCAGCCGGTAAAGGGACCGTTTAATGATTTTTCGAACTTTCTTGTCCTGGGTCACTTCAAACATTCGATGGAGAAGCCTGCTGACCATCCTATCAGAGATGGTCACTATTGACTCAGCCAACCTTCCACCGGTTGAGGGATCTTTTTCTAACAAAGGAAGGAGATATTGAAGGATCTCCTTGTCGGATTTCCCATTCGTTATATCAGTCTTTATCTGCTCAATGAGGGTTTGAAGTTCTTCCATTTTTATCTCTCTACTTTCTCCACAAATGAACAAGAATCCCCTCTCCCCTTGCGCCTGCCTGCGCGAAGCCGCTTCGGCGAAGGCAGGGGAGAGTGATGGAGTAAGGGGGAATAAATCCTATCCCCCCCACCCCATGCACCGCGGGGGGTGCATGACTGTCCTGAACCTTATATGGTTCAGGGCTTGCCCTCCCCCATCAAGGGGGAGGGTTTAGATGGGGCCCTAGAATAAGCTACACCAAAACTGTAAACCGAATGGTCAAGAGCATGGTCATGGAAAGATTAACAAAAAGGGTATTCCGGCATAGAAGTTCAAGTTTCCTGGTATCGTGATAATTCCCCCGCCAGACCTGGATAAGATTCCATAGGATAAGAAGAGGGGGAATGGCAGAAAGGACAAGGAGCCAGAAGGGGGTGTCGCCTAAACCCCACATCATTTTGATAAAGGAAAATCCAGTCAAGATGGATAGTCCGATGTAGAGATCTCCCATCCTCTCTTTCCCAAACCGGACCACCAAGTTCTTTTTTCCAATGGCCCGATCTGCCTCTTCATCGGGAAACTCATTAATCAAGATCACATTAAAGATGGAAAGACCGACGGGGATGGAGAGCAGTAAGATCTGTGGGCTGAAGAACCCTGTGAAGAGAAAAAACCCCGTAGCAATCGGCAGCCAGCTATAACAGAACCCGATGAGAATTTCTCCCAATCCGTGATAGGACCATCGAAAAGGTTTGCTTGAATAAAAAAATCCAAAAAAGATACCCAACCCTCCTAATAAAAGGGCCCGAAGATCGTTCTGGTATTGAAGATAGATATAAAAACCGATCAGAATCGCCCCTGTCAAACATCCATATCCCAAAAGAAGTGAAACCCAGGCAGGAATGACCTCTTTGGCTAAAACCCTTGATCCACCTGAAAACTGGTTAAAATTTTGATTGATACGATCCCCTTCCAGATCGTTCCATTCTCCCATATAGTAAGTCATCCACATGATGAGGATGACCGCCGCCGTAGAAAGCACATAGAGTCCTAAAGGCCCTTTGTAACCCCATCGCCACGCCAAGACAAATCCTAAGATCAATGGTAGAATCCCCACGGAAAGAAAAGGAACCCGTGAGAGTTTCCACCAGGCAGTAATATAAATACCCAACTTCTTCAATAGGATCCCTTCTCTGACAATCAGTAGGCAGAAGGCAGTATGCAGAAAGCAGGAAAGAATAGAATGCAGGGAGCAGAATGCAGAAGGCAGCTAAATTTTCCCTTCTGCTTACTGCATTCTGAACTTCTCCGGGGTTGACATCATACTACCTAACATCTTGCCGATTTCTTCATATCCTTTTACAAGTTTTTCATAAGATTCTCGTGACAAATAACCACAATCTAAAGAGAAATCAAGCCAAACCTGCGTCTCGGTTGCCTCTGCGTCAGAATCAGATAATTTATTAACAAACATATTACGATAACGTCTTTTCCGAAAGGCTTCTGCAATATTTGTGGCAACACTTCGTGACGAACGCCGTATTTGATCGGTTAAAGAGTATCTTTCTTCTATAGGAAATGCTTTAGACTCATTGAATATTTCCATCGCCAATTTATAAGCCAACTGATATACCTTTAAATCCTTATGTCCTTGTAGCATTTTCGCTCCATTCTGCCATCCCCCTTCTATTTTTTTACTGCCTACTGCTTTCTGCTTTCTGCCTTCTATCTCTTATCGCACCACTCCCTCGCATTTTGGAACATTTGAATCCATGGGGATTCCTTGAACCCATTGTTTAGATAACCGGGTAACCATGCCCATTGCCATTTCAGAAATGATCGCTCCGGATGTGGCATCATGGCCAGATGTCGTCCATCAGGTGTACAAAGTCCCGTAATGCCGAAAGGTGATCCGTTTGGATTAAAAGGATAGCTTTGCGAAATCTTCCCATCAACCCGGCCCTCATCGTCCACGAAGACTACCGGAACAAGTTTTTTGGTGATGACCTCGTCTATCAGTGTTGGGTCGGGGAAGTGAAGTCTGCCTTCGCCGTGAGCCACCCAAATCCCGAGTGTTGAATCGGCCATGCCTTTGAACATGATTGCCGGACTTTCTAAAATCTTAACCGTAACCCAACGAGATTCAAAACGCCCGGACACATTTTGAACGAACCTTGGCTGCTTATTGTCAGCGATTCCCAACCACGGTACCCATCCGAGAAGTCCGAAGAGTTGGCAACCGTTGCACACACCCAACGAAAATGTATCGGACCGATGATAAAAATCGTCAAACATCTTCCGCAGTCTTTCATTGAATCTGATCGCCGCAGCCCACCCTTTTGCACTTTCTAGAACATCGGCGTAAGAGAATCCTCCAACAGCAACGAGTCCTCTGAACCGGTCCAGCGTCGTTCGTCCACTGATCAGATCGTTCACCGTGACGTCCCACGGGCTGAAACCTGCCTGATAGAAAGCAGATGTCATCTCGCGATCACCATTACTTCCCTCTTCCCGGAGAATGGCTACTTCCGGTTTGTCTTTGACTTCGAGAATAGGTGCCGGCGTCGGTTTGGGTTTAAAAGGAATAATATAGCTTGGACCTTTGCGGTCGAAGATATTCTTTCGCTCCTCATCGGCACATTGGGAATTCATCTGAAGACGCTCAATTTGATAGGACGTTTCTTCCCACCATTCGCGAATGACACGCATGTCAGATTCAAGAACCTTTTGCGAATGATAGGTCACAAGAATGTTCTTTTCCTCTGTCGTTTCTCCGATAATGTCCGAGCGTAGACGAAAGGAATCAAGAATCTCGAGGACATTCCGAACGTCGCTCACATGACACTCAATGACCGCTCCTAACTCTTCAGCAAAAAGCCTCTCCAGGGGGCTCCATGGACCGTCCATTCGAATTCTCAAACCGCAATTTCCGGCAAAGGCCATTTCGAGAAACGTCGTGATGATGCCCCCATCGCTTATGTCGTGCCCTGCGAGGATTAAATTCTCCGACATTAACTTTTGGATTGCATTGAAGGCACGTTTAAGCATTTCGGGATCATCCACATCAGGAGATTCGTTCCCGACTTGTCCGTAAACCTGCGCTAAAGCCGAACCTCCAAGCCGAGCCTTATGCTTGGAGATTTCGATGAAGATGAGCTGGCTGTGTCCTGGGTTTTTTATATCAGGAGTGATAACCTTCGTGATATCGGGCATCGTCACGTAAGCAGAAATAACAAGCTCGCGGGGAGATTTCACGATTTTGTCTCCAACTCGAGTCGCCATTGAAAGACTATCTTTTCCGCCATCCACCGCAATACCCAGCTGAATCATCAGATCCCGCATGGCGCAGACCGCATCATAAAGGGCCGCACCTTCGCCGGGAAGTTTCGGTGCCCACATCCAATTGGCCGAACACTTTATATCTTGCAGGCCACTAATTTGCGCCCACACGATATTGGTCAGCGCTTCCCCAACTGCCATCCGAGCCCCCGCCCTTGGATTGACGAGCATCTTGATCGGTTGCTCGCCGATCGAAGTGGCTGCTCCCGTTAATCCGAAATGGCTTTGGGCGATCACAGCCACATTGCCAACCGTTAATTGAAGCGGACCACAACATTGTTGTCGGGCAATCAATCCCGTAACACTTCGATCAACCTTATTGGTAAGAAATCTCTTTGAACCGACTGCAAGGTTGCGAAGCACGCGAGACAATGCATCTTCCACCGACAAATCCTCTGGCAATTGAAGAGATTTTAGTGGATGTTCAATCCTCTCGTCCTTGAAAGTCTTCTGTGGCATATTGCCCAGAACCTTAGCGAGATTGAGATTCACAGGCGTTGAATCATCTTTCTCATCATGCACAACGAAGCGACCATCTCCTGTCACTTCCCCGAGGATCTCATCATTTACTTTTTCCCTTTCGCAGATTGATTTGAATTCTTCAACCCTCTCAGGGTGGATCAAGAAACCGCAGCGCTCTTGATATTCGGCAATCCAGATTTTGAGCACCGACAGGGTTGGGTCTCCTAACTTGATATGCCTTAGTTCGATTTTGCCTCCGGCCTTTTCGACAAGCTCCTTAAGCACATTGGCAGGTCCGCCAGCTCCTTGGTCATGGATACTTACAATAGGATTGTTTTCTCCCATTTCAATGCAGGCCCTGATGACCCGGTTCATCTTTTGTTCCATCTCCGCATCGCCGCGCTGGACAGCATTAAAATCAAGCTCTTCCTCATTCTCCCCCTGTAGTTTGCTGGAGGCCGAACCTCCGCTGACACCAATACCGTAAGCGGGGCCACCTACTTGGACAATCAGCATTCCTTTTTTTGCTTCATCCTTCTCAATATGCCTGGCATCGATTTGTCCGATGCCGCCTGTGAACATAATCGGCTTGATCCATCCCCAACGTTCGCCACTGGGAAGCTTTTGGTCAAACGACCTTGTAAAACCAACAATAACGGGCTCGCCGAACTTATTTCCATAATCGCTGGCCCCGTCGCTTGCCCTGATTTCGATGGTGAGAGGAGAAGCCAGACTCGATAGATATACAGAACTCTTGTCTTCCCAAGACAGATCGTAGCCGGGGATAAACAAGTTAGCTACACAGTACGCCGCCGTTCCGGCAACCACCAGTCCTCCTTTTCCCGTCGCCTGGACATCACGGATCCGTCCGCCCGTGCCGGTTTCAGCACCGGGGAAGGGAGCAACCCCGGTCGGAAAATTGTGCGTCTCCGCAGTAAAAATGATATGGTACTGTGCCTTCTGCTTCTTGAAGGGCGCCGGTTTTCCGGGTTGCTCGGGGACAATCGTCCAGCAGTCATATCCTTTAATCCCGCTCGAATTGTCCTTGAACGCGATGATGCTGTTTGATGGATTCGTCTTTAAAGTCGACTTTACGATATCCATTAGCGTTTCTGGCATAACCACACCGTTGATAATCTGTTTCCCTTTGAAATAGCCGTGCCGGGAGTGCTCGCTGTTGGCATTATCCAGATCCCTTATTTCAACGATCGTTGGACTTCTTCCCTCTTCCTTCACGAAGTAATCGTAGTAGAGATTTCTGTCCCATGCATCCATCGCAAGACCCGGTATTTCGAGAAGTGCGTCGGGACCCTTTCCCAGCATAGGGATCTCAGAAACAGGTTCCGGTAGAATTCCGGTTTCAAAAGTCTGCAAGGGTTGATCATACAAGCATTCTGTCATTCGATCGTGATGTTCCCGAATAAAGCTCTCCTTAGCATCCTCTGCAGAGAGTAGATATCGCCTGGAACGTTCTATGCGAGTCACCTTTTCGAGCCCGCAGGTTTGGCAAATGGCGACGATATTGGTTGAATAGGCTGTCGCAAAATTCATACGCGGACCAAGTTCGACCACATTGCGTCCGTCAGGGTTTATCGATCTGGTAGATATACTTTCCGATATAAAGCCGTCGGCCAGGAGCTGCCTTAAAATCGAAAGCTCATTGGAATTCAAAGGTGCGGAAGTTTCCACATTGAAGCAGTATTCCAGTTTCTCATTTCTGCGCAAGAAAAAGTGGTACATTCATCTTATCCTTTCTTAGTAGTTTTTCTAAAAATCATTCTTTCACAGGCTGGTCAAAAATGCCCAGATGCAAGTTGAGCCTGCGAAATCCCGTCCGCGGGGCGGGGGCGCCTCCTTCGACAAGCTCAGGATAAACTCACCTGAGGAGTGAGGCATACTTGGGCGTACACCACAACAAGCCTGCCCCGCGCTTGATACGACGAAGGATGAGGGGTGGCGTCGCGACGAATAAGGAGCGACTTTTTGCCACGCCGCCAAGACGGTGAGGCGGCCGGACAACGCCGCAGATGGGCGTTTTTCAGCAGCCTGCTTAGTAAAAAAGTCTTTTAGGCACATCACTTTTGTAAAAGACCTGCCCATTGCTGAGGTAAATATGCCGATGGACGACCAAGTTTAAAACATAACTTTGCCAGGCGCGTTCTTTTTCGTTTACTCTTTTAGCCAGTGTCTCGGCATCATCGTCAGGTCTAATCAGTACTGGCATTTGGAAGATAATTGGACCATTATCATAGGCGATGTCGTCAACAAAATGCATCGTCACTGCGCTCTGGGTTATTTCACCTCGATGATAAGCTGCCATGACTGCTTCGTGTACATAATGCCCGTACATTTTGGGTCCGCCAAAGCGCGGGAGTGGTCCCGGGTGTATATTGACTGTTTTTGCAGGATCGAGTCCTCTCACAAACTTTAACCACCCGGAGCACATGACAAAGTCAGCCTGATATTTTTCAACGAATGCTCGATAAGCTTTGGCATCAAATGGTCCGGACCAATACTCAAAAGGAATAGTAAGTGCGTCCGCTCTTCTACGAACCCCTCCATTTTGATGGTTAGAAATGACTCCGATGATTTGAGCGTTAAGGACCGGCGGATTCGTTCGGGAAAATTCGACCAATTCTTGAAAACCAGAGCCTCCCCCCTTCTCGTCGCCGCTCGCAAAAACTAAAACTCTGTTCCTTTCGCCGTTTGACTCCATCTCTATCCCCTCATTTAAGAATGTGGATTTTATTCCCATTCACTAACCTTTCTAATTTTTTAAGAAAAAAAGCGAATTCCTCTTTTGACTGATCAGCGATCCTTATATGCAGGATAAATCATTTGTGAAAAAAGTCAACCCTTCAGCTACCTGTGTCAATGCCGGGGCTTACCACTCAATCTGAGCCTGGGGTTGAAGGCTCAGGGTTGATCCTGCACTTCGATAGACTCAGTTTCAATAAAAGTCCTCTTGACAGTACCTTGGTTATTTGGTAGAAAGTTACCAAACCAAAGGAATTTTCAATGGAGGAACATGAAATGGCCAAGTCGCCCAACAAGACATCTCAGATTCATGTCCGGGTACCCCCTGAATTCAAGAGGGCTTTAAAGATGTTCTGTGTCCGTGAGGGAACGACCGAACAAGCATGGATCTCGGAGTTAATTGAAACCGAACTAAAGAATAAGGCGCCTGAATTATGGTCTCAAAAACTTCCCGCCAAAAAGAAGAATATTGGGTAACTTGCGGAGAGGAGGTCTTACCAAAGGATTCGAGAGTGATGATGATCCAGAAAGTGTTTGATCCCGAATCAATTAAGCCTGCGTGGGTAGCTTGGGTTGAAATCCTGAAGCGAATTGAAGAGCAACCCTACCATTGGGCAGTTGGCCGGACACGATTTCAGAAGATTGCCTACTTTGCCTCTGAGCAAGGGTTGCCTCTCGGACTCGATTATCAGAAAGGGAGCTATGGCCCGTTCTCTCCCGCATTGAAAGCCCTAGCAACATGTTGGGGATCTCAAAAAGTTCCTCCAATCAGGCCGGTATCGGTTCTTTCCGGAGATTGTTCTCAGCTTACGAAGCACGGGGGCAAATGATTCGGTAGTTTCATATTCCAAGCGACGTGCAAGTGAGTCGGATAACGCTTACCGGATCAGTGTAGATGTAAAGGCTCTGCGCGCAAACAACTTTGACCGGATACATCGCATTGATGGAAACCATCGTCTCGATATTCCATTATTTAAAAGGAGGTGAAGGAAAAAAATGAAGTATTTGGGGATTGTAAAAAAAGAAAATGGGACTCTTGCAGTGCCGGACTCCTTCAGGGATGTTGCCGAGCCACGCACCTACGAAGCAGTTCAAGTGGGGGGAGATATCTTACTTCTTGCTACTCCGCTTGATCGTGAGCGATTGAAAAAGATTGAAGAACTAACTGGAAGTTCCATAAGAGACCATCGGAAAACCCTGGAAGGGCTGGCAAAATGAATTGGATAACTCTACTGGAGCTGGTGATAATACATGAGCGAGTCATCCAGGAAACAGGTGGTGTCCATGGAGTCACGAATCCTGGCGGGTTGGAGTCAGCATTGGCAAGGCCTTTCGCTTCCTTTGGAGGGGTCGCCCTGTTCCCTGATTTGGTTTCAAAAGTGGCGGCTCTCATTCACAGCATTATCGCTTTTCACCCCTTTGCTGACGGAAATAAACGCACGGCTTTGGTAGCGGCAGACGTTTGCCTACGATTAAATGGTTATCGAATTGTCCCATCTGAAGAAGTCGAGCCCTTTTTTTGGGCAGTGGCTCGTGGCGAGAGAGAGGCTGATGGAATTTCCGAATGGCTGAGGAGTCACATGGAACCGTGGGGCAAGTAAACCCCGTTAGAAATTCCAGCGGGGCATTATTTCTAACGGGGTAAAGCGCGTTGTAAATGTGCCGGTTTCAACAAAATTGAGATGTTTCTCACCTACACCTTCTCCCGGAGGGAGAGGGGAATTGGAGGTTAGCCATGACAAGAGAGGAATTGCTGGCTCGGGTGACCGTTGATCCCAAAGTTTGTACTGGAAAGCCCTGTATCCGGGGAACTCGGATTTACATTTCGATCATCCTGGATGGGCTGGCTGAGGGATTGACCCCGGAGGAAATCATCGACCATTATCCTTCCCTCACTATTGACGACATTCGGGCGGCTGTCGCCTATGCAGCAGAACTTACACGAGAGAATGTCTGGAAAATCAGCGCTTGATAAAAATCAAACTTGACGAGAACATTTCGCGCCACTTGAAACCACACCTTCAGCAGGAGGGCTATGATGTCTTTACTGCTGCGGATGAAGGCTTGCTGGGAAAGTCTGACGTCGAAGTCGGAGCTGCCGCTAAGTCCGAAAGGGTGATTCTTTTCACACTTGACCTTGAATTTGCAGACCTCCGAAAATTTCCCCCCGGAACACATCCGGGTATTATTTTGTTTCGACCTCACAGTATGGGTCCCCTGGCAACAAACCGTTTCATCGTCAATTTTGCTAAAGAAACGGATATTACTGCCCTTTCGGGATGCATCGTTGTTGTTGATCCTACACGTGTCCGGATCAGACGTCCACCCTTGGATACAGATACTCCAGAATGGGAGGAGATGCCAGAATGATAAACGATATGAGATTTGTGGTCAGGGATAAATAATTAAATGCGGTTTTTTTTGATGATTAACGAACCCCCAGCGTTGGACCAAGATACTCAAGACCCAACGGGTTAATGATGACTTTCTTAACCTTGCTGGACTCAATAGTGCCAGCTTGCAAAGCGGACATACCAAGAAAATGAGCAGTGGCTAATACTTTTCTCACATCGCTCTCTCGCACATAAAGTGCGAATCCGGCTCCCATGTTCAGATTTGCGTAAGCCTCCTT
>Ga0315293_10002502_pt1 | contig 17642 bp, 14 predicted proteins | sample YL17G13_20_MG_FD_203071 | JGI IMG/M metagenome (GOLD analysis project Ga0315293, IMG submission 203071) | Sediment microbial communities from Yellowstone Lake, YNP, Wyoming, USA - YL17G13_20 | ecosystem: Environmental > Aquatic > Freshwater > Lake > Sediment | place: USA: Wyoming | collected...
AACAGTGGCCCAGGCAGAGCGTTTTTCGATGGAAAACATCACAGATGCGATACTTAATAGAGTTATGATGGTTAAATCTACACTTTCAGAATGGACCAAGAACCCTGTGTTTGGAACCGGAACGGGTGACACGAGTTTTCAATTAACCGGTACTGTTGGGGTGAGAACCTATCCTCATAATATATATCTTGAGATACTTAACGAACTTGGGATTATAGGTTTTATTTTTTATATCGGATTGCTTGCTCATAGTTTGAAGGTAATCAAGGCTGCCCTTTCCTATCAGTTGGACAATGTTATCCCGCGAGAGTTTCTGGTTGTTATTGCGGCGGGGTTAGTATACTATATTTTGTTTGGTATTAAGACAGGTTCTTATGCCGGAAGTGTTATGCTTTATTTTTTACTTGGAGCAGGACTTTCATTGACAGAAGCAGCTAAAAGACAGCTTGGTGAGTGGGAAATGTATGATTATGAAAGCACAGATTTGCAGGAGGTATTAGAAGAGAGTGGCAATATATAGGCTTACTGTGTCATTTAGTCATAGGACCAGCGGTAAACATATTTTTGTGCAGGAAGTAATTTTTCAGCATTATCTCGAATTGCAGGAGTTTTAATGAAAATTGCATTGGTTACTGCCTACGCTCTCCCAGAACAGGGCTACCAGGATGGGCCCCTCTATAGGTCTCTAATAAAACAAGGGCATCAGGTACGAATGTTTTGCTCGTCCCTTTATCCTAAATGGGCTAAACAGATGCGTGATTTGTACGATAAGCCACTTGTTGAGGGGATTACGCAACTGGATGGCGGTCAGATTCATCGTTTTGCAAGCCGGCAACTGCCTCGAGACATAATTTTGTGTCCGGCTGTGGCCAAGGCGGTACGCGAATTTAAGCCGGATATGACTTATCTGAATTGTGTCAATACCTTTTTTGGTTCAGAACTGCTCTCTGACCGTTCACTTCTGTCCGGAGTGCTGTTTATCAGTTTTGCCGAACATAGTAATCAACTTAAAACCGCTCTTTCCTGGCCTGTTTCCTATATCAGGAAGGTTTTGCTTGGTACGGCATTTTTTTTAATCAAACGACCATTGAGCCGGAAGGGCATCGAAGCAAGTGATGCGGCTCTATGCCTAACACCAGATACCGCAGATTTTATTTTGAAACGTATTTCTCATGGCCGAAAACGTGAAGAGCTGAGAAAAAAATGTGTTCTTTTTCCATTAGGCTTTGATTCAAACATTTTTTATCCGAGTGAGAAAGCCCGGCAATTACAGCGGCAGCAACTTGGCATCAGGGATGATGAGATTGTTTGTTTATATTCGTGTAAGATTACGCCACGGAAAAGACTTGATATTTGGGTGGCTGCTATGGTCGCGAGCATGCAAAAAGTTAAAAAACTGCGAGCGATGCTTGTTGGGATGCATTATGGGGATACCGAATCTGACCGTACTCAGGCAATGATAGAGCAGTCTGGATTCAAAGATCGTTTTATCTGTCTTCCATTTGTATCGCAAGAAAAACTGGCAGCTCTTTACAATGCGGCTGATTTTGGTGCGTGGTATCGCATGGTGTCGGTTTCAATTCAACAAGCCATGGGAACCGGCTTATATATGTTGCTGTTTGATAATCCTGTTGTTTCACATTTAATTGTCGATCCGAAGCTTGGATGTTATTTTGAGGAGGGTAATTTTAATCAGTTTGAGGAACTGGTAGTTAAGACGGCCGAGGCTTTTGCAAAAGACCCTGAACTGTCCGGCCAGCGAATTCGCAGCGAACGTGCGGAAATAAATCAACGGCGGTTCAGTTACGATGCATTGACTAAACGTTTAGTGGCTGCTGCCAAAGACCCTGTTAATGCAGCAGCTCATTTGTCGTTCAAATGAATATCCAAAAAGTTATAAGAAAAGCAGATTAACATGAGAATAGCGATACTTTGTCATAATATGCACATAGCAGGCGGCGGCGGTTATGTTGTCGGTATTAATGTTGCGAACTGTTTGAAGAGAGTGGCCCCAAACCATCAGTTTCTGCTGATTGCGCCCGTTGACTGCGACTACGAAAACGTCGAATTACCCGCCGGAAGCAAGGTGGTGCTTGTCGACCAGCGCAAAAGCCTTTTCGCCAGATGGAAATACCATAAATTCAAAATTCCTAAAATTATAAAAGATTTTGGGACAGATGTTGTTTTTGGGCTGGCTAATTTGGCGATAGTTCGTCCCGGCTGCAAGCAGGCTATGGCGTTAGGCGATGCTCATCATGTATATTCGGCAAAGCATTATATACGCGACAGGTTGCCGGCAAGAGTGAGAGAGTGGTTTCTTAGACATGAATTGAGAAAATCCTTGCCATATATAGATCTTGTGTTTTGTCAGACGCCTGTTACAAAAAAGCGGTTTGCCGATGTTTTCAACTATCCGGAGGATAAAATAAAGATTATGCCATCGGCTATTTCTGAGGTTCTTATGGCGGTAAAAGAAGAACAAATCGGTGTGCCGGAAATTTTCAGACAAGGCCGATATTTTAACATGTTCTATTTGACTAAATACTATATACATAAGAATCTGGAAATTCTTATAGAAATTTTCCGGCGTTTCCCTGAAAAGCTCAAGGATGTCAGGTGCATAATTACAGTATTGCCAAGCCAGAATCACAACGCACGAGTTTTTATCGATAAGATAAAAAAATATAAACTCGAAAATCAGATTGTCAGTGTCGGGTACCTAAGCCAGGAGAAACTGGCAGGGTATTTTGTTAATTCTGATGCGGTTTTTTTCCCGACAACGCTGGAGAGTTTCAGCAGTACTTATCTCGAAGCGATGTATTTTAAGACGCCGATTCTGACAAGCGACCTTGATTTTGCCCACTACGTATGTGACGAAGCAGCGATTTATTTTGACCCCTGGAATCCGGCGGATGTGGTTGATAAGATTCTTTTGTTGAAAAATAATGACAAATTAAGAGAGGAACTCGTGAGTAAAGGTAGAGAACGTGTTTGCCGTTTTTTTATAAGTTGGGAAAAGATTGTTGCTGATGTGATAAAAGAACTTGAGATATTAGTTGATAAACATTAATTGTAGGTTATAAGAAGGATGACAGAAATATTTTGGAAAAATAAATCAGTAGTTATGACAGGAGCCGGAGGTTTTATAGGCAGTCATTTGGCTGAACTTCTTGTTAAATACTGCAAACATGTTTGCGTATTGGTGCATTACAATAGCCGAAGCGATGAGGGTATGCTTGAGCTTATTCCCAGGTCGATACACAAAGAATTGGAAATAGTCTTCGGTGATCTTCGCGACCCCTTTGCCATGCGAAAGCTGGTAAAAGGCCGTGATGTCGTTTTTTACCTTGGAGCTTTAATAACAATTTCGTATTCCTACATTGCATCAAGCGGCTACGTTAATACTAATATTTTGGGAACGCTTAATATTCTCGAAGCCTGCTGGGACGAGGGCGTATTTCGAGTAGTTCATACTTCCACGAGTGAGGTATACGGCACTGCCCAATATACTCCGATAGATGAAAAGCATCCGCTCCAGGGACAATCTCCATATTCAGCAAGCAAAATAGGTGCGGACAAATTAGTAGAATCATATTATCGCTCTTTTAAGTTGCCGGGTAATGACTGAGTTAAAAATCAGGCATATAATAAATGGCCGTGTCGTTAGTCTGTCGGATGACAGAAGTATAATTGTCGGTCAAAATTACAAGGTTGTGAAATTCCTTGAAGACAAAGGGGTCGAATTGGCTGCCAGGGCTCCCTGTCCCTTGAGAAGACAAGTCATTTCACCTTTCAGACTTTTGTGCAGATTGTTCAGACACGAAATACGCGGTTTTGTTCAACTACGGGATAATAGAAAAGTGGTTGCTACGAGACAGGGATTGTATTATTCCGAAACAGACGAGATTTTGTTAAAACCAGCCTTGCTGCCTGAAACAGGAATGGAAATAAAACCTCCTATGACTATAACAGTTGATTCATCGGAGCGTATTCTCTGGGGCGAATATTGGGGCAATAACAGCCAGAGAGAAGTAAGGCTGTTTGTTTCTGAGGATAAAGGAAAAAGCTATAGGCCTTTTTGGACCTTTAAGACCGGCGAAGTTAAACATATACATAATATTCTGGAAGACAATTTCAGCGATTGTTATTGGGTTTGTGTTGGAGACCAGAATAAAGAGCCGGGCATTGGAAGGCTCAGCCGGGATTTAAAAAGTCTTGATTGGCTCGTTAAAGGTGAGCAGCGTTATAGAGCGGTAACCGGATTTGTTTTTAAGGATAAAATTGTCTACGGGACCGATACCGAAAAGGATTTTAACGCTATTTACGCGGTAGATAAAACTACCGGTAAAATGGAAAAGCTTTGCCAGACACCCGGCAGTTGTATTTACGCGGCAAAGTTCGGCAAATGGTACACAATAGGTACAAGTGTGGAATATTTCGAGAAATATAGCAATAATCTCGCTACCCTCTGGATATCGGCGGACGCTGTGAATTGGCGGCAGGTCTATCAGGTCGAGAAAGATATTTTTTCAAAAAAATATTTTCAGTTTGGCTCTATAATACTTCCCAGAAATGGATGGCGTCATGACGAAATTGTTTTTAGCGGTCAGGCGTTAAAAAAAATAGATAATAAAGTGTATGTGGCGCAGGTTATCGAAGGCTGAGAAAATATTATAAATGTATGAGGATTTTAGACATCATTGAGTTAATAAGATATTTTGGAATCACTCCTCTGGTTCAGGGCGGTTGGCACAGGCCGGCTAAAAAAATTTGCTTCGTTCGTTCTTTCATTATGCAAAATTACGAATATGAATCGTTCGATTATTTATCCAAATATCAATAATAGCTATGCAGCCTCGATGACTGTTGTATTTTATTGTTTTAGGCCATTGTTATCCAAGACAATCCGTAGTAAAATACACACTGAAGACTTTATGAATTTAAAAAATAATTTCAAAAATTAATATGAGGCTTGGTATGAAAAAACTAACAGGAAAAACGGTTCTCATCACCGGCGGGACGGGATCGTTTGGAAATAAAGTTCTGCGGCATCTATTGGAGACGACGAATGCCAAGGAATTTCGCGTTTTTTCCCGCGATGAGTGTAAGCAGGAACTGATGCGTATCGAGATTAATAATCCCAAGGTGAAGTTCTATATCGGTGACGTCCGCGAAAGAGAAAGTGTCGATAATGTGATGGAAGGTGTTGACCTTGTCTTTCACGCTGCGGCATTAAAGCAAGTCCCCTCGTGCGAGTTTTTCCCTATGCAGGCGGTGCTGACGAATATCATCGGCGGCCATAATGTGATCGAATCGGCGATCCAGTATGGTGTTGCAAGCGTGGTGTGTCTTAGCACTGATAAGGCCGTCTATCCTGTAAACGCGATGGGTATGACAAAATCGCTTATGGAAAAAGTTGCACAGGCCGCTGCCCGCGCCAAAATCACAAAAAACACCGTTGTATCCTGTGTTCGCTACGGCAATGTGATGTGTTCGCGGGGTTCGGTGATACCGTTGTTCATTCAGCAGATAAAGCAGCGCAAACCCATCACTATCACTGTGCCGGATATGACGCGATTTCTTCTGCCTCTGAGGGATTCTGTGTCGCTGGTGCTGTTTGCGTTTGAGAACGCCCAGAGCGGCGATTTATTTGTAAAAAAGGCGCCGGCCTGCACAATTATCGATTTGGCGAAGGCGCTCAAAAATATTTTTAAATCCGATGTGCCTGAAAAGATAATCGGTATGCGACACGGCGAAAAGATATATGAAACGCTCGTTACCCGCGAGGAACTCCAGCGGGCCGACGATATGGGCGATTATTACCGTGTGCGCCTCGATGACAGAAACCTGAACTACGCTTTGTATTTTACCAAAGGCGATAAGAAAGAAGCTCGCATGGAAGATTACACCTCGCACAATACGACGCAGCTCAATGTCAAACAGGTCGAGGAACTGTTACTGAGCCTGTCAGAAGTGCAGGCGGAACTGAAAGACTGGAAAGTTTGACACTGACTAAAACAGATTGACACAGATTATGAAAAAGAAAGTGGTCATAACAGGACTTGTTGGATTTATGGGATCTCACCTGCGGGACCGGTTCAGCCGTGAGCAAGATGTTGAAGTCCCACCCTTTGAAGATGCCTACTTCTCCCAGACGGAAAAACTGAGAGAGGTACTTGCAGAGAGTATCACTGTTGTGCATTTGGCGGCGATGAATCGCGGCGATGATAATGAAATCTATAACACCAATATCGAGCTTGTGAAAAAGCTCATCGAAACGCTTGACAGCCTGAAAATTCGCCCACATATAATATTTTCATCGTCCTCTCAGGTGTATCTGGATAATCCCTACGGACGATCGAAAAAAGAGGGTGAACGATTGCTTGAAGAATGGTCTAAAAAAAATAATGCTCCTGTATCTGTTTTGGTTATTCCAAATGTTTTTGGCGACAGGGGCCGGCCATTCTATAATTCCGTTGTCGCGACTTTCTGTCACCTGCTCACCCACGGCGGAATGCCTCAAATACAGGTTGATAAGGAAATGGAGCTTATTTATATAAATGAGCTTGTTGAAATTTTCTTTGATAAGATAAAAAATCCGCCGGCCGGTTTTGAGAGAGTCGAAGTTGCAGGCACCGCAAAGGCGAAAGTTACGGAAGTTCTTGCGATACTCAACCACTTCAAGGAGTGCTTCTACGAAAAGAAAGTTGTGCCGGCGATTGCCAATGATTTTCAGCGAAATCTTTACAATACCTTTCTTTCCTATGCCGAATCCGCTGATTACCAGCAGCCTTTGGTGCTGCGAACCGATGAACGCGGAAGTCTGTTTGAAGTAGTCAAGCAGGAAAAAGGCAACCAGATATTCTTTTCCACGACTAAATCCGGCATTGTTCGCGGCAATCATTATCATACCCGCAAGATGGAAAAATTTTGTGTTGTGAAAGGAAAGGCAATTATACGGCTGCGCCGCATCGGCACAGACAAAATTATCGAATATCCGATATCCGGCGACAAACCTGTCGTGGTTGAAATGCCGATTTTTTACACGCATAATATTGAAAATGTCGGCAGCGATGAACTTTGTACGCTTTTCTGGACTAACGAGATATTCGACCCGAATGACAGCGATACATTTTTTGAGAAGGTCTAAATACAATGGCAAAAATAAAAGTAATGACAATTCTTGGAACGCGGCCTGAAATTATCCGTCTTGCCTGCACTATGGCAAGATTGGATAAACATGTTGACCACAAAATCGTTCATACCGGCCAGAACTATGACTATGAACTCAGCGAAGTTTTCTTTAAGGAACTTGGTGTTCACAAGCCGGATTATTTTCTTAATGTCAATACTACCAGTCTTGGCCAGGTCTATGGCAATATACTTATTGCAATTGAACCTGTACTCAAAAAAGAGTGGCCTGATGCCGTATTGATTCTTGGTGACACCAACAGTTCAATTGCAGGCATAATAGCCAAGCGGATGAAAATACCGCTTTATCATATGGAGGCAGGCAATCGCTGTTTTGATTTAAATGTGCCTGAAGAGGTTAATCGTAGAATTATCGACCACATCAGCGATTTTAATCTTGTATATACCGAACATGCCCGCAGGCATTTGCTTTCCGAAGGCATGCCGCACCGCAGAATTTACCTGACCGGCTCGCCGATGAAAGAAGTGCTAATGACGCACCTGGAAAAAATAAAAACATCAAACGCGTTAAGCGAATTGAGTCTTGAGAAGGGAAAGTATTTTCTTGTCAGCGCGCACCGTGAAGAAAACGTGGATAATAAAGCCAACTTGACGGCTATCCTTACTGCTCTTGAAAGGATGCATAAGGAATTTGGCCTGCCGGTGATTGTTTCTACGCATCCGAGGACCAGAAAGCGAATGGAAAGTCTCGGTTCAGTTAAGATTTCCGAAGGAATCCAGTTTTTAAAACCATTTGGTTTTTTTGATTATAACTGGCTTCAGATAAATGCCTGCTGTGTTATCAGCGACAGCGGCACTATTTGTGAAGAATCTGCCATTTTGAATTTTCCCGCTATTACCATACGCAACGCAATGGAGCGTCCGGAGGCTATGGATGCCGGTACCATAATAACGACAGGACTTGAGCCTGAGGTTATCATTTCGGCAGTAAAGATGCAGATTTCCGGCGATAACAAAATAATGCCGCGGAGCATTCCCACGGATTATGAAGTGGAAAACACATCATATCGAGTGCTGAAAATTATTCTTGGCACAGCAAAGCTAAATCACATCTGGGATAATATCAAGACAAACGATCTTGTTTAAGGTAGCGACTTTCTTAAACTCTGATTTCCCCAATAAAAGTAGCGCTTTGAAACGGTTTCTGGTAATATTAGGTCTTTTTTGACGAGGAGGATGGTTGAGGTGTGTAAAAATCCTGGGCTAATTATGGCCTGCCAAGACAAATACTTCAATTTTTGATGACTTTGGCAGTAAAAAAACGGTAAGGTAATAGTCAAAAAACTGTTGCATTTCAGAGGAGTTTTTGGTATAATAAATGCGCTAACCGGTTTGTCTATGTGGTCAAGTGTCTAAATATGGGAAATCCCAAATGACACTGTTTTTTGTGTTTGTGGGTTTGCAATTATGCAATTAATAAACCCAGAGATAATTGGCAGAGTGACTCCCAAGGCCATGGGAAGGTATCCGGTGCTTAGTTTGTTTGCACTCTATACCATTCAGAACTATTCGGAGGAAGAATAAAGTGCGATTTTCTCCGATGCTATTTTGTCTGCCGTTAATCCCTGTAGTAATACTGTTTAATTTCTTCAGAGCATATAATCCCTATGATTCATTTGGCGTGTCAATTATATATTTTCTGTTTTTTGCTGGTGTTATTCTTGGGGGTCAAAAGATACTTGGTGATGCACATGTAAGGGCAAGAACAAATTTGTTTTTTATGATAGTATTAGGAGTTTTGGTTTTTTGTGGCTCTGCAACGGCAGGTCAATCAATATCGCTTGTCGAAAATATGTATAATTACATTATAGAAAATGATTATTACAAAGCTGTTATACCAAAGGCTACGGCGACTAATGTGGGCCGAGGGGTAATTAGACAGCTTTATATTAAAAAAAATAATGGCGAGTGGTCGAATAATTTAATAATGGAAACTCGTGGTTCAGCTTGTTTAGGTTATCTTGAGGGCACGGGAACTGCTGATCTGAATAGAAGTCAAGGGCTGCAACAAAGCTATTCTCCTTATTTAACTGTAACTGTATTGGAAAATAGTTCGACAAGGATAAAAATTAAGGCTGACGCTATATTTATAGGAACACATTTTACAGAGGATTGGACATTTTGGGCGGAAAAGCCGTACTTCCAAGGTGAAGCAAGTGCTGTTGTGGTGGATGAAAATGGTTTTTTAACAAATCAGCCTCAATTTTGCTGGATGATCAATGAATATTTAGCGGCTCAATGGTATGGGACTGATAAAGATGGCGGTATCATTCAATTTAATAAAAGGGAAATTCAGCAAATACATAGTCCTAATCTTAATACTTACCCTTGGATTAATTGGCAATTTACAAATGAAAATATGAGTTTGGGTTTAATATTTACTGATGTTTATGATCACTACGGTACTGTGGGTGAAACGGGGGATTGGAATTTTGAGTATCAGATGGATTTTGAGCTTGGCTCCGGGGTTTTTGGCAGTCCTGTTAAAAATGGCTATAAACGAGAGCTGACAACAATTTATTACACTACTGATTCGGCTACAAACGATGATATTAACAATTTTGCACAAAATCATTATCGGAACGCTTCTACTAGCACTGAACAAAATCCAATTCTTCAAGCGGCTCAATATGTCAATAATCCCTATGCTCAAAATGCAGGTTTAGGTTCAGCATTAGTCAGTTCTCCTTACTTTTTAGTTAGGCAAAATTCACAAAACGTGCAGTCTGGAAATATGAGACCTCAATATGAAACATCCATTTATGCACCATTATATAAATTTCAAAAAGCAATACATAGTGGATGGTACGATTTTATTGACCAACTCGTTTATTCTTTAAATTACAGCAACGATAGCCAAAGTTTTGAGTATGGCACTATAGATGATGTCAGTGCGAGCAATTCTGATTATGAAACATCACTTCAGATGGGGGCAGCAAGTAGTGACGCTAAATTGCTGTATAACTCTGTTTTCAAAACATGGAATGATAGCGACAAATTAAAAATCGAGGGTAGTGCTTCTAATGCATCATCTTCCGCGTCGGTTAAAGAGATTTATGTTTCTTTGAACGCCACAGTAAATCAAACCTACTTTGAAGCTGAAACCGCTATGCCCTCACAATATATTACCAGCGTTTTTGATTATACTGATAGATTATGGACAAATGCTGATTATAGCGGCTTTGATTCAGGCACAACTTTAATTTATAGGGACAACGCAGAAAATGTACCTGCCTTATCTATCCCCTTTTCTCTTACAGATGAGAGGTATAAAGTAACCGCCTATGTGTTAGAAAGACCTGAAGGAGCAGTAACCTATAGGTATTCAACAGATAATTCAACATGGAATAATTTCACCGTTGCTCAAGCTGGTGCAACTGGAATAAAAGCTGTGAATTTAGGTATGCTGGATATTTCTAATGGTATGAATGGTATGTTTTATATTGACGATGATAACAATGCTTCTTCTGGAATTAATGGTTGGGCAGGTTGGGATAGAGTAAGTTTTCAGCTTGTTCCTGAAAATATAGGTTCAAACATCTATGATGTTAGATTATATGATGAAATTTACGGGAAGATGGGTGTAGCTGTAAAAGTTAATTCTCCAACTGACAATATTTCTCTTGTTGATGATTCTGAAATCCGGATTTACCTTTATCGAGAAGATACTGCTCAGGAATTAACAGATTTCAATTATCCCTTTGATATTGAAATTTTTCCACACACTGGGTGGTTAAGCGATGCTTCAGAATTTACTGCTCTTCATTCGCAAAATGTATTAACTTATACCAAGCACGCATTTTATGTTCCAGAAGGAATACATACCGGAAGGACAAACACAGTCAATTCAGATGGAGCAGTCACTTATTCAATAGAGCCTTATAATGATTCTTCGGAAGTCAATCTGACTGTTGGCCCGTCTGAAAATTCAGTTGATGTTACGATAGATACCTGGAATACTTCGGGTACTTACTACAAAAAATGGACAGAATCTGCTGCCGGCACTGTTACAGCCTTACACAGTGTTGGAGATTTAAAAGCCAATACTTATTACCCAGTTAAAGTGGACGGGGTTCTGTTCAACACCTATCTTTCTGATGATTTTGGCAAAATTTATTTCATATATGCTAACGAATATTCAGACCACGTTTTTGAAGTAGATGTCTACAGCCTTGTGGACTTTGCTGACTTTGCCTTTTTTGCCAATCATTGGATGGATACTTGTGTCGATCCTAACTGGTGTGACGGTTGTGATTTTGACAAAATCGGACAGGTTGATTTGATTGACTTTGCCACTTTTGTCAATCATTGGATGGATACTTGTGCCTCTCCTGATTGGTGTGACGGTTGTGATTTAATTAGATAAACTGCATGGTAATAAACCCCTGTGAACCCCGGCAAGATGTTGGCGGGGCTAAACTTGCGTATTGACAAAAGCCTATAGATGTATTATATTACTAATTCAGATTAAATGAAGATTTTGTTCATAACTCAGTGGTTTCAGCCGGAACCTTTTGTCAATGGTTTGCCTTTTGCCAAACAACTTGTCAGCAGAGGTCACGATGTGCAGGTTTTGACAGGTTTTCCCAATTATCCGGGGGGTAAAGTTTATAATGGGTATAAAATCAAGATGTTGCAAAAAGAGGTTGTAGATGGTGTTTCTATTATTCGTGTGCCTTTGTATCCCAGCCATGACCGTTCAGCTGTCCGACGCATTCTGAACTACACAAGTTTGGCATTGTCAGCCGCTACTATCGGCACATGGGTCATAAAACCAGTTGATGCGGTATATGTCTGCCATCCCCCAGCCACTATGTATTTGCCCGCATCTGTAATTCGAATGATACGACGAGTTCCATTTCTATATAATATACAGGACCTTTGGCCTGACGCCCTGGCGTCTTCGGGCATGGTACGCAACAAAGCTGCACTCTGGCTCGCAGACAGGTTTTGCCGATACTTTTATCGCTCGGCCGACAGAGTTATCGCGCAGTCTCCTGGGATTAAGAAAGAATTATGCAGTCGTGGCATTCCTTCGGATAAAATCGAGGTTATTTACAATTGGTGCGACGACACTCAGATAAAAATGGTTGACAAAGACCCTGTTTTGGCTCGCGAATTGGGTTTTGAAAATCGCTTTAATATTTTGTTTGCAGGAGGTATAGGCACAGGTCAGGCTCTCGGTGCTGTTTTGGACGCAGCGTCAATTTTACAAAATAAGTGTTCGGAAATTCAGTTTGTTTTTATAGGTACGGGAATAGAGCTGGATCGTCTCAAGCAAAAGAAGGAAAATCTGGGTTTGAATAACGTACGTTTTCTGGCTCGCCGGCCTCCCTCTGAAATAAGCGCCGTTCTCAGTCTGGCAGACATACTCCTGGTTCACTTGAAAGACAATTTGCTGCACGAGATTACCATCCCTTCAAAAACTCAGGCTTATATGGCTGCCGGCAAGCCAATACTAATTGGCGTCAAGGGTGATGCCGCAGACCTGGTGATGCAGGCCAAAGCAGGGCTGAAGTGCGAACCCGAAAATCCCCAAAGCATTGCTGAAGCTGCACTGATGCTCAAAAACATGTCTGCCTCGGAGTTAGCGGCTATGGGTGAAAACGGGCGCCGTTTCTACAATGAACATCTCTCACTTGAAATCGGCACTCGGCATTATGAAAAGGCCTTCGAAACAATAATTAATGAGTATTGCGCCAGGCATAAAAAACATCAGTGATATATGAATTCTACTTAGCACTGTTTGTCATATCGGCCTTATGATTCTAAGGCGGAGTTTCCTGATAGATTTTCTTGAAGAAAATGAAATATCTGTTATGTTTCCTCTCGACTATTATGCGACGGAATTCATTGCTAAAAATCAGGATGAGTTTAGAAAGTATACTGACGCGATGTACAGGTTTTTTACAAAAACCCTTTTTTTAACTCAAAAACAAGGCTTTCTGGAAATCTTTCCTCGAACTTAGTAAAAAAGAATCTCGTTTTTTATTTAAAACCGCTTTTTGAAAACTTGTACTCGGCGTTATGTATTAATATCTGTTGCGAACCCCTTCAATTACAGTATATTGTCAAAAAGATTCAATAAACAGCTATACAAAAGTAGCGGAATAAAATATATATGACTGAATCGCAAAAACACACGGTTGGTTTTGATGTAGCACGCGCCTTTGCACAGCTTGCTGTGGTAATTAATCATATTTGTCAGTACTCCTCAAGGTATGGCTTGGGGAATTTCAGCACCAAATTCGGCGACACTGTTGTTAGTATTGTTTCTTTTATCCATATACCGACATTTATGTTGATATCGGGGATACTAACCTCGCTAACCATAAGCAGGATTGAAAGATTAAACGATTATTTCAGATTTGAGAAAAAAAGGTTTTGTCGTTTGATGTTACCATTTTGTAGCGTATCGATATTGCATTTGGTTATAAAAATGTTTTCGCCGCCCGATGTACAATCCAAGGGTATAACCGCTCTGGTGAACACGGTAATAGCACCTGGCGGCGGCGAAGCCGGTCACCTATGGTTTTTATATTGTCTTATGAGTATATTTTTAATCTGGCCTCTACTGAGTCGATTAATGTCAGGAAGGATGTCCATTACAGTTCTTTCAGGCTTAATGATTTTAGCGGTTTTGCCGATTGGCTGGCCTGTTGTCGAGAGCGGAGCCTATCTTTTTGGTTTAAAGGCGTTTTTTTGGTTTATACCAATGTTTACGCTTGGTTATTGGTATGGTACTCGTCAGAAGAATGTCTACAAAGGTACGTTGAAAGGAATTATTGTCTCAGCAGGTATACTGACGGGGTCACTGTTGGTATATTTCTTTATAGCTTGGCCAGAAAATTCTTTATCTCTTTGTATTCGGAATATGGTTTGCATGGTTGGTTCTGTTTCAGCTAGCTTTTTTGTACTGTGGGTATCTTGCTTTATTACTGAACATAGCAGTATCTTAACTAAGTACCTAGGAATTGCTGGGTTTTACTCCTATGATATATATTTGTTGCATGTTGCTTTAGTTGGACATCCACTATGTTTTATAATGAGTAAATTAAGGATTGGCACAGCAATCACTTATGTGCTTTTCGTGACATTGATTTTAGCAACGATGATAATTCCTATCGGGATTGGTTGGTTAATACGTCGAATACCGCTATTGGCATTTTTTGTGCTTGGCGTTCCGCTGCCGGCGCGTGGCAATAAACAAAACAATTAAGCGAAGAAACTTCATTATATAGCAGGAAGCATAGATGCGTATTGTCTATATTCATCGGCATTTTTGTACAAATGAAAGTATTTGTGCTGGTTGGAGATGGTATTGAAAAACGATGGAATCGAATAAAAAACGTATTCTTATTCTTGAGGGGGACTCAAGACAATGTCTCCCTTTTATTAGGACGCTGCGGCAAGAAGGGCATCATGTAACAATTGTATGTCCATGGAGGTGCTGTCCAGGTTTTTTTTCTCGTTATCCCAATAAACGGTTGATATGGCCTGATATCTATCATGATGAAGAAGGTTTTCGTAAAGCATTATTTAATTATATAAAAAAGGAAAAGACAGATATAGTTTTGACTTTGGGGGATGGAGCTGCCATATTAATTGCAAAACATAGAGAAGAAATATTGAAATATGTGAAAACACATGTACCAAACTATGAAATATTACGATATGGGGCAGATAAGAGTCTGGTTATGGATTTTTGTATGAAAAATAATATTCCATGCCCTTTAACTTATAGCGATAAGAAAGAAAGTCTTGATAAAATAAGCAGTAAATTACCGTTTCCGGTTCTTGTCAAGCCGGTTCGTGGTACCGGAGCTGTCGGGATACATCGCTTTGAAACTAAGGAGCAGCTGCTGCAACACTATGAGACATTGAAAGCAAAATATGGTGATCTTATTATCCAGGAAAATATTCCCCTTGGTAAAACTCAGTTTCAGGCAGAAGCCTTTTGCGATGCAAACTCGAAAATGAAAGTTTGTATGGTTATCGGCAAACCTCGTTTTTTTCCGGTAGAAGGCGGAACAAGCACGTGCAATATAACTATCAATCGGCCAGATATTGTTGAACTTGTAAGAAAACTTTTAGAGGGGATAGGCTGGATTGGCCCTGCTGATGTGGACTTACTGCTGGATCCGAGAGACAATACTCCAAAAATTCTTGAAATAAATCCAAGAGTAACAGCAGGAATAAAAATCGGTTTTGAAGCCGGCATAAACTATGCGGATCTTCACTTAAAATTAGCTCTCGGCGAAGAGATTCCCTTTATTAAGGAATACAAACTTGGTGTAATACTGAGAAATTTATGTTTGGACATGCTATGGTATAAGTATAGCAGCGGAGATGCCAGGAAAAACACAAACCCGCCATTTTGGCAGTTTTTCGGCAAAAATGTTAAATATCAGACACTACGTATAGACGACCCGTTGCCATTTATAGGTTTTATTTTGAGTAATTTAATTAAATACAGAAAACCCGGAGTATGGGACTCCAAACTTGGTACAGATCTCACCGATAATTGATAACGCTCAAACCTGATATGTTTACTGAAAAAGCAGAGATAGTAAAATTTTATTTTAAGCTTCTTGGATTCAAGTTTCCCCGGGTGCTTTATCATTTGCTGCATAAAGGACCCAAAGTAATGCAACCAATAGATTAAGATGATAAACGCACTTACAATTGATGTTGAAGATTACTGGAAAATCCTTTCCTGTGATTGGCTAAAATCATATATTACGCCGACAGATGCTATTGTAAGAAATACAAATCAGTTGTTGGATATACTCCAAGATTGTAATATTAAGGCAACCTTTTTTTTCCTTGGTGAGATTGCAAAGAAATTTCCTAATCTACTTAGACAGGTCGTAAATCAGGGACACGAAATAGGGGTTCATGGTTTTCATCACTGTGTAATATATACAATAAATGAGGTTAAATTTTATGAAGAAATTTCCAGTGCGAAAAAACTGATTGAGGATACGGTTGGTATTAACGTGGAAGGTCATCGTGCCCCTTCTTTTTCGATTATGCCGAAAACCAAATGGGCTTTGGAAATGCTTAGTAAGGCGGGTTATCGGTACGATAGCAGCATTTTTCCCTTCCGAGGCAGACGTTACGGCTGGCCGGGGTTTAGCCGTGATATTTGCGAAATTGAATTGCCCAATGGTCAAAGTATTATTGAAGTTCCAATGTCAACGGTAAAAATTTTAGGGAAATTGTTTCCTGCTTGTGGAGGTGGTTATCTAAGACATTTTCCTTATTTTTATACAGATTTTGCAATAAGAAGTATCATACCTTTGCGGCCGGTTATTTTATATATGCATCCATATGACTTTGATACAGAACCTGGCCCGAAAGATATAATAACCAAGCTAAGGAAGGCTCCTCTGAGAGCAAAATTTCATCATATTCAACAATTTCATAATCGTCATACAGTCATAAGAAAATTGCGTTTAATTCTAAATAAATATCAGTTTGCCCCTATCAGAGAAATCATTTCGAATTCTAATATGAAGAGGATAACTCTTAATAGCATATTGCATAACTAAACATTACAGACATGAAAATAATTAAATTAAATAAGAACCATCTTTCTGAAGTTATAAGTATACACATTAAAGCCTTTCCGACTTTCTTTCTGACTTTTCTCGGTCCAAGATTTTTAAAAGAGTTTTATGAATCATTTCTGTATGATTCACAGGGTATTGGTTTTGTTGCGTTGGATGATAACACCGAAGAAATTATTGGTGTAATTGTTGGCCCTTTGAACCCGAATGGATATTTTAAAAGACTGTTAAAAAGAAAATGGTTTTCATTCTGCATAGCAAGCATTGGTGCAATTATAAAAAAACCTTCTGTTATTAAAAGACTATTCAGGGCTGTATTTTATAGGGGCGAATCACCCGAGGGTATGAATCGCTCATTACTAAGCAGTGTCGCAGTATCGCCAAATGTGCAGGGTAAAGGTGCGGGAAAAGCTTTAGTTTGTAAATGGCTCGAAGAAGTTAAATCACGAGGAAGTAAAGGTGCATTTTTAACAACTGATGCGGAAAATAATGATGCAGTTAACAAGTTTTATCAAAAAATCGGATTTAAGCTTGAATCTTCCTATTCCACACCGGAAAGAAGAAAAATGAACAGGTATATTTATGATTTTTAATTGGATTACGAATGAATAGTGTAGAAAGATTTGAATTGGATTTTAAAGCTTTTTTCCAATCGAAATATTCTTTTGCCTTTTGGAAAGCTCGAGTTGCTTTCTATGCAATATTAAAAGCTCTTGGTGTTTCTGATGGCGATGAAGTCATTTTGCCCGGCTATACCTGCGTTATGAACGTCAACCCGATAAAGTATCTCGGCGCAAAACCCGTTTATGTCGATATCGAGCCAGATACATTTAATATTAACCCGGGTTAATATTAAAT
>Ga0315293_10002503_pt1 | contig 17640 bp, 13 predicted proteins | sample YL17G13_20_MG_FD_203071 | JGI IMG/M metagenome (GOLD analysis project Ga0315293, IMG submission 203071) | Sediment microbial communities from Yellowstone Lake, YNP, Wyoming, USA - YL17G13_20 | ecosystem: Environmental > Aquatic > Freshwater > Lake > Sediment | place: USA: Wyoming | collected...
GTTCCTGACGGGAGTTATTCCTTCCAATCGCGTGTGCATTATACCAAATTATGCCTATTTATTCAATAAAAATCTAAGGATATCATAAAAAAATTTAGCCACGAATTCACACAAATGGACAGGAATTTAACCACGGATTACACAGATTACACGGATTTAGACACAAAAAAAGACAATACAAAGATAAAAACTGACGTCACGTGGAGAGAATTTCTGACACGGATTTACACAGATTCCGCCTTCGCCAAGGCTATGGCGGACAAGTAACACGGTTTTTTATAGCCACAAAAAGGCGCAAAAGAGATTTTTGTAGCCACCGAGCACACCGAGGCCACAGAGAGTTGCTTTAAGGCAGTGTATAAATGCACCTTAAATTCAAATTAAACCCTTTCTGAAACAAGCTTCAATCGGGTTTATGCTTTGAATTTTTACTGCTTCGCAGAAATGCCTTAAAGCGAAAGAACGGCGGGCAAGTTTTGGTTTAGAAAAACGGTGGCTGTGGGGGCGTTGAAAAACCCCCAAGACAGGAACGAAACCTGCGATTACGAGAGAATAGTGCGCCCGTGAAATGGCTCGGAGTGCCTTTCCCCTGTCCCCATTATCCTGCTGTGGAAGCTTATGGCGAAAGAGTTATCTGTTATGCAGGATCATATTGATGAGAGGAATAGTTGCTTTTTTTTTAATAATCAGTAAGATTAACAATCATAAAGGATAAAGGATTGCGTATAAATGGAGACCGGATAAATGATTACAGATACTCATAAAACTGCGACACGGCCTCTTTTGGGAGAGGTCGCAGTAAATCGAACCGACACGCCATTATTCGTAAACAAGACGAAATTTATAGAGGCAATTCGGCAGTTCAAAGAGCAAGATTCCCTATCGAAACTTAGGGCCGAGGTGTTGGATTTAGAAAGTAACCTTCACAGCGTTAAAACCGACAAGATAGGCGTCCTGAACATACATAGCAACGGGGATACAATCAAAATTAGCCAGAAACACTTGCTTGACCAGCTTGGCCAAATCGCTGATTCCCAAACATTGGAGCGTGCAAAGTATTACACCGAGCGACTGGAAAAAGCTTTGACGGAAATCCGTACTAATAACATTAATAAAGGGAAACCGACAAATGGGAAAATATAGAATTGCCATCATTGCACAGGCGAATTCGTCTCTTTGTAAAAGGGAATTGGAATCACGATTAGTGGCTTCATTATTCGATATAGAGACAGGGCAAAAAGTAAGCGACGGAGACAATGACCAACTTGAGGTCGTGGATTATGAATTAACAGAGGCGACCGCGATTGATACGGAAGAAGCCTAAGATGAGGTGAAAGCGTTGAAAGGTGAAATGACCTTTAGTGATGCGATTGAAAAAGTTATGCTAGCTAACGGATACTTTGCTTCGTTACAGCATATCTATAAGGAGTTTCCCAAATATAGAGAGTTTAGTGGCAAGACCCCGTATAACACAATCCAAGAAAGGGTGCAGAGAGACAACCGGTTTAGAAGAATAGGAGTAGGCATTTACGCTTTGACCGATTTTCTGGATAAGATCAAAAAACCGGAGCCACCTAATAAGAAGAGAGAAAAAGCTGAATTTCAGCACGCAAGAATCCAAGGAATGCTGTTAGAGATCGGGGAGCAGCGAGAGTATAAAACATATACACCGGATAAAAAGAAAATCTTCGATGGGAAGATGCTTGGTCGAATCGCAAGTTTGGATGAATGCCCGCCATTCACATTCTCAAACATGATTCAAGAGACAGTCAGATTTATCGACGTAATCTGGTTCAATCAAAGAAGATTTCCGTCGCACGTTTTTGAAATAGAGCACTCGACCGATTTCAGAAGCGCGCTAATCAAGTTCGCTGAGTTACAGGACTTTACAACTAAATTTTTCTTGATAGCTCCCCAAGAAAGACACGAAAAATTCAAAACGGAAATCGGGAAAAGAGCATTTGATCTGATCGTGAGCCGCTGTACCTTCAGATCCTATGAACAAGTCGAACAATATTACAACGGATTATTGAGCTATTCTGCGATCAGAGATTTGCTGTGATTGTGTCCAAGACCAATTGCAGAAAGTGGCATTGCGGCAAGCATGAACTCCCTGGCACCCAACCCGCGAAAGCAATCCAGATTATCCGCCAGCACGGTTTTACAATTGAGAATCAAAGCATCTACTGCGAAATATGCAAAGACAGGACCGTGCATCGTCGGCTGGTTTCCACAGAACCTGAAAAGGCATCGTTTGTCAGGATGCAGCTTCCGGGGGATTTACGAAAAAGAGTGTTAAAACACTACGAAAATATTGAGGCGGTAACGTTACGGGAAATGATTCCCAACCAGTTAGAGATAGACCATAGGTTTCCGCAGGTGCGCTGGTCAAAAGACGAAACTTACGGCCCCAATATGTCTGAGGAGGAAATTCACGCGAAGTTTCAGCTTCTCACTCGCCAGCATAACCTTTGGAAGAGCCGTTATTGCGAACATTGCGCAAAAACAGGAGAACGCGGCACATTTATTGGCATCAACTTCTTTGCTTTTGGTGGTCCAAAGTGGGACCCGAAATATCCGGTGGATGACGAGCATGGATGCGATGGGTGTTTTTGGTATCACCCGGATGTTTGGCGTAAGGCGCTAAACAAAATCGTTGAGGAGCTAAGGAAGAAACAATCGTCCGCGAAATGATTATCACCCCGCTTCGCCCGAAACGATTGGGCTATGCAGGGCAAGCGCCGGCAATATCGGGTTGATTTAAGCGGCGGGGTGACTATCGTTGCGCTCGGCGAAGAGGATGTTATAATCCTGGTCGCTCTTGAAAGGCGGGTCAGGATGGACAAGGTCAGCCGATTCGTCTTCGATATAGCGGCGGAGTATTTCCAAGTTATCGCCGTAATACAAAACGTTCTCTGCCAAATCGCACCTCTGTTTTATTCAAAGGAGAATCGACCGTAATGTTATTGTAAGGAAGCATTATACCGCAGGTTAGGACGATTACAAGGGCAATAAGAACCCCGCCTTAAAAGGCGGGGCTAAACGATAAGGAAAAATGGTGTGCGGAGCACACCCTACCAAAATGGATTCCCGCTAACGACATGCGGGAATGACATTGCGTTGTCGTGCCGACAACGGCTAAACGACCCCACGTAGAATGTGGGGCTAAATATTGGATTCCCGCACCCTCGACCCCTCGGATCCGCTCGGGGCAGGTTTCGCTTGGGACAGGTCCGCCGATAGTAATTATGGGCTGGCAGGCGAGGGAGCGATGGCGGACCAGTTATTCGGGTCGTTGCCATAATACTGGCCGAACAGTCTGCCAAGTGACATTCCGTAGCCATCGGGTTCGACAGGCCACAGGTCCACTTCGCCGGGACAATCCTCCGGATGAGAGCCATCACTGTAATTTATCCTGTCAACACGGATATAATACCGCGTGCCAAACTCATCCTCATCGCCAGGCTGTGATAGTTCCAGGCTCTCGCCGGCATTACTCAGATGACCGCTGTATGGCCCAAAAATCTTATTCTGTGCCACGCCCGGATAACGCCAGCTAAATAAAGCCTTATCCCTGACCACCACAATATACCCGCCGGCAGGTATCGTAACCGGTGTGTCGTCCGGGAAGGTCCATACAATACCATCCGTGAACATCCAGGGCAGACCTATATCGTAGTCGAACAACGTTACCGGGAAAGCGGTGATATTACGCAGCTCAACATATTCATACTCATCGTTGCTGTATGAGCCGCCTTCAGGCCAATCAGGATTATACATAATCTCGTTTATCACTATAGGCCCAATCTTCGGATAGGCATTATCGGCGTTAGGAGTCTTTGCACTCATCAACACAAAGTTATAGTTGCCGGTCGAGAGCTTGTGGTAACGGCCAAAGGGGACATCCGTAGGCGATGCGCCAAAATTCTCCTCCTCACGATAACCCATCAATTCGCCGCTCCCGTCGGCGGCAGTTAGATACACTGTCTCGCCATTCTCGGTCAATGCAAACTCAACCAGACAGCCCGGGTCGCCAGGATTATGGAAGTCGGTATCCTCATAAAAAACTAAGAACCCATCCTTTGGTATGGTCGTCCCTGACGCAATCTTGTATTTCTTGAGCAGAGACCCACTGTCACTGAGGAACCACCCGCCGATATTTATCGGGTTGTTGGTAGTGTTATGCAGCTCAATCCAGTCAGGATTTCCTGCGTGAGAATGCGCCAGGACTTCGTTAATGACCACAGCACCAGGATCGGGTAGTATTCCGCTATCATTCGCGCCGGGTGAGCCGCCCCAACGAGCGCTTGCACGCCAGTAGTCTTTCTTAGCCCAGTGATTGATGTTGGGGTCGGCTGGATTTATTATGGTAAGTGAGAAGCCGTTGCCATCGGTAATCTCACGCCAGCCATCGCCATATTTGAAGTCCAGAATCGTCTGGCCTATAGCATCCTCCAGTCGTATCCTCTCTCCGGCATTCTCCAGACCGCCTGTGTATTGACCGGGTGCTACTTTGATACCTGTGCCATATTGAGCATTGAAGGCTTCTGTGTCTTTGACAACGACAATAAACTGGCCTGCTGTAAGCTGGACAGGTGGGAAGGTAAAATCGATTCCATTTGTGAATTTCACGAGGTTCAGATTTAGTGTTTGTGTGCCGATATTCTTTAGTTCGATGAATTCCTCATTCGGGTCGTTGGGGTTATTGGTATCTTCCGGATGATACATAATCTCGGTAATTCGCAGGTTCTCCTTAACTGCCCCTACGGCAAAGACAGCCTCATTAAGAGCACTCCATGTGCTGCCGCTCAAAACTCGTGACTTCAGGTTAGTGCTCTTATTCAATGTGAAGGGCCCAGTGTATTGTATTGCACTTGGAGATGGACTGCCGCCCGAAGACCCGCTTGTGCCGGCAACCAGCTCAACAGAAATAAGAAAGTCGGTGCGATTGGTGGCGTAGTTAAGGCCGTGGATGGCGAGGACATTGCTGCCTTGTTGCAAGGAATTGATGTATATAGAGATGTCAATATTTTCAAAGACGACGGCTAAAGAGTCGCTATGCGTAGCAGTTGCACTGGAGTTATAGAGCGGCGTTGCGGGAGCATTACGTTCGGCAACCTTCTGACCATTTATATAAGCGATGAAACCATCTTCGTATCGTATCTTGAGTGTCAACTGATTGAATCCAGAGGGATTAGTGCTCACAGTGAATGGGATGCGGATGTAGCAGGTATCTATCTGGGTCGTGACATCATACATCTTTGCCTGGACATCGTAGCTGATGTAGGGGTCATAGTCGGGGTTGGTATCATGACCAACGCCGCCGGTTTTGCCGGCTATGAAAACTCCATCATTCCAGGCAGAGTCATCGAAGGCGCCGCCTCCCTTCCAGTTATCGTTGATTGCGGCGGTTGGAACAAGCACTCGCTTGGAAGCGCTTTCGGCTAAGAGGGTGGTCGTGGTGCCTCCTGACGATGGCAGGCGAGGGTCGTTACTATCGGTGGTGTAATAGATTGTGCCGGCCGGGGCGGTCATCGAAATCTGGTCTGCTGATGAAATTAAACCACCGTGTTTATACAAGCCATTGACGTAAAAGACCGGAGCAGTAACAGCAGGATAAAGGCCGGCGGTTTTGAGCCAGCCAAGGACTGTTGACGAACGGGTGGGGAAGAATGTGCTGAGCTTACTATTATTATAGCTTAACCAATTGTCACGGGTATAAGGAGTAGCGGGGACCCGGTTGTCGCCCCAGCGTGCAGATTCACCAACGATAGCACGGTCGATAGAGGTCATTCTCGCCTGGTACATATTTGCGGTATTTGGATAAGTTAGCACGCCGTTGTTGAAGTAGTGTTTATGAATAAGGTCGGCAAATCGCATAACGTATTCGGCGTTGCCCTTGAGCTTATTGTGAATGTCCACCGGGCTGGAGCCAACTTTATTGTCTCCCTCGAGGGTATGCTCGGCGTCCCAGGAGTGGAGCCGCCAGCGTCCATCAGGGGTAGTGCGGTGCGTGAAATACCAGTTCTTAGACGGCCAATCGTGGTTGCCGGTGAACCAGTTGGAGAGCAGATATATGATAAAGTTATCAACGTCCAACAGGTTGCACACTGCCTGGTATTTGGCGGCGTTAGCAGGGTCGGATTGGACGGCGTTTGCAGCGTTAAGCATAGCGTTGAAGTTAGCGGCAGCGCCGCTGCCGCCTGTTCCATCGTTGATAACTCCGGTTGAACTGTGCTTGAGCGCATCGTATTCTTCTTTATCGCCGCCGAACATTTGTGCTGCCCAGGAGTGGTCAGGGCGTTCGTGGATGTAATACATTCCCCAATAGAGGCCGTTAATATAGACGTGTGCGTGGGAACCGTGTGGGGAGAATCCGCCCATTGCATTATGAAGGTCGGCGGTATATTGGTCGTTGAGATACATTGCACTGATACGCTGGTCAGCGGCCGGGTGGAGCCAGGAGTGGTTCAGAACGCCGTCGAATACAATAGTGTCAAATGCCTCAACCGGAGAATCCGGGAAGAGTTGGAAACGCAGCTCTGATGGCCCGCCGGTTGGGGTGCCATTATCAATGGTGGTTTTGAAACGAGGTCTTATAGAGAGCTTGAAGGATTTCCATCTGTCGAGGCTTGTGCCTCCGCCGGTAACGCCTCCCTGCATAGCCATAGCGCAGTCAATCTGGAAGTCCTCTGCGGTTTTTGGGTCGATGAACTCAATCGAGGCGGCCCGCTCTGTGCCATCCTGGGACTGGTTGATATAAATGCCTGTAGTACCGAACCAGTCATCTCTATTCATTACCATAGAGAAGGTTGGGACTGCCTTAAGGTCGTTTTTGATAGTGCCGTTGTAAGGCGGATTTTTAACGATATCCGGGTCCATCTGGTAATCGCCGGTTACCGCACCTGAATAGCCGCCGCCTGGCCAGGTGGCTGGGTAACCCGGCGGAACGACCTGAGCTCCTGTGGATGGGTTGGTAGCCTGGTTAATAACGTAGCTCAGAAATATATAAGTGTGGGTATTTATATCAGTGGGTTTCCACCCTCCTTCTTTGAGGGCTGCCGCCCGCACAGTTGTGGTCGTGGAGATATAGATAGGGGCGGTGTAATCTCTCGCCGTCGCTGTTGGCAACTGCGTCTGGATGTCAATAGGAGGACTGCCATCGAGCGTCCAAAGAATGGCAGCGTTATTGGTTTTGGTGGCGATTGTTAAAGAGAAAGGCACATCGTAAAAACCTCTTGTATAGCTGAATTCCAGGTCTTCTATAACGCCTACGTACCCGCCATTATTCTGGCTCCCGGCGGTAGGATAACCCATAAACTGCCAGTTATCGTTGCCGTCAGGATAGCGCCCGTATGAAATGTTTGGGGTCTGCTTACCAAAATCAATACTATCAAGTAAAGTATCATCGCTGCTGGTGGCATAAAGATTAATCTCATCACCAGGGTCGGCATCGAGTTTGAAAGTTGCGTGCAGGCCTGCCTGGCCAACATCGTTGTCTGCCCAAACAAGAAGATACCCGTGCGAGACAATCGTGGTTAAAGACGGATTGCCGCCTGGAATCTGCCAGATTGTCCCCTGTTTGTCTTTGAGGCGCATACCTGCGGTATTGATAGAGTGGTCGGTATTGTTGTATAGTTCGAGCCAATCTTCGTATTCGCCGGCTGGGTCTGTTTTGTATTTGCTATTGGATGCCATAAACTCATTGATGACAACTATCGGTTTGTAGTGTCCGATTATGGTGGTAATGTCGCCATCGATGACGAGGGCATTCTGGTCAGGCGGTTCAATCCAGAAGTTAACTGCGCTAAATTCAAGTGTGTGCAAACCAGCCGATAGGTCATTTAATACTACACCGCCATTTTGCCACTGGCCGCCATCCATCCGCCATTGTGCTCCGGCGTTGGAAACTCTCTGCGGAGAGATAATAACTCTTAATGCACCGGCTTGTTTTATATATGTGCCGGTAAGGGTAGTCAGTTGACCTCCGTTAATTTGTATTATTTCGTTAACCGGCTCGGTCCAGCCAACAACATCGCTGAAATCAACGGAGTGTGAACCGACCAAAAGGTCGGTAAGTATTGCCCCGCTATTCTGCCACTCACCGCCATCCACGCGCCATCTGGCTCCGGCATTAATGGCATCCTGAGGAGAGATTGTAACCTGCAATGAACCTGTCGTATGACCGCTTGTCAACCAGTTATTAGCAATTATGGCAAAGTCGGATAGGTCAACTTTGTTATCGCTGTTCAGGTCGGCTAAACCGCCAGGGTTGTCAAGCCACTGCCCTGCAAAAAGATTGAGGTCCTCGTAATTGACTGTGCAGTTGCCGCTGATGTCACCTGGTGGGCACTGGGCTTTTGTAGAACCAGCCAGAGACAGATCTAATATCGCAGCGAACAACAGGATTCTTGCCTTTGCTGACATATTGGACTTTCGATTCTATGATTTTGTTATTAGAGCCAACGGTTTTTACAGTTTATCGGCCTCAAATGCGAAATTACATATCTTGGCCTATCCTTATTTTACCATAATCAGGGCACATAAGTCAATTTAGTTCGTCCTCATTACCTGATTTTCGGCTGTTTTTGGTTGTAAGTTGTGAATTTTAGAGTGGTTAGGGACGTGCAGTATGTGCGATCAGCCCGCTGCGTCCGCGCAGCGCGACGAGCTACCAGACTGTTCGGGTGATTTATCCGCCAGTCGTATGGAGGATTTATCCGCCGGACGTTCGGCGGATTGTTATTGCAAAGCTGTGGATGGTTAAATATACTCAAAACTTTGTGAGAAGGAACGGTGGCTGGTGGGTTAGGATGTTTTGACGAAAAGCAATCTGATTTTGTTAGAAATTCTCGTAGGAGCAACTTTGTGGAGCTGGTCAGGAAACTAAGACAGAGAGAGGAGGACAACAATCCGGTCAGGGTGGGGATAATCGGATGCGGCCAGATGGGTTCGGGTCTGGCGCATGCGACAAGCTGCATAGCAGGAATGAGGGTTGTGGCCATAGCTGATATCGATTCCGAGCGTGCAATCAGGACATTTTTGGAGTTGAGGAGGAGGCACGGGCAAGATGCCCGTGCTACGGACTTGAGGAGGCACGGGCAAGATGCCCGTGCTACAGACCATGGGCAAGATGCCCGTGCTACAGGGCACGGGCAAGATGACCGTGCTACGGACTTGCGGAGGCACGGGCAGGAGGCACGGGCTGGAAGCCCGTGCTACAAAAGAGACGATGTTGTCTTGACCGAAAACGCCGGCAAGGCGCAGGATGCGCTCAATGCAGGCAAAGTTGTTGTTACTGCTGATGCCCAGTTGCTGACCGGTCTTGAGGGCATCGAGGCAAATGTGGAGGCGACGGGAGTTCCGGATGTTGGCGCTTTTGTTGCGTGGTCTTCTATCAAGAATAACAAGCCGATTGTTATGCTGAATGTTGAGACCGATGTCACGGTAGGGGCGTATTTGAATCATCTGGCCAGGAAGGCCGGCTCAATTTATACGGTTGCTTCGGGGGACGAGCCCGGGGTCTGTAAGATGCTCTACGAACAGGCTGTACTTATGGGATTTGAGGTTGTTTGCCTGGGAAAAGGTAAGAACAACCCTATCAACCATTATATGACGCCCGAGATGTGTGCTGAAGAAGCAGCCTCCAAAAGGATGAATCCGAAGATGCTGACCTCGTTTATCGATGGCACTAAAACAATGGTGGAAATGGCTGCGGTATCGAATGCCACGGGTCTTTTGCCGGATGTCCCCGGGATGCACGGACCTGAGGTTGAGATTAATGAATTAGCTAAGACGTTTATTCCTAAGGCTGACGGCGGCATCCTCAACGTGGCACGGCCATCTTGGCCGTGTCTTCACGGGCTGGAAGCCCGTGCTACTTGTCGAGGAGCTGTCGATTATTCGACCGGTGCTGTTGCGCCCGGCGTTTTTGCAATCGTTTATTCCGGCGATAAGCGGATGCGATGGGATATGAAGCTTATAACGAAGGCAGAGGGACCATATTATCTGCATTATCGGCCTTACCATCTTTGCGACCTCGAGACGCCTCAGTCTGTTGCGGAAGCGGTATTGCTGGGAGAAGTTACAATCGCCTCGGAAAAGATGAATTCTGAGGTTGTTGCTGTTGCGAAACGCAACATTAGAGCTGGGGAAAAGGTCAAAGGAATCGGCAGCGCCGATATTTATGGAATTATTTATACCTACAAAGAAGCAAGAGCTAAAAAAGCGATACCAATCGGGATAGCTGATAAAGGGACCGTTAAAAAGAATATTCCTAAAGGTGGCGGACTGACGAAAGACAATTTTGCCCCTGATACGACAACTTTCGTATATCGATTGAGAAAAGAGCAGGATGCCTTTTGCTCTGCGAAGCTGCGCAAAGCAGAGTTAGTGGATTCAAAGCACCGGCCCCGCACCAATTGAACTGTCCGGACGGTTTCTACAGGTTGGTGGCACGGCTATTCCTTCGACTATGCTCAGGACAGGCTTGGCTGTGTTTCCACGGGCTGGAAGCCCGTGCTACGCTGGAAGCCTGTGCCACTTCGGTTTTGCGATACCAATTGGTGCAGGGCACGTGCAAAATATATGGAAAAAAATGTACAATCAACAGAACAGATGGATAGCTTAGCGCATCCTGTAAATGAGAAAACGATGCCAGAAAGTATCCAGGGATATTCTCAACAGCAGCGGGATTTGCTTGTTGCTCGGCTGAGGGCCGGCGAGCATAAGGCTGCGGCAGAGCTTGTTGATTTATATTATGAGCAGATATACCTGTTTTTGAGGAGACTCGGCCATAGCCGCCAGGTCGGTGAGGATTTGACTCAGGAAAGCTTTCTGCGTGCCTGGAACCATATAGGGCAGTTGCGAGATGGCAGGGCACTAAATAGCTGGCTATATCGCATTGCAGGCAATGCCTCAAGGCTGTATTGGCGCAGGCACGCTGGTAGTTCGCCGGCCAGCATCGAAGGTATCGATGTGGCGGATGACAGCGAAACCGGGGCTGACAGAGTTGGGCGTAATGAAGAGCTTGAGCGGTTGAAAAAAACTGTTGGACGGCTGTCTATGAAATTAAGGCAGGTGATTGTTTTGCATTATATGCAGCACTTGACAATTGCTGAAGCTGCCGAGGCGGTAGGAATAAGAGAAGGCACTTTCAAAAGCAGATTGAATCGGGCCTTAAAAATTTTGCGAAAGCACCTTACCTGAAAGGACTTTGCGATGACAGAAGAAAGGCTAAAAGAATTACTGGGCACGCTGGCAGATGCGACGGTAGAGCCGGTTCGTCAGGGCCTTAGTGAGGATATAAAGAGTCACATCCCACAGACACTTATGGCGCACAGAGGCGGCTGGGATACCATTAACATTATAATAGATTTAAGGGTGAGTAGATTGGCTGCCGCAGCGGTGATAATTCTTGCGATGCTTTTGTTGGCCAACCTTTTTGGTGGTCGGGACACCACAGGAGCTGATATATATCAGGACAGCAAGCTGTTGATACAATACTGGCTGAGCGGCGAAGAGGCGCACAAAAGCGATGTGCTGGCTGCAATGTCGGAATTGTATGGACACCTGGCTGGGCAGGGCAGAGAGGTTACATACTATGGCGATTGGATTGACCCGGAGAATGGAAGTGCGGTGCTGATGCATTGGAAACTACCTGATGACAATTATCGGGTGATTTTTAGTGATTTGCGGATAAGAACTGTCAGTGCGGAGGACCTTATAATGCTGCAGGCTCGTATGCTGCAAGAGAGAGCCGAATGATAGTTAATCAGTCTCGACGAGGCTGAGCCTTGATGGAATGGAGGGTGGGGGGTAAAAATCCGGACCGGCTATTCCCTTTACATTAGCGAGTTGTTTTACTAATATAGGTTAGGACTACCGTTGTTTTGCCGGAATTTTTTATAGGTAATTGTGTCCATTAAGTAAGTAATGAGTAAGCAACTTTCGAAAGTTTACGAGCCGAAGGCAGCAGAGCGGAGAGTGAACGAGATATGGTTTTCGCAGCCATATTTCCACGCTGAGCCGCCGGCCAGTCTCGGCGAGGCCGGGACTCGACGGGCAGGTGGCGATAGAAGAAAGACTTATACCATTGTAATTCCGCCGCCCAATGTTACGGCGCCGCTGCACATCGGCCACGCATTGAATAACACCCTTCAGGACATTCTGATTCGCTTCCGCCGAATGCAGGGATACATCACGCTATGGATGCCCGGCACCGACCACGCCGGCATTGCCACGCAGACGGTCGTTGAGAAGCGGATATTGTCGGAAGAAGGAAAGCGGCGGACTGACTTTAAGCGGGAGGAATTTGTTGCTCGCCTGCAGGCCTGGAAGGACGAATACGAAGCCCAGATTATCAATCAACTGAAAGCGATGGGCTGTTCCTGCGACTGGCAGCGCACGCGGTTCACGATGGATGAAGTTTGTGCCAAGGCAGTTCGTGCTGCATTTTTCAAGCTCTTTAAGGACGGGCTGATTTACCGTGGCAAGAGATTGGTTAATTGGGACCCTGCGACGCAGACCGTGCTGGCAGATGACGAAGTGGAATATGAGATGGTGCAGGGACACTTCTGGTATTTACGGTATCCACTTGTTGAGCCGGTAGAGATACCCTGTAGCACGGGCTTCCAGCCCGTGCAAATACGGCCGGCAACTGACAGCGCTAACGTAAATGGTACCAGTAGCACGGGCTTCCAGCCCGTGCAAATACGGCCGGATGCCTGCTATGGTCAGACCGTGAATGATAAGGTTTATAAGCGAAACGGCGCATACCTGCCCCACTGGACACAGGCCGGAGCGACGTATGCAATAACATTCCGTCTTGCTGATGCAATGCCTGCTGATGTGTGTGAGCAATGGCGCGCGGAACGGGACAGGATTATACACAATGCCGAATCACAGGGTCGCGAACTAACTATACACGAGCAACAAGAAATAGTTCGGTTATACAGCGACAAAGTTGAGTCGTATCTAAATGCAGGACACGGGCAATGCTACCTTCGGAATCCGAATATAGCCGAAATTGTTGTCAATGCTTTGAATCACTTCGATGGCCAGCGCTACGACCTGATTGCCTGGTCTGTTATGCCCAATCACGTCCACGTGGTCCTTAACCCCTATGAGGGAATAGAGCTGCCTGGGATTCTGCATTCATGGAAATCCTTTACGGCAACTAAGGCAAATAGGCTGCTGGGGAGCACAGGAGATTTCTGGCACAGCGAATATTATGACCACCTGATTCGTGACGAGGAAGATTTTTTTAATCAGGTAAACTATGTTCTCTCGAATCCGAGCCGGGCCGGATTAGAGAATTGGCCGTGGACTGGCGCAAAAATAGATATGCACGGGCAAGATGCCCGTGCTACAGACCATGGGCAAGATGCCCGTGTTACGATTGAATACGTTACCGTTGCCACAACCCGGCCCGAAACAATGCTCGGCGACACAGCCGTTGCGATGAACCCGGCTGATAAACGCGCTAAATATCTTGTCGGCAAAAAGGTTCGGCTGCCGATTGTAGGCCGGATTATCCCGATTATTGCCGATGAGCACGTTGTTCTGCCTAATGCCAATAGTGAAAATGATAACCACGGGCAGGATGCCCGTGCTACAGACGAAAAGGCGAAATTCTCGACGGGATTTTTGAAGGTTACACCGGCCCACGACCCCGACGACTGGGAAATCGGTCAAAGACATAACCTGGCAGTTATCAATGTAATGGCGCCCGACGGCTCCATCAGCGGTAAGCACGGCTGGAGCGACTGGGAAGAGATTAAGAATCCTGATGTCGAAAATCTTATCGGTATGGATCGCTTTGAGGCCAGAGAAGCGATTGTGGAGTGGTTCCGTCAGGAAAATCTTTTAGAGGATGTTCGCCCATACTCCCACGAGATTGGCCATAGTTACCGCAGCCACGTGCCGATTGAGCCGTATCTATCTGACCAGTGGTATATCGCTGTCAAAAAACCAATTCCACAAAGTAGCACGGGCTTCCAGCCCGTGGATACTCGTTCAGGACACGAAGACACGGCCAGGATGGTTATGCCACAAGGATTTATCGAAGGAACCGATGTGCCGGTAAATTCTCTTGCCGGTCTGGCTCTGAAACCCTTACTTGATGGACGATTACGATTTGTCCCAGACCGTTATGCCAAAACTTATCAAACCTGGTTAGAGAACCTTCGCGACTGGCCAATCAGCAGACAGCTCTGGTGGGGACATAGAATACCAGTTTGGACAATTACTATCAGAGGTTCTGTAGAAGACAATGTTGCTAGAAAGTTTGAAGAAGAGTTTGATAAATTTCTTAAATTATGCGGGTTGGAAAAAGATACGCACTTTTACAGGGAACAACGACTGATTGAAGGGAAATATCCATTTTATGTCTGTGGGAGAACACTGAGGGTCGACACGTCACTGATGTTGCTTAGCAAAATCCTTAGCCATAAGAGCACATCAGACATCAAATTAGTGCGAGAAGCTAAAGCTAATAACGATGAGTTTAAGCAAACATTTGGTGAAGATGCTTTTAATCAGATTGGAAACCTACGTGGTCTAATCAGGTCTTGTAATCTTGATCCAGACGTTCTCGATACATGGTTTAGTTCGGCCCTTTGGCCATTTAGCACAATGGGTTGGCCGGAAGATACGCCTGAATTAAAGGCATTTTATCCGGGCGACGTGCTTTGCACGGCCCGCGAGATTATCACCCTCTGGGTTTCGCGTATGCTGATGATGGGACAATACTGTGTCGGGGACATCCCATTTAGCGATGTATATATTCACGCGATGATTCAGGATGGCGAAGGCCGCAAGATGTCCAAGAGCTTGGGCAACGGCATCGACCCGCTGGTCGTTATCAATAGTCACGGCGCCGATGCGATGCGGTTCACGTTAGCCAGTATGACCACGCAGACGCAGGATATAAGGATGCCGGTCGTGCTGATGAAGCTGCCTGATGGGCGCCAGGAGAATACATCGCCCAAGTTCGACGTCGGCCGAAATTTTTGCAATAAGCTCTGGAACGCCTCGCGTTTTGCATTGATGAACCTTGAGGGAATTGACCCGGCAAAATTCGACTCCGAAAAAATGGATATTACCGACAGGTGGATCCTTTCGCGTCTGGCCAAGACCATTCGTGAGGTTACGCAGTCTCTGGATGAGTTCAAATTCAGTGAGCCGTTGTCGGCTCTTTACAAATTTTTCTGGAACGACTTTTGTGATTGGTATCTTGAGTGGATAAAGCCAAGGATGCAGGATGAGCAGCAAAAGCTGATAGCTCAAAATGTTTTATCCTTTGTGCTGGACCAGATTTTGCGCCTGCTGCATCCGTTCATTCCATTTATTACTGAGATAATATTTCAAAAGCTAAATGATATTGCCCCCGCCAGGCGGCTTGCTGGCATTGCGGAGACCGAAAATTTATCCGCCTCACGTCTGGCGGATTCAGAGGCGCTGGTAGTTGCCAAATGGCCGAAAGAGTTGGATTCTCTGATAAATGAAAATATCGAAAAGCAAATTTCGCAGGTGCAGACCCCTGTTCGAGCATATAGAGATATGAAAAATAAATACGGCATACCTAACTCGGTGTTAGTGTCAGCTTCGGCAAACGTATCAGCAGAAGTCGTGGATACTTTGGCTTCCAATTCCGACCTTATTTGTCAATTGGCATTCCTTAAAGAATTCAAAGTTAATACTGACTTCCACAAACCCCCAAAGGCCGCTGTTTTGGTAGTGGAGGGAATGTCATTTTATATGCACGATATAATTGACATAGAGGTCGAGCGTGCGCGGTTCGAGAAACAAAAACAGGAAATAGAAAAGGCCAAAAGGGTGGTTGAGGCCAAACTGGCCAATGAAAGTTTTGTAAGCAAAGCCAAGCCGCAGGTCGTAGCTGCGGCCAGAGAGAGACTGGCTGAGCTATCCGAGCAATTGGCGACCATCGAGAAACACCTTTTGGAGTTAAATGGTTAGAAAGTTAAGGCGGTGCAGAAATGGAAATGGAAGCGGAACTATCGCGGATAATTATTAACGAGCAATCTGACCAGCAGATAATTGTTCTCAAGGAGCGAAACGGAAACCGCAGCTTTCCGATTGTTATCGGCATCGTTGAGGTCTTTGCAATTGACCGGCGTCTAAAAGGTATCAAGCCGCCGCGTCCGCTGACGCACGATTTACTGGCCAGCATAATTGAAGGTCTTGGCGCCAAGATAGAAAAGATAGTTATCAATGACCTGCGTAACCATACCTTCTTTGCGAAGATACACATAAGCTTAAACGGACGGAAGGTGGAGATTGACTCTCGCCCATCGGATGCTATAGCTCTTAGCACGGCGCTGGGCGCCCCTATTTATGTTGCTGAGCACGTTTTCGAGATAGCTTCCCAGTAGAAAATGTCGAGATAATTAGTAGCCCCACGCCGATACATAACAACGTATCTGCGACATTAAATGCCGGCCAATGTTTGCCAGGCCAGTAAACAACATCAATAAAGTCCCTGACCCTGCCGTTATTAAAAACCCTGTCCCAGAGATTGCCGCAGACGCCGGCGGCAAAAAGACCCAGAGCAATGTAAATCAATTTCTGCTGGGTTCCGCTAAAAAGGAAAATCGCAAGGATTGCTATCAATGCGACCACAGAAACTGCTACTAAAAGGTGATACTTTCCGGCGGCGATTCCAAAAGCGGCGCCATCGTTTTCCGCTAATACCAATTGCAGGAAACCATTTATTATTGAAAACCTATCCTCGTATTTTAGCCATCCAAAGACGGCTCTTTTTGTCCATAAATCTAATGCCAGGCCGATTACTGCAACAGGCCAGAACACCAGGTGCGATTTTAAGGAAGGCGGCTTAACGGTCTGACATTTCAGAGAATCCCCGCTTGATTGCAGTTGGGTGCTCTCTTCTACTTTATTTAATCTGGACATAGCGGCGTAGTGTGAGTTATTTGCTATCTATTTTACTCCGTTAGAAAGTCCCGTCCCGTTACAAAGAAGTTTTGTAACGGGACACGTGTCAGTTCTATTATAAAGCTTCTTTCTAACGGAGTTTACCTTGAATATTTTTCTACAAGTTTAAGCAGTGCCTCCCAGTTGGGCTGGTCAGGCTCAATGGCTAATGACATCTTCCAGTGCTGGATTGCCTTTGACCTCTGCATCTGGTCTTTATCTTTTGCTGCCTTTAGCATATAGGCTGTCCCCAGGTTCTTGTGGACCTGCCAATCTTTGTCATTTATCTGGAGTGCTTTATTATACGATTCGACCGCATAATCTATATCACCGAGCTTCAAATAGCAGTATCCAAGATGTTGATAGGCGGTGCTATTATCCGGCTGGACTTGTGTTATCGGGATAAATAGTTTTTTTGCAGGCTCATATTGCTCGGTTTTCAGGTATGCAAGCGCCAGTGAGGTCATAATATCCGGGTTGTTGCTGTCGATTTGCAGCGCATGCTCAAGTGAGTCAATAGCCCCATCGTAATCATTTTGTGCCTGGAAAATATCGGCAAGCAGCATCTGGGCCTCAATGGCATTGGGGTCAATCTGCTCGGCGAGCTGGCTGAACATCAATGCCCTGTTATAGTCCTCGACTTCGTAGAAGCATCTGGCAGCATTGATATGTGCCTCCAGATGGTCG
>Ga0315293_10002506_pt1 | contig 17633 bp, 24 predicted proteins | sample YL17G13_20_MG_FD_203071 | JGI IMG/M metagenome (GOLD analysis project Ga0315293, IMG submission 203071) | Sediment microbial communities from Yellowstone Lake, YNP, Wyoming, USA - YL17G13_20 | ecosystem: Environmental > Aquatic > Freshwater > Lake > Sediment | place: USA: Wyoming | collected...
TTAAAGGCATATTCACACAACTGAACAAACTCATATGGTGTAGAACCGGCATCTTTAATTGCCTTAGTTGCTGCTTGATAAGAAATCTTATACGAGGCTCTCATTGGAGTTGCTGCCTTTGGTTCTCTTACTCTAGTAATTTGAAATTCTTTAGGCAAACCTTTGGTCATTAAAGTAAGATTACGAATATAATATTTAAATACCTTTGATTTTTCTAATGGAGTACCAGCAAAGCTTTTGTTTCTTTCTTCCACATGGGAAATCTCAGCGCAAATGGATACAAACAAGCCTTTAATCAGCTTTGTTTTTTCCACAGGAAGGAGGACATCTTGAGCGTACTCAATGTCCTCCTTGACTCTGTCAGATTTACCGAGAAAACCACCCTGGAATCCAATGTTACCAAAGGATAAAGTACCAGTTTTTTCAGGTGCGAGGTTAATAGTAGAGATGAAGCTTAAGACATAGAAGTCATAAAGCATCCTCTCCGGGTTACCGCTACCAATCTTGTAATTTACTGCTGCCTCGGTTAAGAAATTACTCAGTGTCATCACTGAATATTTATTAAATCTCTCTACTTTTCACTCATAAGATATTTGTTACTAATAGCCTTGAAACTAAATTTTTTCTCTAGACCACGAACAACAATGCCTTCACGATCAACTTCAGGGTTAATAACACTCTTTTCCTCAGCCATTAACAACATGTAATCCACAATATCTCCTTTAGGTAGAATGGTGTTACTATCAATAACTGGAACCATTTGCAAATCGAGCTTAAACAAAATCCATTCCAGCATATCAAAAGGCATTCGCTTGCCTGTGTCGATATCATAACCGGTAAAGATGAACAGTTTATGGTCTCGCAATCTGTAAAGATTGCCATTGATGCCGTTACCAATTAGTTCGCCCTGAAGAGCAATGTTCTTACCTAACAAAGTAAGCTTATTCTTGAGCTGCAGTAAGTTAGCCATGTTCCATAGAGAATTATCACCGCTCTCAGTAAGCTCCCAGTTGCGACCACATACACCAAACTCTCCTTTGTTAAAGTAACAAGTAAAGCTGGTACCATCCAGCTTCTCAGTAATGTATACTCGCTCCCCAGCAGGAGAAAAGTTCGTATCAGCCTGGAAGTTCTGAATGCGGATCTCATCAGTCTTAGGGATGAAACTAGGGAAGCTGCATTTAATTTTACCAGCTAATTGAGCCGGTATGGGAGCCTCGTACTTAACAACGTGCAGCAACTCAGTCAAGTCATCTCCTTCCGTAATTGGACCAAAGATGGTATTAGGTACAGGAGTCAATAGCCCTTGACTAATTTGACCACGAAGCCTAATAGTCTTGAGTCGAAAGCCCTCTTGGTCTCCCATCTTCTTGTATGAAGTCTTGCGGAGAAATTCAAACTGAGGAGCAACAGGCAGGAAGCTGTCAATTTCGAAATACACAGCCAAGTCTCCTACCTTGTACTCGTTCTTACGAGTAACAACCTTCCACCCCTTGACACTAGCCAACTCAATGGCATCAGCGCCCGCAATGGGTTGAACATCAGCAATTCTTACAACAGTAGCGAGTTTACGTTCCATATTATTCTTTCCAAGGGTTAGTTATAGTAGCAGTACCGATACGTTGATCGTTAGAGTCAAAAATGTTTCGCGTTATACAAGTAGCTTCTGTGCCAATAGATTCCAAAATCATTTCATTAAGATCTCTGGAGATCTTCGCAACTTCGCCGCGAATATTTGCGTTAAAGCTGGTTCCATCAGTTTCGAGATCCACAAGGATTTTAATCATAACATTAGCAATTAAACAGCAACAGTAACAACTTGCTGCGGGTAAGCATCCATAGGAGCCTTGAAGTACTTCACAGCACGAGAAGTCACTCGCTCAATCACCTTCATCACATCACGAGGCACGAACTTATCAGTGCCAGTATAAGCGCGATTCATGGCGATCTTTTGGCCGAGATACTTATCGAAGCGATCTCCAGCCTTCACATTAACATAAGACCAGCCAAGGCCGACCTTACCATTCTCGAGCTTAGTAGCGACAACATAACCGCGAGGATTACCCTTGCGGTCCCGAACGATGTTAACGATTTCTTTGTTCATTTTTTTATTCTTTCTACGATTAGTTTAGATGCAAACGACAGGAACTGCAACAAGTTTTTCTGGATTTCTCCTACACATCTATCAGTCTTGTTACAAAAATTAGATAACCAAGCAAAAAAATCTCTAAATAATGTTTCCGTTTGCTTCCATTATTTTACAGGCGCCAGCAACGCTGTTATCATATTCTTCGATTCCTTATCAAGTAGCTCGCTCTATTGCTTGGTTAAAATTGTTTATCTGGTTGGAGTCGAACCAACGGCTATCTTTACAACTTGTACACAAGTACAAGGAAATTTTACAACCTAACATAAGATTTTCGAGGGCTTTACCCATAGTTAGGAACTCTGCTCTACCAACTGAGCTACAGATAAAATTAAAGAGTTGGTTGGAATCGTCGTAGTCCGGTGAAAGACCGCATTTCCAATGCTTTCACTAACACCATGCTGTCCTTGCGGATACAGCCCCAACTCAAATTATTAAAAGAACTAAAATGGCGCGATCGACGGGACTTGAACCCATAACCAACAGATTACTTGTCTGCTGCTCTGCAATTGAGCTACGATCGCAAAAATTATTGCCCATTGTTGACTCAGTGTAAAGCGACTCAAAACAAGATCGCTTGGGCGCACTGTATGTTTTGGCAGATCAGGTCGCTCAGTTGCCTAATGTACCGGATTATTTCCAGTACCCCAAACTACGTCTTAGTGACGACTGCCCTCATTGCTGCAAAAATGGTGCGACCGACGGGACTCGAACCCATAACACCCGGCTTAAAAGGCCGATGCTCTACCATTGAGCTACGGTCGCGTTAAAAATTAACCCTTGACTGAACCGTACAGCAGTTCACCACTCTCATTAGACCCAACAACTTCAACCTTGCCCTCTGCGATAAGCGCATCAATACCCTTCTGAACCATTTCGCTATGAGCCTCGTTATACAATGATTCTGCTTCTGCTCGGTCACAACTAAACAACCTCATAATATCAGCAACTACAACATCATAATTTTCCTCATCAACTTGCTGCTCCACAACATTAGGGTCCAGCTTCATGGACTGCAGCAGCAGTTCATCGATTGAGCCTGAAAAAGGTTTCATTCCATCGCAATTCTCATTCATCAAGATTATGATATACTCTTTTCAGGGTTCCTGCCAGTCATTTCTGCAAATATCTTTTGAAGGAATTTACAGCACTGATGATGTTTTGCTTGCCGATGGGGTTCATGGAGTGAACGTAAAACTTGGGGAACGGCAAATTTTTCTCGAGGCAAAATTCGATGAGCCATTTGGCGCAGTCGAGACCAGTTTTCTCCTTGAAGCTGTTGTAGTCAATGACGCCATTGCCAGGCTTACTAGCAGTGTGCAAGGCTGCATAGTGCTCATGGCCTAAGTCATGATCAAAGGAAATTTCCGTAGGCAGCCCTTTGATCTCAATGGTTCGCACAAAGTGAGCATAGTCGCGGACAATGACCCAGTTGTGAGGTGGCAGCCTCACCCAAGTAACATCTGGGGGGTAGCGTTCATCGTCCAAAAACAGATAGTAGCTCATGCCTCATTATAACAGTTTTTTTAGCGAGATCCACGCTTATTTTTAAATTTTTCGATATACTCAGGTACATTTCCTGTTTCCAAAGCGAAATTAACACTATCTACAAACATATCTTCAGGCATTCCACTACGTTGCCCTTGTAATCTTTTATGCTTTTTATCCCCTGCAATTATAAGGTACTCTACATACCCTCTTGGCAGCCCTGTAATTTGAACTATAAGGGTTTCATTGCTAATAACATAGTAATTTCCAACTTCTAAATCGCTGTCATCTCTTTCTCTAGGAACTGGTTCACCTGCATTAGCAGCCTTAGAGGCTGCTCTACTTGCTGTTGTAAAATCATTGTACTCGTATGCAGCATAGGCCTGGCTCTTATATTTGTTATCTACTAATTTAAAATTGCTTTTAATTATTTCTCCGTTCAATTCTACATAATTTCCTAAGTTATCATTGTATTGGTTTGTAGCAACTAATTTAAGCCTTACATAATTTTCAGGACCATTAACTTGTTCGACTTTATAAAGGTTGATGTTACCTTTGTCAAATAAAATTGACCCTATGGATAACATATACGGGTGTTCAATAGGTGTTGCTAAATTGGAAATAGTTGGCTTTGAAGCTTTTTTACCTCCGAATCCTTGTAATTTAACAACATAAGAAGCAGCTGTTTTTTCAAGCATGTTAGATGGATACCAAGTTTTAACTCCTATTAAGCGTTTAGAATTAGCCTTAGTTATTTGTATTTGAGTAGTAGTAGTACTTTGGGAATCATCATCATCCTCAACATTATTATTAATAATATTAATAACAATACCCTCTAAAGAATGATTTTTTGCTTTTACAGTATCACCAATTTTGAATGTTTCTGATGGCACGCTCTTATCAGGCACTTTTTCTTTATCGAAGTCTCTATCTGTTTGGCCGTAAAAAATGGTTCCAACACTAATATTTGGGTTCTTGGAACTGGTTACCATCACATTATACACATCCTCAACGGTATTATTAAAAGCTTTTATAACCCTCGCAAAAACTTCTTTGGGTCCAAACCCTTTCAACTTTACAATGTCTCCTACTTGGATTTTTTCTGCTGGATCATTTTCTTTATTTGATAGTTCGAGTTCCCTTTCATGTATGTTAAATAATGTATCACCAGCATTAAAATGTTGAACATTAGAGCTGGTTATTTTAATATTATACAAATTAGCACTTGGGGTTTGATTAAATGCTATAATTTCTCCAAATATGCCATCACTATCTTTCATTTTTACTACATCACCAACTTGGAATTTAGATGAGGAGCTCGTAGCTCCCGGTTTATAACTAGGGTCTACAAAGTAATCTTTTAAGAGAACAGCCTCATCTTGTTTTTTAACCATGTGTAAATATGCTTTAGCATGGGTAAAAGTATAAGTATGAGTTTTTCCTAACCATTTTTCATCATTTTGATTTTTTGCAGCTATAAATTTAATTTTAACCTTTTGCGTTGTATTATTTACCTCTAAAACTTCAGCTACAAACTCGTTATATTCATCTGTTAGGAGTCTACCGGTAGGTAGACTGCTAGGGTCTTTAATATTTTTACCTTCGTTTTTATCTTGTTTTTTCTTAGAGGTAAACCCAGCAAGCTTTATTTTCTTTGCAGGAATTCCAGCATCTGCTGGGGTTTTCTTCAGCTGTTGGTTTTGTATACCTTCTACTTTAAATACCTCCAGGCCCAGCTTTCTCATGTCACTACTAGCCTTGCTTGCAATAATATACATGTTAGCTTGTTTCTTATCATCTAATGCTTTTTTTATCCAGCTATAACCATTTACATCAAAGTACTTAACTTTGTTTAACACAGTACCTGTGTTATGCTGCAAAGAAAAAGCATGATCAATGCAAGCAGTTAAAATAGCTGCTGACTCTGCATAAGGGCTGGGGGTTTCTGGTTTGTAATTGTCAAGAGCTAAGCGTAATTTAATGTAACCTTCAGCAATTAAACCCCAATTTTTTCCTCCATAAGCTGGTCGCCACCTTAAAACCCTAAAAGCCTCAGCAGCCATTCTGGCAAAGTCTACTACATTTCCTTTAGACTCGATAATTGCTTTCTTTACTGCCTGATAAGCTATCTTGTAATCACTTTCATTAGTTTCTAGTTCTGGATTTTCTATGTTTCTCTTAGACTGGAAATCCTTAAGCTCCCTACTGTTCATTAACTTAAGATTTTTTATGAATTTTTTAAAAGTCCTGTTTTCAGTATACTTAAACTTAGACCATTTTTGGTCTTCAGCTAACACATTACCCATCTCTGCGCAAATGCCTATAAATAAAGCCTGAGATAACTTGTTGCCTAAGAATGGTAACAGCTTTCTCTGCGCGTTTTGGATATCTTCATCTAACTCTTTTCCTTCTCTACCAAAGTATACCCCAGAATACCCAACCCCTGTTAAACCTATATTTTTCCTGATGCCTGGATCTAAAATTATACCAGATATATAACCAAGCACATAAAAATCGTACAACAGTACTTTGGGGCTGGTACTTAATTTATAGTCTTTCCACGACTCAATAAGATAATCTTGAAATATCACATAGTTATTTATCCTAGATTGGAATAATTTGAATAAACTTTATCTACAAAAATTTTACTATAGCATTTCTTACACAATTGACCACTACCCTCTACATAATAATGGCGAAGAGTAACATTGGTGCTCTTGTTTTCTTCTGAAGGTCCATTACAAGATACACAGGTATCTTTATAGTCTACAGTAAAATCGTTGTTCTCTCTAATAAGGTTTTGATTCATAAAGTTATTTAATCCCACAAGTGATGATAATACTTAGCAAACAAGCATAATCCTTTATCTTTGCGCTCTTCTAGTTTATTATATTCATCTTGCCATTCATAAATAAGATGCTTTTCTTCCTTGGTTTTCTCTCTACTAAAATAATTGTCTAATGACTCATTTTTTACCCATATGGGGAACGGGTTAATAGTCATCCCATCATCTTGAATATATTCAAATGTCCAAATAAGCTCATTAAGAATCTCTTCCCATTGCTCCAGAGTTAAATCGCTAGGATAAGCATTGCGCTTCATCTTCTTGAAATGCTTGAGGCGAGGCAAAATAAAATCAGTGAAAGTATGGGTCAGACTCCAACACTCTTTATTGCTGACTCCATATCGAATCCGTTGGTATTTGCTGTAACACCAAATCTTAGCATCATGGCACAGGTAATACATGCGCCACCCATAAGGGATTTTATCCAGCAACCAGTCTCCTAGTTTGCTGGTGCAGTAGTACTCATGTTCATCATTCACAAGTTTATCATTCACAAGTTTATTAACAGAATTCATATTATAGTTCAAATGCAGCAATGGTGTGTTCGAATGGATTTCCTTCAAGGTTTTTAACTAGATGTAACATCTCAGCAGCAACATCTCTAATCTCCTTTTGAGCATCGGGCTTATTACGAAGCTCAAGGAAGTGATAAAAACTGCGCCAATTAAACATAATGTCAGCCTGTATCTGAGAGTTATAAGTCTTAAAGAATCGAGCAGATTCCTTAGCTCGCTTGCGACCTAAAGTTGGCTCAAGGTCTTTAACGCATTGATGATAAAGAGTATTGCCAAGTTCAGTATAATGTTCAAGAATAGTAGTCCATTTATCGTTTTGTACTCCTAACTTATTACTATCTCCATCTGCAAAATTAGATTCAATATCTTTCCAATCGTCTGGAATTAGATATTTGTCTTCTTTTATCTCCTTGTACCTAGCAGACTCTCCATTAATAGATACACCAACACGATGCTTAAGGAGATGAATGTGACTAGCAATATCAGTATCCACCAGGAAGTGCAGACCAGACTTTTCGAAAGGAGTATGATGGCCTGCTTCAGCAAGCATTTTGAGCAGTTTAGGAATTCTTTGAATTTTTTCATCTGATAAATCTCTACTAGTCGAAGTCCAGGCAGAACAGGCATGCACCTGATCACTTCCATAAAACCCAAGTAGGCTAATTTTGTTATGCATCAGACTTAATTATGGCTGCTTGAAGCTGAATTTCAAGAAAATTATAGCAGAGATTCCAGATTAGTTACGCAGCAGATTCCATTCGCCTTGGGGTAAGGAAAATCATATTTCTGCTGAAAGTTAGGCTGCTGCATTTTAATCCACCTGTTATCAGCAGAAATTCTCTGCATCATAAAATACTGCAAACCGCTTGTGTTATTTGCATATGCATCCAAGATTAAATTATAGCCTATTGGCCAACAGATAAAATAGTTTTTAGCCTGCTTAAGAATCTTCTGTAAGAACACAATGCTGTCTCTATCTGTAACGTTACCATATTCATTGCTCTGGAAGCGCTCTATAGTGGAGATGGATAGTACGTTCTTATTGGTGTAGTCTACATCATAAACAGCATTTGCCTTTGTAACTCCAGGCAATGCATCATGAGAGTCAATTACTTCTCCACAATTAAAACCATAATAACCCATTACAGCTCCTACTTCAGTGACACCATAACCAAAGTTGTTTATAAAGAATTCTGCTAAAGGTACCTCTACCGCTCTTTCATTCTCATGTGTGGAGTTATAAGCATGATGGAAGTATGGGAACACACAATCGTTGACTTTAAAATATTTTTCAGACATAACACAGCTTTTCAAATACCCCATTTTCTACATTATTATTATAGTGATTTGTTGTATTGTGAGGGAAAATATATTTTTCGTTATTTTTTCTAAATTCTTTTAGTTTACTGTAATGAACAAAAACATGATCAACAGGGTAGCTATAGTCTAAATAAAAACAATAATAATCTAGTCTCCTTAATTGTGAAAAAACAAACTCAGAGTTACATTCTAACTCTACAATAAGGTTGGGCTTGTGAGTTGAAATTAATTTTGTTGCACCTGAAATTAATTTATCCTCATAGCACTGAACATCTATTTTTATAGTGTCAATATTATTGAAATTATAGCTATCTAGTGTTTTAATTTCAATTGTGTTACCACCACTTCCAATACAAATAGCTCCGGTATTAAAATTTGGCTCTTGATAAAATGCTGGTGTTAAAGAAGAAGTATATTCTGCTTCCCCAAGACCAACGTTATAAATTTTAATATTTGATATATTACTATCTTTAACGGACTGCTCTTGCAGCTCGCACAATAATTTTTGTGGTTCGAAGCTATAAACCTGGTTAAAAAATTTAGAAGCTATAAGGGAATGCCACCCAAAGTTACTACCTGCATCAATAAAATTCTCTTCTTTATTGTGATTAACTTTGAGAAAATTTATGATGTGAGGTTCCCAGAGCTCTCCTTGAGAAATAGCTTTGTTAACAGCTCCATCAGTATCGATGGTGTGTATCTCAAAATAATCAAATTTAGTCTTTTTTACCTTCATCTTTAAAATATTGCTGAGTTTTTTCTTTCCACGAAGAATTTAGCATTTGCAGCTTAAGCAACAAGGCTGCAAGTAGTTCTTCACTATAACACCCTGTACCCTGATTTACAGGTTCAAAATAATAAAGTCCATCTATTTCCCTATATACGTCTCCTATGTAATTTTCGTTTACTTTAGCATGGAAAATATCAATTGAGATTGTTGGTTCAAGATTAATTATCATGTCGAAAAAATGGTGGGTCATACCGGACTTGAACCGATAACCAAAGAATTATGAGTTCTCTGCTCTAACCAATTGAGCTAATGACCCAAAAAATTACAGTTTAGGCAGCTTGTATGGAGGCATTTCGCAAGTTGCCTGCCAGAAGAAATCCTCTTCGAAGCTGTACCAGAAAGTTTGGTCTTGAGCATCCATTCGAGCCTCAATAACCAATCTGCCATTCCTTTCTCTAGGCTTGCCTCTGAACTCCATATTAGGATACTTGTTGCGAATTTCTTCGCTAACGTGAACGTTCATAAAAATATTATAAAGGTTTTTTATTAAAATGCAACTACTTTTCCATGACCCAGAAACCATCTTCAGTAGTCCAAAAAACTGTATTTGTGTCTCCAGAATACTGATGAACAGCTTTTCTCACACTTTCATGGCCGTCGAAATCATCTCCGAACATTGTACCACCACTCTTTAATAAAGGCCAGTAGGCTTTTATATCACCGTATACATCCTCAGTTTCATGCGAGCCATCAATATAAATTAGCTCTGCTTGTACATTAATTTTTTGCAGTATTTTTGCGCCAGTAGTAGATGCAGCTGGCACTGGAATGATAATATCTTCAGCTGCATGATGAACTACATTTGATAAAAATTGATAGTAAACTTGAGGGTAACCATTTTTAAAATTTAAATTTACATAATCGAAACCTGAAGGGTTATACCAAAAGTCTATGGAACCCAGCCAAGTGTCCACACAGTAAATTTTAGTCGATAGTTTTTCTTCTTTAATAACATTACACATGTTAAATGCTGAAAGACCTTTCCAGGTACCAACTTCAATAATAATATTCGGCTTTACTTTTCTTACTACATCTTTAATAAACTGCTTGTTGCCATTCCAACCACTATCATCTAAAGCAAATACAGGAGAAAAGTTTTCATATACATTTTTTCCGAGCTCATTCATATTAGAAACATACTTATTAATAAATAAAAAGTATGCCATTTGAATATCATGCTAAGGTTACCGAGGTTGTTGATGGAGACACTATTGTTATTGACATTGACTTGGGTTTTGACATTAAACTTACTAATCAAAAAGTTAGACTGCTGGGGATAGATACCCCAGAGAGCAGAACCTCTGACAAAATTGAGAAGGTGTTCGGTCTCGTTAGCAAAGACTTTGTTAAGAAATTCGTTAAGGACTGTGACGATGCAGTTATAATTAGAACACATCTATCGGATGATGTGGATGGAAACGGAAGAGAGAAGTTCGGCAGACTATTAGGAGAAATTGTAAACCCTAAGAGTCGCAAAATTCTCAATGACGAACTAATTGTTAATAACTATGCTGTAAAATATCTTGGAGAAAATAAGCTTAACGTAGCTGATGAACATAAAAAGAATCGTAAGATTCTAATAGATAGAAAAGAGGTAAAGCTTACTTACGAACAATGTGGAGTTAAGTAAGCTTAACTTTAAGTACGTTAGTGAACAAATATCATTTTGTATCTATATTTGATAACATGATTAATCCCAGGTATGTGGTTGCTAGAGCTTCCTGGGATTTAAACAATATACAACAAATAGAAATACACGATAATAAACATAAAAGACTTTGCGATGATTATTATCGGGTAGTACCTTACGTTAAAGATATAATTGACAAGGGTATTGAGCTAATAGATTCAAAAGAAAATTACATTATTTTATTAACTAATTCTGATAGTTGTTTACTCCCCTCTATTGAAAATATATTAGAAGGAGTTAACGATAAAACATCATTAGTTTTGACTAGAAGAGATGTTCATCACAGCATTGATAGACCTTTAACAAAAGAAGAGCTTATTGATTGCAAGGGTTATGAAGGAAAAGATGGGTTTGCTTTTACTAAAAATTTCTGGCTTAAAAATAAGGATGATTTTTTAGACTCTATATATGGTACAGAATTTTGGGATTATTTATTTTATTTGCAATTAAAAATGAATTCCCAATTAATTAATGATACAGAATCTTTGTATCATGTAGTACACGAAAATATGTGGTCGACTATACGTTATAGAGTGTTAGCGAATTCGCAAATACATAATATAAAAATTGCTAAAAATTTTCTGTATAGAAATCCTGAACAAATAGATTATATAAATTTGTTCAAAGAATGGGACGAAGGCATATTTAAATCTGTTATGTTATTAAATTTGGATCAAATTTTGCGGGAAACTTCAAATATTACTGGAGTAATTCACATAGGGGGTCACATAGGTCATGAGCATTGGATCTATGAAAAAAATAAAATTTCAAACGTTATTTATTATGAGCCTGCACCTGAGGCATTTAAACATCTTAATTACTTTGCTCCTGCCGCAAAATGTGTAAATAAAGCCTTGGGTAACGTTAGCGGAAAAATAGAAATGTATGTGGAGACAGCTAATGGGGGCATGTCTAATTCTATTCTTAAACCTAAGCACCATCTTAAAAAATACCCACACATTAAATTTCCAGAAAAAATTACCGTAGAAATTGAGAAGCTAGACAATGAGATTTTTGATAGATCTCTTTATAACTTCTTAAATATAGATACTCAAGGTTATGAATTAGAAGTTTTAAAGGGCGCAGAAAATACTTTAAAGCATATTATCGGCATAATTATTGAGGTTAATTTTGTGGAAATGTACGAGAATAACGGTATATTTTATGAAATTAGAGAATTCTTAGCAAAACATAATTTTGTTCAAGAAAAAATCGCTCTTGTAGATGATCAAACTTGGGGAGAAGCTTACTTTAAAAAAATATGAATACAGACTTAAATGAGTCTATTCAAGACAAGGTTTTTTTGTTTACAGAACAGTTAAACAATTTAATGACTAAAGAAGATAATACCAACATACCCAAAACGATTAAAAAGATAGATAAGCTAGTAAACAATCTGTATATGGATTTATATGGTTTAGTAGATGGTAAGAAGTTATTATCTATACCAGATACTAAATGTGGTCATTGTGGATAAATAACTATATGAACTTTGAAAATAAGATGATTTTGTTATTAGAGAAATCCACCAGCGATACCCAACTCACCATGCCTGAATTCTTAGAAACCCGTAAAGAAGCAGCAGAGAAAACTGCCAAGGCTGCCAAGGAGAAAGGTGGGTTGGCTCTTTTAACTGCTGCTCATTTTAAGGCTAAAAAAATACCTTATACTCAGGCTATTAAGCATGCTAAGGCCAGAGAGAATGATGAGCCTTTAGAAGGGTGCAAAGATAGAGCAGATGAGTTGGTTAAAATGCTTAAGAGCTGGCATAAAATGTCCATGATGGATTTTCAAAAAGTTACAGGGGAGCTTGAGGCTTTCGGTGAGTCTTATTTAAAAAGTAAAGAACTTTAATTTAATTTAGGCCACAAATATATAATGCCAGCTTTTGCTCCTAAAGCAGTTTGGCTATTATTATAATAGTGAACGTAATTTACATTAAATTTACTTGAAATAATTTTTAACGCGGGCTCAATATAATTATAATTTAACACAACATTATTGTAAGTATCATAACTTAAATTAGCGTCATTAGTATAGAAATCATGAATAGCTATTACTGGTGGGTTTAATGTTTTAATATTAGAAATTAACTCGAGCTCTTTTAATATAGGAAAGTTGCCACCCCAGTGCGCGTCCAAGAAAAATATACAAGTATCGGTTGGTTTTAAATGGTTGGATATAATATTTTCCATTACTACCTCAGAGTAACCCAAACAGGCCAATACATTTTTATATTTTAAAATATTTTTAAGACCTATTTTTGCATTATCTGGATTTAATTCTATAGTGAATACTTTTTCGAAATTATCTGCTAGAAATTTTGTTGTACCGTAACAGCAACTACCAGTCTCTATTGCAGTATTAATATTGTGATTTTTTTTTAAAAATAAGAACTCTTTTTCAATGGCACTATCTCCATTAAAAGGCTGGTTCTGAAAAGGCATCAAGACAGGCTCTATCATATATATGATAGCAGCAAATTAAAATTATTCAACTAAGTAATAAGAGTAATCTTATGCAGTTAATAAAAATAATTATGGTCTTGTAATTATTACAAAATGGGAGATGCAATATTCAAATATATAATAAATACTGTTTATGACTAAGGAACAGCTTTCAGAGTTGTTTAATAAATATCTGCTGCGAGACTTTCAAGGTCCAGAGTGGATGATTCACGGAGAAAAAAAATATACGGCTTTTGAGCAGGAGCTATTAATCTGTAATGAGTACAAGTCTATTAATAATTTTAAAGATAAAACAGGCAATGTAACTATTAAGATAGCTGTAGCAAGTAACAAGAACTTCAAAGAAAAATCTCTTCCGATACTTTTACCATCCTTATTAGGGGCTGGTATAGAAAGAGATGCAATTCACGTTTTCATTGGTGGTTATAGTGAGTACTCGTATGAGAAAAATTATGATGTACACTTTCATTATTTGAATCATAACTCCTATGAATATTCCCCTTTAATTGAAATATGCGAGAAGCAATTGCAGAGTGATTATTGGTTTTTAATTCATGATACATGCAGAGTTGGTACTGAATTTAAAAATAAGCTGTTTAACATACCAGCATCCTTGCCAGATAAAATAGCCATGAAAATTAGACCTTGCATGTCCATGGGCACATACAAATACGAATATCTGTTATCTGTAAAAGAAAAACTAATGAGTATTAAAAATACAGACTACTCTGCAGCTTCTATGAGCGAGTGGAAAGATTGGGGTGTGTGGAACGAGGACCATATTTTGTATAAAACAGAACCCCCACCCTGCTTATACCCATCTCATGTACAGTCTCAGGGCATGGGACATCATAATTGGTACAATACAGGCACTGATAGAATCGTTGAATACTATCCCGGTTTAGATGTGTATAAAAACAAAGCTAACTGGGGTCAAACAAATGGCAGGCAAATGATTAAAAATTTGTAATGAAAATCGCTATTATAGGAGCTGGTTGGGTTGGTTGCCATCTTGCAGCAAAGCTGTTCAGAGAGCATGATGTATCCATATATGAAAAGAACGCTGACTTGTTTAAGGAAACCTCATATAAAAACCAAAACAGATTACATTTAGGGTATCATTATGCCAGGAGCTTTAAAACAAGAGAGCTGTGTAAAAATACGTATGATAGATTTTTAGCTGATTATTCTCACTTCGTAAAAGATGTACCAAATAATTGGTACTGCATTGAAAATAAAAAATCAATTATTGATTACGGAACATATTTACAAATTTTTAAAGGCAACGATCATTACGAGGTGTCTAATATTTTTAACGGTGTTGAAGGAGTTATTAATACAAGTGAAAAGCAGATAGATTTCGAGGCAGCCTGCTGTTTTTTTAACTATGAATTAGGTGCCTTGCATATTAAAGATGAAATTACTAAACAGGGGCTGCAGAGTTTAGCAAAGAGATATGATTTGGTTGTTGATTGTACTAATAACCATTTACATCATAAACATAAGACTAATAGTTTTTTTGAAACAACGGTATCTTACTTGTATAAGAAAATTAAACAAACCCCTTTTGATGCTGTAACGATGGTAGATGGAGACTTCTTCAGCATTTACCCATACAAAGATGATTTATACACAGTTACTGATGTAGAATATACCCCAATAAAAAGATTTAAAACAAGTAACCCAATCGAAAAATACAATGAAGCTATTCAAAATACTAGCTTTTTATTGAATAATAGTAAAAAAATAGAGAAAAAAATCTTAAAATACTACCCAGATTTTTTAAGCGCTTTTGAATACAGTGGTTATTTTCTTTCTACTAAATCAAAAATTGCTAGTGGATCGGATCACCGTCACCCCATAATAGTATCTGATGGGAATATAATACATTGCTTTACTGGAAAAATTCAAGGTATATATATCGTAGAAGACTTTATAACAAAGTTTATTAATAATTTTTATGACATTAGATGAATTAACTGAGCTTTTTCGGATAAAATTAAAGAGAAGTCCGGACTCTTCAGATGTAAGTTCTCATTTAAGTAAAGAATACAATCAATTTGAAAGAGAGCTTGAAAACTGCGAGGAATATAAGCGAATAATTAATGGAGGGGCTAAGATGTATGCTACAAAAGGTAAAATTGCTATTTTACTATCTGGACACATCAGAAGAAATTCTATTGCCAGAAGCTTAAAAAAACACTTTTATGATTACGATTATGACGTATTTGTTCACACATGGGAGGATGTTGGTTTAAAAGGAGATGAAACCAATATGAACAAAGGTACGGAGAAGGAGAACATCTTAAGTGGTATAGAAACAATACCAAATGTTAAGAAAATACAGATGGAAAACAATAGGCAGTTTATTAATAAACTGCCTGCAAGTAAGGTTGAATATTTTAATCACTCTTCTCCAGAACCTTTTATTAAATCTCAGCTGTATTCCATATTAAGAAGTCATGAGTTAATGGAAGAATACCAAAAAGAAACACAACAAAAATATGATCTAGTTATTAAACTTAGATTTGATGCAGATGTAACCAGCGCAGTTTTTAGTGATCAATTTTTAAAGGAAATTAATTCTCATGACATAGTTTTTACTTCAGATGTAAAGTGTCATGTTCATACTAGTCAAGGAGAAAACGATTCTGCTGCAGGTTGTTCGACTTGTAACAACATGTATTATAAACACGGATTTAAAGATGTTCACAGTTTTGAGCATGTCAACATCATCTGCGATTTTTATGCATACGGCAGCGAAAAAGTAATGAAAACATACTGTTCCATGTATAATGTTTATGACGAAATATGCGAAAGTTATACAAAAGTAAACATGGAAAGGTATAAAAAGAACCCTGCCTATGTTTTTAAGTGTGGTAGTGTATATAAGATAAGAGATAAAGAATGTAATTGCGATATTTTAATTGATAAAGTAGATAACAAAAAAAGCGCTTTAAACGCTTTGAATTATTATAACATATCAGCCCCTGAGAGGGTGTTACAAACATTGCTTAAAGATTATATGTGTTTGAAATCTATAAACATGACTGCTAGAACTGTACGATGAATATTTTAATTGGTAATACTGGGCTAATTGGCACAACTCTGAAAAAGAATATAGATTTCGATTATGAGTTTAATTCTAAAAATATTCACACCTTTGCTGATGTAATACCAGATGGTGTTGAATATAATTTGTATCTAAGCTGCTTACCAGCTACTAAATGGCAGGTAAATCAAAATTTACTAGCTGATTTTGGCAACATGGTGCGTATTATTAATACTCTTACATTGAAGAAGTATAACACCATATATTTATTTTCTACTATTGATGTATATTGTCAATCTCCTTTGAGGTCAAATGAAAATACTGTACCCAGTGTACAGTTTTTATCATATGGAACGAATAGATATCTATTTGAAAAAATGGTATTGGAATCATTGCAGTGCAAGTCTAAAATAATTTTTAGACTACCAGCGTTGTTTAGCAAAGATATTAAAAAGAACATCTTATTTGATTTGCTTAATAATAACAATGTGGAGAAGATTAATGTTAATTCTTCTTATCAATGGTATAATCTAGATTATCTTTACGGTGACATATTATTTCAGCGAGAGCATAAAATGTTTCCTGGATACGAATACAATTTATTTTCGCAAGGGGTGAGTACAAAAAAGATTGTACAAGAGTTATTCCCGGAATACTCTGATAAAGTTCAAAATTACTCTGTTGCTACTATATACGACTATTGCACCAACGTAGATAAATCCGGGTACATATTTACGGAACAGGAGTCGTTTGACCAGATCAAGGAATTTGTAAATGAATATAGGACTAAGCCAACTAGCATTTGATACACAAGATGCAGCTGAAATATTTAAACAGCTGAAAAAACTTAACTTTAAGTATATCGAGGGAGTACTCACTAAGATAGCCCCTTGGGATTCACTCTCACAAACCGGCTTAAATCAATTTAAATCTGAGTTGAATGATAATACATTAGAATGCTATTCTATACAGTCCATCTTCTATAACCATCCTGTAACAACACTGTGTGATAATAACATTATATTTCACTTCTGCAATCTCATAGAATATTGCAAAATGCTGGGTGTTAAAATTATGGTGCTGGGTTCTCCTAATTTACGTAAGGTAGAGCCAGATTATATCAAAAAGCTGGATAGAATCTTTAGTAACTTAGATGAACTATTAGAAGGTACAGGCATTAAAGTAGTATTAGAGCCAAATAGTCCCATTTATAAGGGAGAGTATTTTTATAGTTGTTCAGAAATTAAACGCTTTATTAAGGCTAATAATTTCCAAAATATAAAAACCATGGTTGATACTCATAATTTATTAGGGGCAGG
>Ga0315293_10002507_pt1 | contig 17632 bp, 24 predicted proteins | sample YL17G13_20_MG_FD_203071 | JGI IMG/M metagenome (GOLD analysis project Ga0315293, IMG submission 203071) | Sediment microbial communities from Yellowstone Lake, YNP, Wyoming, USA - YL17G13_20 | ecosystem: Environmental > Aquatic > Freshwater > Lake > Sediment | place: USA: Wyoming | collected...
CAGACAGATAGGGACAAGGATGGCAAATCAGTTTATGTTAATGTTGGGGGCATGTGGAAAAACATTTCCAAACAAGGCAACGAGTTTTACACGCTTAAAATAGGCCAGCTGAAACTGCTTGTTTTCCCGAACACGAGCAAGTTCGAAGCAAAGCAAGAGCAGTGAGAGTGAGATTATGGCAGAAGATAAAGAAAAAGACAAGGATAAGAAGAAATATTATAAGGAACTTGAAGACCTTCCTGGAATAGGCGAGGTGACTGCGGAAAAATTAAGAGCAGCAGGCTATGGTGAGTTTTCGAAGCTCGCTGCTGCATCGCCGCACGAACTGGCTGAACTTGGAGGTATGGGAGTAGAAGCAGCGAAAAAGGCGATCGAGGCAGCAAAAACCATGGTGGAAATTGGATTCGAGACAGGGGAGCAGGTCCTCGAGAGAAGGAAGAGCATTGGAAGGATTGCAACCGGCTCAAAGGCGCTTGATGAGCTTCTTGGCGGCGGAGTGGAAACTCAGGCAATAACAGAAGCTTACGCGAGGTTCTCGAGCGGAAAAAGCCAATTGGGATTCCAGCTAACAGTCAATGTGCAGAAAACACCTGAGCAGGGCGGGCTTGGAAGGGGCGTAATTTTTGTTGATACTGAGCATACGTTCCGACCCGACCGGATTGCGCAGCTTGCTGAAGCGCAAGAGATGGATGTGAGCGAAGTCTTGAAGAACATCCATGTTGCACGGGCTGAGAATTCTGACCACCAGATAATCCTCATAGAGAAATGTGAGGACCTGATAAAGGAGAAGAACATCGGGCTTATTGTTGTTGATTCGCTCATGTCGCAGTTCCGTTCTGATTACATGGGAAGGGGGGCACTCGGCGAGAGACAGCAGAAGTTGAACAAGCACGTGCATATGCTGCAGAGGCTCGCGGACACCTACAACCTAGCGGTGTACATGACTAACCAGGTGATGGATGACCCTGGCATGCTCTTTGGGGACCCTACAAAGCCGATTGGTGGGAACATCGTAGCCCATTGCAGTACCTCAAGATTGTATCTCAGAAAATCAAAGGACGACAAGAGGATCGCCAGGCTCGTGGATTCTCCGAACCTTCCTGAGGGCGAGTGCGTGTTCAGGGTGAAGAAAGAGGGCATCTGCGATTAGTTTTTCTTTTTTTATTCTTTATTTACTTTTATTTTTCCTTAGAGATCGCTTCCGGCCAGCTGGGATAAATCCTGGTATTCTGCCTTAATGCCATACTCCTTCTGACCCTCTCTTCGCATAATGGTTATGGTGAGCCCCTCCCTCCTTGGATAGATATCCTTGACAGCGACGAATTGCGAATCCCTGATTTTTCGCCATGCTTCGTTCTTTGGCTGGTAATCTTTGCAATAGGACCATAGACGATAGTATCTGCGGATTTGGAGTGCAAGCCATTCCCTTTTGAATAACAATGGTCGTGAACTTTCACCAATACCGAAAATGTCGTTCATCTGTCTGTACTGGGCCCTTAATTCAAGAAGGTTTCTCCAAAGTTCCCAATCCCATTCCTCTTTCAGCATCCTTCCTGCTAACGGCTCGACCACCCATACACCATAGAAGAAATCTTCAGCGTGCTGAAGTTCGTGTTCGATTAGGTTTTTGAGCTCCCGCTCGCCTTTTATATATTCTGAATGCAGGCCCTTTTCAAAAAATACAATTGTCCTCTTTATGCCGGGAAGGTCGCTCTTTAATAGGGCAGGGAAAACCGTCGCCCCGCCAATCCCTCCATTTTTTGAATTTTTATAAATTTCTAAGGCGGTTGCGGCAATTTCCTCGAGTTCAGGGCCTGATTTGCTGTTCACCAGAAGGCGTTTCACCCTTTCCACAACCTCTTTCTCACTAGGTTCGTACATGATACCTTCTATGATTCCTGCATCCTTTGCCATCTGATAGGAACGCATCCCATCGGCAATGGACTTAATAAAGCGTTCATTGAATGACTTGCTTCGTTCAGGCTTTGAGAGAGTAAAGACCTCAGGTTTGTATGTAATCGTATCAGTTTCAGTTCTCTTGGAGCGTTCGTGTGAAGATTTGCTGCTTTCGGGTTTTGAGATAGAAGCAACCTCAGGCTTGTTTGAACTTACATCAATTCTCCTGAATTCTGCGTCTCCGCCCAACAGAACAGCAGAGGTAACCAAAGTCATAGCACCGGCTCGCGGCCGCTTGAGAAGATGACGGTTGTGGAGAGTTCTGTTCGTCATAAACTATATTCGGATGTAAGTTATTATAAAGGATGTGGTTTTATGTTTATATAACACGAACAACTGGATTTCTTTTTTATCCTTCCTTCTATATGCAACCCAATGGCTAACGGAAACATAAGAATCGCATGGATCGACATCGCGCGCATTATCGCGATCGTACTGATAGTGGGATTCCATCTCCTTTACGCCCTGAACGAAGACCAGGGCCTAAGACCTTACGGATTTGTTGGTGCTTCGCTGTTCTTCATACTGAGCGGCTATATGCTAGCATTCCGATATCCGAATAAAACTAGTTTTGAATTTGAATGGCTCAAAAAGCGCTTTGTAAAAATTGTTTCCCTTTACTACCCGGCGCTCATAGCAATGGCGCTGCTGTTTCCAGTTGATACATATTACCGCGGGCCGTATGACCTCGGGCTGCATTTCGTTTTCATGAACTGGATATCGCAGGACACTGCATATTCGATAATAAGCGCAGGCTGGTTTATTGCTCCGCTGATCGGACTTTATCTCCTGTTTCCGTTTCTGAACCGTTTCATGAAGAAAGCGCCCTACCTGATATTCATCGCTTTCGCGCTCGAGCTCGCGAACCGGTTTATCGTCAATGATCTTGTTTCCTTCTCGCCTATCTTCTTCCTTGGTGAGTTTTGTTTTGGGATTGCGGTCGCACAGGGCGAGCGCAGGTTATGGGTGCTTGCAGCTGCACTGATTCCAGCAATCATTAATCCAGTGATGACCGTTCCGTTTGTTTTGTTTCTTGTTTTGAGTTCGTTGGCCGGTGCGGTGCTAAAATTGCCCGGGCCGCTGTCGCTGGTTGCTGAAAACACGTTTGAGATTTTCCTCTTCCACGAAGCGATAATCATGGTTGCCCTGGGAAGATGGGGAGTTTACGGCCTGGGCATGGCTTCTTCTCTGGTTGCCCTTGCACTCGGAATAGCAGCAATCAAACTCTTTTCAAGAGGAGTACAAAAAATTACGACCCGGTAAGATTCCAGAAATCCCGCTCCTGATTCTCCCATGCAATTTTCCCTCCGCCTTCCTGAACTACGACGCCCAGCTCCGGACTGTACTGCCTTGTGTACATGCACCGTATGGGATACCATGTGTAACCCCTGTCAGCCAGCCTTCCGTTAACGTACGGCCCCCTCCATATCACCCTGGAATACACATTGTTTTCATCGCAGTACCCAGAGTGGCCGTAGTAGTATTCAAGGAATACTGCTGCTTTGGGATTGAGCTTTCCATAGCCCCGGTAACCTTTAACATCGTCCAGGTGAATGGTGCCTATCTCAGTAGTGGTGTTTGTTGCTGTATCAGTCACCGTTCCTCTCCAGAACTCTCCGGTTTCATCAAACCCGGTGCTTTCGATCCTCAGTTTGTACTCCCTTCCTGTTTTCCATTCATACATACCGAGCGCCTGGCCGAAGTTTCCCTCGCCTGATTCCGGGCCAGTGAGTTTGCCGCACCTGATGAGGTCGCTATCATTGAAATCAGTACTAACACACTCCGCCGTCTGGCTGTTGTCATTTATGCTCCAGATCGAAAAGAGCGCCCTGTCTTTAGGAAGCGAGCCGTCGCGCTGGAGTCCCATGTACCCTCCCTGGCCAGCCTCGAATCCGAATGTGAAGGCCGCGTAGACACCAACGTTTTCAGGCGGCCTATCAATCCAGGTAAGAAACATCTCCAGGTTGTCCGTCCGGTCAATGCTGCGGAACTCATAATCAGCGTATGCCCCCGGGCCGCCTGGAGTTTTGACGCACGTTTCAGAGGTACAGTTGCTCGCGCCACAATCACGATCGAAAATGCACCTCTGTCCATCTGCGCACTTGACCGGGCAGGATCCCCCGCAGTCTACGTCCGATTCATCAGAATCCAGAACACCGTTCACGCAGGTAAACGGCAGAGGCGGCGCTTCCGGAACCAGCACATCTATCTCTTCTGATGAAAAAAATCCAGTTACGTTGTCTGCCAGGTCCTCTGCCAGGACGTCCGCGGCATCGATCTCATAAGGTTCTTCTTCAGAAGCCAGATCACTTTCATTCAGTTGCCATTCGAATCTGCCTGCATCTGGCAAGGCAGTGCCCTCAGCACCAGACTCATTTTTTTCGATTTGAGAAGTTTTTCTTACACAGCCAGTGAGCATCATCGAAAGTGCGAGTAAGGCCAAAAAACAAAAAGCAAGCCTGCCGATTGGCATAGTTAAGAACTACCAGGCAATGTTAAATAATTTATGCGGAAATGAACATGGGCTCCTGGGGTTCTGACACGGTAGACGCTGTGCTTGCGATGTTTAATGCCAGGTCCAACACCTCTCTTTATATTTTTTCAGGGTTAAATAGTGACGCTGATAGCATGGCTGGATATTGTAATGAGCACACTTCAGAAAAAGCGTTTTGCGAGAACTGCGGCAAAGAGATGCAGAAAAATGTGTGCAGCGTGAGCTGCCCCAAGTGCGGACACAAACGGGACTGTACAGACTCGTAGGTGTTTAAGTGAAAGCAATTATCTTTTTTCTGTTTGTTTTGCCCGTGCTCCCGCTTGTTTTCGCGAATGCTGCGCCTGGATTTAATTTTGATAGTGGCAGGCCTTCGCAAGCCATCCTGTATCCTCCAGATGTTACTGTGCATATGCAGGTCAACGGCAGTCCGGATATTCGGATAACAAAAATTACCTATCATTGTGAAGGAAGCAACAACACTGCAACTGGCGCAGTTACGCAAAGAATGATTGACCTGCCTTGTTCCAACGGGAAATGCAGCAACACAAACAACGAGTGGTTCTATAGGTTTAACCCTTGTTTTGACTTTCATTCAGGTTTTTTTTCCTATGGGCTAGATGGGAAAGAGCTGCGGACCAAGAGCGTTAATTTCCCGGAAAGGGGCAAGTCTTACGACATCACAATTGAATCTGAAAGCGGAACTGTCAAATCCGCAAAAAAATCAAACAATGAATATCTGTGCGCCTCAGCTTTCTTAATCCCATTTATCATATTCGCCGCGTTTGCATCCGTGAGGAAATGACATGAACTTTTTTCAGGCATGGGTTCTGACTATAGGTATTGAAACCACAATCATGTTTTTCTTATTTCGCAACAGGTATTCCCCTGATTTTATTGCGCGCAATTCAATACTCGCCAGCACCATCACGCTCCCGTTCGTGTGGTTTGCATTTACCCAGCTTGGCCTTGCCTGGGGTTTGCAGACAACCCTGTCCGAGCTGTTCGCCATTGGAGCAGAAACCGGCATTTATGTTCTGCTTTTCCAGGGCATGAAGACAAAGGATGCTTTTTTTGCCAGCCTGATTTGTAATACTTCATCTTTCTTAGCTGGTCTTTTGTTCACTCTGATGGCTTAGACCGATTTTGAAAAAATTTATAAATGTTGAACTGGATGGTTTCGCATCAGTAGTAGCCGTTAAACGGAAAAAAAGGTGATATTTTGAAAGGTGAAGCAAAATACGGGGAGTGGGCATTTCTCGGAGGAATATTTATCGCAGTGCTTCTTGGAATCGGTGCCAGCTTTGTGCCCGCAGACTGGATACCATTACTGTGGGGGATGCTGGCAGCGTTGGGCATTATTGCAGGGTTCATGAACATCACTGAAAAAGAAGTTAACTCGTTCCTTATAGCGACAATAGCGCTTCTTGCAGTGGCCAACTCCATTGTACCAATTGAAGTAGTGCTCAAATCAGTACCAGCTGGAGACGTCATTGTAGCTGCAATAAGCGGCTTCATGAGCGCATTGGTTGCATTTATTGGACCAGCTGGGTTTATCGTGGCGATTAAGGCGATCTATGAGCTGGGCAAAAGCGAGTAACTTATTCCTTTTTATCTTCTTTTACTTCTTCTATTCCCATGGCAGAGGAAGAGTTCAGGGTCACTCCATGGGAAGTTAGCGGTAAGGTCGACTATGATAAGCTTAGGAGAGAGTTCGGAACCGGAGTGATAGACGATGGGATGCGCGAACGGATAAAGAGAATATGCGGCGAGCTCCACCCCATGCTCTCAAGGGGCTTCTTCTTCTCGCAGCGGGATCTGAAGCTCGTTCTCGACGATTACGAGGCAAAAAAAGGCTTCTTCTTGTACACCGGGCGCGGACCGAGCGGCCCCATGCATATAGGGCACCTTGTTCCCCTGTTATTTACGAAATGGCTCCAGGATAAATTCAAGGTTAACCTCTATATCGAGATAACAGATGACGAGAAGTTTTTGTTTAAGCGGGAGCTTTCGTGGGATGATGTCGGAAAGCATTCCATAGATAATATCCTCGACATTGCCGCGGTTGGGTTCGATCCTGAGCGGACGTTTATCTTCAGGGACAGCGAGTACATAGGTAACGCCTACCAGCTCATGCTCAAGGTCGCAAAAAAAATCACTTTCTCTACGACAAGGGCGGTTTTCGGTTTTGAGAACGAGACTAACATCGGTGCGATTTTCTATCCTGCCTATCAGGTGGTGCCGACTTTTTTTGAGAAGAAAAGATGCCTGATTCCTAATGCCATAGACCAGGACCCATACTGGAGGATACAGAGAGATATTGCAGAGAGCCTGGGTTATCTTAAGACGGCTGCCATACATTCGAAATTTATCCCTCCGCTCCAGGGCATTTCCGGGAAGATGAGCGCGAGCGCACCAGAGAGTGCAATATGGCTGACTGATGATGAGAAGGCAGTGAAAAAGAAGATAATGAAGTACGCTTTTTCAGGGGGCCAGCCGACTGTAGAGGAACACCGCAGGCTCGGGGGGAATACGGAGATCGATGTTCCATACCAGTGGCTGAGCATACTGTTTGAACCTAGTGACAAAAAACTGAGGCAGATACACGATGATTATGCGAGCGGGAAGCTTCTCACCGGGGAGATAAAGCAGATCCTCGTGGACAAAATAAACGAATTCCTGAAGGAGCATCGGGAGCGCAAGAAAAAGGCGGAGAAGGAAATTGAACGCTACACCCGGAACGGGAAGCTGGCAACTGAGATGTGGGAACGGACTTATGAGTAAAAAGAGAAAAGAAGATCATCCGAGCCCCATCCGCTTGTTGTTCTCCTCGATCTTCCGCTCGATGGCACCATAGTATTTGGCCAGCATGAAGCCCCCTATGATATCGTATCCCCACATAGCCGAGTTCGCCCAAAGCGCGGTCATGAATAATGCTGGCTGAACACTTGCAACGGTTGTCGTGATGATTGCGAAAACCATCCTGAGCCCCTGAAGCCAGATAAAATGGGATTCCATTACACCCCAGAGCTGGCCTGCATATTCGCCAGCGCTCTTGGCTGGGTTCGGATGATGCGGTCGTGGTGCAGTGGTTTGTTTGGAAATGCGTAGGAGCTTCCTCACATTATCTGCGATGGTATGGGCCATATCAACAACGACCAAAATTGGCCTAAACTCGCTTGCGATGCCCCTCAAGAAGCCACGGAGTTCGTCGCGAATGTTTCCCTGGGGCGCATTACGCAGCACTTTTTTTGCCCAGAACAACCCGAACAAGGCGCAGTCCACAATCAGACCGGATATGATTCCAACAACCACTGCGCACGCGGCCATGGCAGGTTTCACTACGCCATTCGACAGGCCAGCAATTGCAGTGGTTACGGAAGCATATGTCACTATGAAAGCGGGGTCCACAAGAGCAAAGCTCCCGATGTAGATAGCAGAGGTGGGTTTGGAAGGCTTGAGCTCGCTGGCCTTGGGCTCTTCTGCCTTCCCTCTGTGCCGAAGGCACTTCCACGCCTTTTTCACGACCTCAGGTATGTTACGGGCAAAAACTGAAACCGCGTAGATATGGGCTGAAGCAATGCTGAAAAGGGCTATTGGTCCAACATGGTGGATAATTTCATTTCTGCTCTGAACCAGCTTCCCAGCCATCCAATTGCTAAAGAGCGCAATCGGAACCCAGAACGCATACCTTGCGACATATGGCATGGTTTTAGCTAGTGAGGGGTACTGATTCTCCACTTCTTTTGCCGCTTTTTCGACGCGTTCGATGCGGAGGTCATAGGTCCTATTGACAATTGTGTCAAGCATTACTGTGCATGCTGACCTGAACCGACCTCGCGGTCCAGTCTTTGGCGGTTTCCGAACTCCATGCAATTCCATTCCTATCACCTCCATATTTTGTGTGACAGGAGATGCAGTTTTCGGAGTATATAAATATATTCCACGAAAAGCCGTATGGACATGCAAAAATCAGCCACTTTTTAAAGCTTTATTGGATAAACATTCAATATGGAAGAAATAGATGAAAAAAGAACGACTTATATGAAAGTGAGTTCAGATAGCATTCGCTCTCCCTTTATCCGTAAAAGATCCACATCCCGAGTTTCGAGGGGCAACATGCCATCACCATATTCGCTTTTTGGCAGCGTTCTTTTCTCCTGGAAGCCGAGCATTAAAAAAATCCCCCTAGACTGCTGGCCAGCATAAGCAAGGAAATGTGATACGCCTTCTCCAATCTTCTGCCGCATACTCAATATCACTAGCAATGTACCTAATCCTTTACCTTGAAATATCGGATCAACAGATAGGTTGGAGACCTCGCCTGAAACCTTGGAATAATTAATGAAACCCACAACACCAACGATGCGCTTCCCTATCGCTACAACGTGATAATTCCGCTTCCCGGCTATCTTTGGGATATGTTCTGCTTTGTAAACCTGGCCAATTTCCTGATCCCATTTCGCTTGACCGAACTCTTCCTGAAGCGGGGCGAAGTTCGCCAGCAATAGCTTTGATACTCGTTTGGCATCACCAGTCCGGAATGGCCTGTAAGACACTCTAATTCCTGACTTCAATGCGTAATGATCAACCATGGCCATAACCTCCTTATCATAGTGACAGAATATGTATTATTAAGAATATATAAATATATCCCACGAAAAGCCGAATGCGCATGCAAAAATAAGCACATTTTTATGCTTTTATTGGATAAACATTCAATATGGCAGAAATAGATGAAAAAGACCGGCTGATACTGAATACGTTAAGGGAAAACTCCTCACTCTCGATACAGAAGATATCCAGAAAGACCGGGATACCGATCGCGACAGTGCATCACCGCCTCAAGAGGCTGCGAGCAGAAGGTGTGATCAAGAAATATACCATAGTGATCGACCATACGAAATTCGGGAAGCGGCTTGTAGCCCACATACTCATAAAGGCAACGCCAAAGAGCGACCATGTAGTTCTACTTCAGAAACTCATGAAGCATGAATCAGTTGAAGACGGTTCTGCCATAACCGGCGCTTTCGATGTCATGATAAAAGTCAGGGTGGCGGATGTCGATGAGCTGGACAGGTTCGTTCTCAAATATTTGCGCACTTTCGATGAAATAGCGACGAGCGAGACCATGATCGCATTCCGAAATATTATGAAGGAGTGAACAAATGGGACGGAAAAGAATGAACACAGGTGCTCCTTTACCAAAAGCGCTCGCCTGCGGCATGCTAGAGGATGAAGGGAGAGTACTTTTCCTGATCCGAAAAGACGAGCGCGGGCTCGAGCGCATCGAGATGCCTTGTGTACTTGTTTTTTCAGGCAGGAACCCTTTGGCTGAATTATCTGGAGAATTTAGAAAACAGACAGGTATAGATGCGCAGATCCATGACATTCTTATTGAGGGTAAATACAATGCTGGTTCAAGGAAGCGGAAACAATTGGTCCCAGTCCTTGTGTTCGAGGTGACTGCAAAGAGCATGCGCGCGGACCCGTCGTCCGAATTCTCTGGGTTCAAATGGCTGGGCATTAAACAGGCAGAGAGAATGAAGCATAGCAGGAAGGCTGAATGGGTTAAAGGACTGTCACTGGCTTATTCGAAATGATCGATGTCAGCATGCCGCGGATTGCGTTCCTTTCGTTTTCAGAAAAGGAAATTTCATAGCTTGCCAGTGCAACTGGCGAAGGAGCATCCAGATACGTCAGGAGCTTTTCCCTTACCTGGCTTTCCACATAATCAGATATGCCTATTGTTTTGGCAATGCTCCAAAGCCTTACAATATCAGGGGGGTTCTTGAGAGCAAGAAGAAGGGCGTCTACACTGTCCTTTTCACGGCCATTTTCAAGAGTTGCCTTTGTAATGGTCTTGAGTATGAATAAGTCTTCCAGCCCAAGAACTTTGGCTGATATCAAAATGCTTGCTGAGGAAGGGTAGAATCCCCGCACTGGAAGCGTCCTGGAATCCAGGAAAAGCCTTGGGTCCGCAGGATAGAGGATGCCGGATGAGTGGTCGAAAATGCCTCCGATGGAAACATCGAACGCAAGATTGTAGAAAACCCCGCACCGTTTATCCTGGATTTTTTTCTCCATGAACGCAATCTCACCTTTTCCGAAATTCTTCCGGTCACCACGATAGCCCATACCCTTGAATATTCTCTTTAGAGCTCCGAATGCCCGCTCGCTCACCACCATGTCTACATCGTGTGTGAACCTCACAGGCCCGGAATAGGCCCGAACCGCGATGCCTCCGCTAACGGCAGTATAAAGATCTTCCTGTTTCGTCCTGCTTGATAATTCAGCGAGATCGTAAAGCAGGTGTCGCTCGGCTATTTCCCGGATGCGCTTTACAGGATCAGCCTTTTCGATTGGTTGATGAAACAGCCTAGAATGTGTTTTTTTCTGATGCTTCATGATTATATTAGGTACGAAAGGGTTTTTATATATTGTGTTTGGATATGGATACATTATGTAAAGGATGCATAACGAATCAGAGCCTTGTTCTCTCGCCACAGACCAGGTATACTGCGCCGAAGTAGAATTCCCTAAAAGAGACCATGGTCAGATTATATTCTATCGATTCCCAAGGGTGCCGTTCTGCCATCTCCAAACCCCCGCCGAAAGGTGCGACAAAAAGGCGGACAGTTAACCGTACAAACCAGTCCGGCCAGCCCTCCGGCTTCTTGAAATCAAGGATCACGAATCGCTTTTCTGGTTTTAATGCAGCCGCTCCCCGGCTGATCACATTGTCATACTGCGGAACCAGGGTGATGGCGTAGGTGGAGATGATACCATCAACATTTTTTGGGAATTTGTATTCCGCAACATCGCATTTGACAAGTTCTACGTTCTTCCAGCCATTTTCCTGTATTTTCTTTCGGGCTTCAAAGAGCATGGCTTCGCAGATATCGACTCCTATGATCCTGCCTTCTTTTCCTACTGCTTTCTGCAGATGGGAGAAGTTCAGACCAGTACCGCAAGCCAGATCTATCACTGTTTCACCTGGCTTAAGGTCCAGAGCAGCAATAGCCTTTCTCCGATAGAATTCAATCCTGAATCCGAGCAATGGGAAAATTTTAGAGTATGCGTCATAATGAGGCGCCCGCTTGCCATATAGCCGGATCATCTCGGATTCACTAGCCATAAAAAGCACAAGCCCCTAACCTACGAGCTTGAACTTGAACCCGTAATGTATCAGGCCCTCTGGATCGTCCCGCTGGATTACCCTGAATACCTGTTCCACCCTTGAACCGATCTTCACATCAGACGCCCTTGCATCCACGACCTGGCTGGTGACCTTTGCGCCCTCGTCAAGTTCGATTATTGCAAGAACATATGGGGCCTGTTCTTCGAATCCCCCTGGAGGGGAGCTTATCTCAGTGAACGAGTAAACCTTTCCTTTACCGGAATAGCGCACCTCCTCGATCTTACCCCTTCGCCTGCATTTCGGGCAGATGCTGCGCCTGGGAAAGTAGTGGGTATTACATGTAGTGCATCGCGCACCAAGAAGCCTGTAGCGCTCTGGTATCCTGCGCCAGGTCAGGGGAATGGATTCCTTCATAATTCCATCTCTGGTACTTGTCAAAACATTATTGAAAGAGACACAATATAAACCTCACGCTTTGGATAGGGGGGTTTTCCTGTGGTCCTCCTTGAACTGGGCAATGCCCTTGTCAGTAAGAGGGTGCTTCCACATCTTTTCCAGCACGTCAGCAGGTATGGTTGCAATATTCGCGCCTGCGTATGCTGCCTCGATGACATGGAGCGGGTGCCTCACTGAGGCAACGATTATTTCGGTCTTGAAACTGTAATTATTGTAGACTGTGATAATGTCCCTGACCAGGTCCATTCCCACTTCGGATACGTCATCAAGCCTTCCCACAAACGGGGATACGAAGGAAGCGCCTGCCTTTGCAGCCAGGATTGCCTGCGAAAGCGAGAAAACAAGCGTTACGTTGGTCTTTATTCCTTTGGATTCAAGAAAGTGCACTGCTTTCAGCCCTTCCTTTGTCATAGGAACCTTCACAACGATGTTGGATGACCATTTCGCAAATTCCTCGCCCTCTTTTATGATGTCCTCTGCTGTCTCGCCAATCCCTTCCACGCTTATCGGGCCGTGCGCGATTTTCGCTATTTCCCTGATAACTGTCTTCTGGTCCCTACCTGACTTCAGGATTAACGATGGGTTGGTTGTAACCCCGTCGCACATGCCGAGCTCCACTGCCTTCTTTATCTCATCCACATTTGCCGTATCAAGGAAAAATTTCATATCAACACCCAACAGTAGCGCCTTCGCCAACTATGGCGCTGATTAGCGATGGCGTAAAAAGATATACGACAATTCCTATCCCAAGGAAAATGAATTCGACCACTCCGACCCCGATAAGTATCTTGCCTATGCGACGCAGATTCGGGTTATCCTTTTTCAGATAAAAAAGCACGCTTCCTGCGATTATGGTCGGAAATGCGAGAATGGCGAATATCAGAACCCCGATAGAAATGAATGATTTCGTTGTGCTGCACAATCCGGAAAGCGCGGTTGAAATCGAAGCCTGAGGCTGGGCAAACAAAACAGTTGAAATTAGAAGAATAAAGAATAAAAATTTCGAACCATCCATTTGATCACCTCTTCTTTTTCTCTACAGCCTTCTTCACAATCTTTGCAATCCCTTCTGCATCAAGTTCGTATTTACTCAGGAGCTCGAATGACTCCCCCGACTCGCAGAAGCGATCATAAACACCGTGGCGCACTACCGGAACCGGGTACACAGAACCCGATACCTCGGCAACCGCGCTCCCCATGCCTCCTGCGACCTGGTGATTCTCTACCGTGACTATGAGGCCAGTTTTCCTTGCCCATTCCTCTATCGCCTTCTCATCAATCGGTTTTATGGTGTGGCAATCAATAACAGCAGCATCAATACCTTCTTTTGCGAGTGCCTCTGCTGCCTTAAGGGATTCGTAAACCTCTTCGCCGCAGGCGAATATGGCGACATCGCTCCCTTCCCGATATACATTCGCCTTGCCGATCTCGAATGGGGTCTTTTCGGTCGTGAAAGCCGGCAGTTTTTCCCTGCAGGTGCGGATGTAAGCGCCTCCGGGAAGCTTCGCGACAGCGTGCACCGCCTTTCTCGCCTCCTCGGCATCTGCCGGAGCCACCACGACCATGTTCGGCAGCACGCGCGTCACCGCGATGTCCTCAAGCGCCTGGTGCGACGCCCCGTCCGGGCCGACCGTGAGGCCCGTGTGGGAGCCGTGAATCTTCACGGGGACGTCGTTATAGCATATTGATACCCTGATCTGGTCCCAGTTCCTTCCGGGGGAGAAAACGCCATAAGCTGAAATGAAGACCGTCTTTCCGCAGGCGGCTATGCCCGCGGCGACGCCAGCCAGATTCTGCTCGGCAACGCCGACCTGCACGAACCTCTTGGGGAATTTCTCGGCGAACCAGTGCGTCCTGGTGGATTCGGAAACATCAGCGGTGAGCACCCAGACGTTTGGGTCTGCCTCGCCCAGCTCCACGAGCGCCTTGCCGAATCCGTCGCGACTTGGCACGGATTTTGGCGCAGGCTCGAAAAGGGGGTCTGCCAGGTTCATGTCCTTGTTTATAGCCATCAGCTCACCTAGAAATCATCGGTCTCTATCGAGTCACGCTGCTTCTCAAGCTCGGACAATGCTGTGTCGAGGTCCTCTTTCTTCGGTGGCTTGCCGTGCCACTCAGTGAGGAACTCCATGAAGGATATTGCCTTGCCGGGTATCGTGTGCGCGATTATCACCGTGGGCTTCTCATAGATCGCCCTTGATTCCTCGCAGGCGTCGATTATCTTCTTTATGTTGTGGCCATCCACATCTATCACGTGCCAGCCGAACGAGCGGTATTTCTCTGCAAAGGGCTCCAGCGGGCAGATTTCCTCTGTGTGGCCGTCTATTTGTATGTTGTTCCTGTCAATGATGGCTGTTAGGTTGCCGAGCCGGTACTTTCCTGCCAGCATCGCAGCTTCCCAGGTCTGCCCCTCCTGGTGCTCGCCATCTGAGAGTACGCAGTACACGCGCCATTTCTTGCGCTCAGTCTTAGCTACAATCGCCATGCCAAGGGCCTGCGACAGCCCCTGGCCAAGCGGGCCCGAGCTGTTCTCGATCCCCGGAAGCATACCCCTGTGGGGATGGCCCTGCAGCCGTGAACCGAGCTTCCTGAGTGTGAGCAGTTCCTCTTTCGGGAAATAGCCCGCGTTCGCCATCGCAGCATACATCACCGGGCAGACATGACCGTTGGAGAGCACGAGCCGGTCCCTGTCTGGCCAGTCGGGATTCTTCGGGGTATGGTAAAGGACGTTGAAGTAAAGCGCCGTGAAGATATCGGCAAGCCCTATCGAGCCCGCGGAATGACCCGACTTCGCCTCGAAGAGCATGCGGAGGACGTCCTGCCTTATGGTGTTCGCGATGAGCTTCAGCTTCTTCAGGTTATTTATCCTAAAACGATCAGCCATGCGAGACACCTTCCGCGCTTTGCAGTATCATCTCGATGGCGTGCTTTTTGTCCTCTTTTTTGAAAATTGCAGAAGACGCAGCAAGCTTGTCTGCTCCTGCTTTTACAGCCCGAACCGCTGTTTCCGCACTTATTCCACCATCAACCTCGATTTCGATTTTCGGAAACTTCGACCTTAATTCCCTTATCTTGTGCTCGACTTCGGCCATGTACTTCTGACCATCAAACCCAGGTATCACGGTCATTGCAAGAATACGTTTTGCCTTTTTTACAAGCGGTTCGATCTTGCCTGTTGGCGTGGCGGGGTTGAATGCGATTCCGAGGTTGCCACCTGCCTTTTTTATTGCAGAATGCACTGCATCCCAGTTCTTCACAGCCTCAACATGAACAATGTGCAGGTAAGGCCCTGGAAGCTTTTCTATGTATGATTCCGGGTTTTCAACCATCCAGTGGAATTCGTATTCGACATTTTTTGGAAGATCAGTGAAAGATTCAAGGCCTATTGTTTTGTTAGGAACGAAAATATTGTCCATCACATCTATGTGCACTGCGCGCACGTGGGGCGAGACGACAGCAATCCTTTGCAGAAGCTCCTCGCGATCCTTAACTAGGATGGCTGGTATTACCTCTAAGGACATAGATGCTCTCCCCGGAAGCTGCACTCCCTGGTAGGATTAGTCTAAAAAGGAATTATAAAGGTTGGGGCGCGAGTGGCTTCAGTCTATTACTACGTCTTTTCCTGAAATCTTCTTCACGAGTATCTCGCCAATTGTTTTGTCATCGATCCTGAAAACCTCATAAAGCCCGGGATCGGACTTGCGCAGGCTTTCGAAAAATGCCGCTTTTTCATCGCGGATTTTCATCAGCTCTTTCTTGTTGCTGGTTTCATTTAAGCGCTGCATGAACGAATCCACCTTTCTGCTCGCATTGGTGTAGCCCTTAGATTTCACAAGCGAATTGACATCTTTCACATCCATATAACCACCATCAGAACCTCTTTTCGCGACCTCATACCCCCCGTGAAATCTTCCATTTTTCCATGAGCGAATCCGGATTCATTCCCGCGGCTTTAATTTTGTCGCTCAGGAGGGCAAGTGCCTCTGTCCCTCTTTTCTTGCTGATCAGGGCGTCGAAAGTTCCGGGGCCTAGCTTTTCATCCACTGCCTGTCGGACTTTTGTCAAATCCCCGCTAAAATAGGCTTCCTTCAGAGTATCCTTGCCAACTAGCGTCTGGAGAAGGAAAGAAAATTCCGTCTCCCTCGGATAGGCAACTGGCGCGGCGCCTCCTGAACTATTCTGATAAGTTATCTGCTGCGCATGCAACTCAGTAAGGCCTTCATGGAACCAGGAGATGTACCCCCTGACAACCGGAGCACCCTTCTCGTCCCTCCAGCGGAAGATATTGCCACCACCTAGAAATGCGGCATAATGCAGATTTTCATGAACTACGATATGGGTTCTCATGCCGGAGAAATCCCGTGAAACCATGTAATCAGGCAGGGCAATTACGTTTGTGCCAGGTAGATAAATGCCTCCAGTAACTCCTCCAGACACCTGGCTTATCTGCATGAAATACTTTGAATTCCCTATCATCACCACCAGGGGTGTCCGTTCGAAGCGTTCGCGGATTTTACTAGGCAAAAATCCTTTCACCCAATCGCTTCCTTCTTTCACGTACATGCCCAGGAAATCCCGGTCGCGTTCGCTGATTTCAGGCAGTTTTCCCATATCATAAAGCTTTATGCCAGCTTTCGCTACCACGCCCTCGAACTCCTTACGGCGGGATTCGACAAACTTGGCCGCATCCTCGTGCGTTCGGAAAATCTTATCCGGCTTCTCAAGCCCCTTTGCAGCCTCGAGGAAGTACCTATCACGCAAGCCAGCAAGCTCTTTCTTTTTTATTTCAACCCCCTTCTCCATCTCTTTGAAATGAGCCTCGAATAATTTGCGGTTTTTTGGCTCTTTGACCTTGCTAAGAGATACCCTTCCCAGCTTAATCGCATCCTCGAGCGATCTTATCGCCCTGCTCAAAGATTGGACGACCTTGAGAGTATCGTCCAGTGCCTTTTTGGTCCCAGGCCATTTCTCAACGGGCTTCGGTGCAGCAGCCGCTTCAGTTTCTTTCATCTTCTGGTCTTCGCCACCCATATCAATCAGACCTCGCGCGCTCGATTGTTACGCAGATTTCGCTGTACTCGAGAAGCCTCCCACATGCCGAAAACCCGTCTTTTTTCCCTTTCAGCGATTTTTTCAGCCAATTGGAAAAAAGCTGGTGTGACAGCCTCAGGGCTTTGATTTCCTTTTCCATGTCTTCTGGTTTTTTCTTCGCAGCCTCCCAGTCTGTCAATGCGACCTCGGTTTTAGAAAGGAAATCGCTGATTTTTTGTTGTACCATTGCTTCGAAAAAAAGAAGATCGTCTCCTGTTTCATCAGCCATATTCCAGTCACCTATCAGTGATATCGATAAAGAATCAATTTAAACACAACTTGTTTGAGAGGAGATACGCAAAAGAAGCGATTTTAGATAATAAAGAAGGAGATGGAAAAAGAAAGGGGAATTATTTTCGCCTTACGTCAAACATGCTCTGGTTAAGGACCTTTTCGTCCTGCGCTCCCCAGGTGGTTTTTCCAATGAACCGCCGATTCTCATCAGAAGCGAAGAGCCTGCGGACATTATCATCAACAAATCCTTCTTTTGCAGGAAT
>Ga0315293_10002508_pt1 | contig 17629 bp, 17 predicted proteins | sample YL17G13_20_MG_FD_203071 | JGI IMG/M metagenome (GOLD analysis project Ga0315293, IMG submission 203071) | Sediment microbial communities from Yellowstone Lake, YNP, Wyoming, USA - YL17G13_20 | ecosystem: Environmental > Aquatic > Freshwater > Lake > Sediment | place: USA: Wyoming | collected...
GACATCCCCATGTTATTAGCTGTGGATCATCCGATTTTTCTCAAAGAAAAAGAAGGTATTTCCCCTGAGATACCATCTAAAAATCTGATATGTTTTGAAGGAACAGGACCCCAGGCCTGGAACGAGGCGATTCTTAATATATTAAGCGAGTTTCAATTTTAAATCAGGAGGAAACCTATGCGATTCTTTTACTGGTTGATGTTGGTAATCATCATTGGAGTTGCCATTTTTGCTGTTCAAAATTCATCCGCTCCTCTTGTTACCATGAGATTTCTTTTTTGGAAGTTTGAAACCTCCCTGATCTACACCATCTTAGGATCAATGGGTGTGGGGATTCTCATGACCTTTTTCTTCTGGATTCCAAAGGCTATTAAATCTTCCATTCGATCGAGAGAATTGAAAAAGCAGATTGAAAACCTCGAAACGGTTTACCATGGGCCTGCTCCTGTAAAAGCAAAAGGCGAATAAGAAGAGCAATGAATAAAGCCATCATCATCCCGGTCTATCTCCGATTAAACCGCCCGGAAGAATTACCTGATTCAGAGGGGCTCGCTCTGACCAGAAGGGCAATCGAAAGCCTAAAGATATTAGAAGATCAGGATTTTACCCTCATTCTTCCTGTCTGTTTTGATCTGGTTGGAGGAGACGGAGAAGGCTCGTGGATTGAGATGGATGGGTTCCTCAGGCAAGCCTTGCAGAATCTCCGGGCAAGAAAAATATTTCTCTTTTCCTCCTATCGCCTGAAAACCTTGAGAAAATATCTGGATCAAAAAGGTTTCAGAAGTCTCTCTCCTCTTATTAATCTTAAAGGATTTTCAAAAATCCGTAATACCGGGCTCCTTCTTGCTCAGGCCCTCTCGATGGATGTGGCGATCTTCGTGGACAATGACGAAATCGTGGAGGACCCTAATTATTTAAGGATTGCCTGTGAATTTTTAAACCAGAAGTGGAACGGAAAAGTGTTGGTCGGAAAAGGGGGATTTTATGTCAATCCGGACGGAACCATTCTCCTTCCCCATCAGCGCCTCTGGTGGCGGTTTCTATGGAATAAGACCAAATGGATGAATCGGGTGTGGGAGAAAATCCTTTCGTCAAAAGATCGACTTGTTCCTTCCCCCATGCTTTTGGGTGGGAATCTCGTGCTCCATCGCTACCTTTTTCGGAGCGTCCCCTTTGACCCGTTCATTCCAAGAGGAGAAGATACGGATTATCTCATCAATGCCAGCCAACAGGGGTTCTGCCTCCTGTTTGACAAACAACTTCGGATAAAACATCTCCACCCCGAAAGGACAGGAGTTTATTTTTACGAGGAATTAAAAGGCGATATTGAACGTTTTCTTTACGAAAGAAGAAAGCTAAAAACAGGAATAACGATTGACCTTGATCCCTATCCGGGATTTTTTCTGAAGTGGACCCTCTATCCGAAAGCCTTCCTCACATCCCTCTTTTTGAGCCTTGACTATCTTGGCAAAGGGGAATGGGGAAAAGCGAGGGAGTGTTTGGATAATATCAGCCTCCTGTCTCGGAAGAAAGATAAAGATTGTTTGAAGTATCTCCAATTCCGGGGAGATTGGGAAAAGATGACGGGCACCCTCAAGAAGGAGGAGGTCAATAAAATGTTAAAAGATTGTTGGATTTAGTTTTTTGAGGGGAGAGATGGAGCCATCATTTCAGATTCAGTTAGAAAAAATTCAAGAGACGGATATCCTGATTGGAATTCCGAGTTACAATAATGTCCGGACCATCGGCCATGTTGTTCGGGCCGTTTTGGCTGGCCTTGCCAAATATTTTCCAAAGGCCAAGGCCGTACTGGTCAACTCCGATGGTGGCTCAACCGATGGGACCCAGGAAGAGGTGAGGCGGGTTCAGATAGAAGATTATAAGACGATCCTCACTTCTCATCCTGTTCATCCCATTCAGAAGATTGTTACTCCCTACCATGGGATTCCAGGAAAAGGGAGTTCCTTCCGGACCATCTTCGAAACCACTCAGATCCTGAATGCGAAGGCCTGTGCCGTGGTCGATTCGGACCTGAGGTCGATCACTCCGGAATGGATGGAGCTTCTTCTCAGACCGGTGTATGAGGAGGGATTTGACTATGTGTCTCCTCTTTATGCACGGCATAAATTTGACGGGACGATCACCAACAGTATCGTCTATCCACTAACCCGGGCATTATATGGAAAGAGGGTCCGTCAGCCTATTGGGGGCGATTTCGGCTTTTCCGGAAAATTGGCGAAATTCTACTTAACCAAGGATGTATGGGAGACTGATGTGGCCCGGTTTGGGATTGATATTTGGATGACGACCCTTGCCATCTCGGAAGGATATAAGGTATGTCAATCCTACCTGGGGGCGAAAATCCATGATGCCAAAGACCCCGGGAGTGATCTAGGCCCCATGTTCACCCAGGTTGTCTCTTCGGTCTATGGTTTGATGGGGAATTATGAGACTCTCTGGAAAGGGGTTAAGGAATCACAACCCGTTTCTACTTTTGGTTTTCATTATGAAGTAGGACTTGAACCGGTCCCGGTCAATCTGGGACGGATAATCGGAAATTTCCGGTTGGGCGTAAAAGATCTCATGGAGATCTGGAAAAAGGTATTGCTTCCAGAGACCGTCTTGTGGCTTGAATCCATTGGGCGATTGTCGGATGAAGCTTTTTCCTTCCCTCAAGATCTATGGGTTCGTTTGATTTATGACTTTGCCGTTGCCTATCACAAGGGGTCAGTCCATCGTGAACATTTATTAAAGTCGATGATTCCGCTCTATCTGGGCCGGGTGGCTTCATTCGTTAAGGAAAATCAAGGAAGTTCTGTAAAGGAGGTTGAAGAAAAGATCGAATCCCTTTGCAAGGTTTTTGAAGAGATGAAACCCTACCTCATCGAGCGGTGGGGCTAAGAATATAGGAGGTGAAGGATATGAGTGAAATCTGGAGGACAGCCATCGTAGCTTCATTCGATAAATTCTTGGGAAAAGTCGTCACGTTTTTGCCCAATCTATTAGCGATGATCACCATTCTTGTCATCGGATTTATCACCGCATGGGTCATTAAAACACTTCTTTTGCGCTTTTTAAAGGCGATTCAATTCGACCGGGTGAGCGAACGATGGGGGTTGACCCATGTTCTCTCCAGGGGGGGGATGGCCTATTCCCCTGCCAGTCTGGTGAGCCGTTTCTTCTATTGGGTCATTGTTCTTATCACCCTGATCCTTGGGATCAACGCTCTTGAGGTGGCGGCAACTCAAAACTTTATCGCTAAATTCTTCAGCTACCTTCCCAATCTTTTTGCTGCGGTCATCATTTTAGTTATCGGATATTTGATCGCTATCTTTGTGAGTCAGGCTGCACTCATTGCGGCGGTCAACGCCCAGATGGAATCAGCGAAACTTCTCAGCCGTTCCGTCCGATGGTTCATCATTATTCTTTCTCTGACGATGGCTCTCTATCATCTGGGCATCGCAGAGAAGGTGATTGTTTCGGCCTTTTCCATCACCTTTGGCGGTATCGTGCTTGCTTTAGCCATTTCTTTTGGATGGGGAGGAAGAGAATTGGCCAAGGACTTTTTGGAAAGACTATATAAGAGAGAAAAGAAAAAGGATGAAGAGCCGGATCATATCTCGCATATATGAAAATCAAAAGGAGGAAACACATTGTATTCAATAGACTCTCTTTTTCTAACATGAAACGACGTACTGTTCGATATCTGGGACAGATTAACTGGAAAAAACAATTTTTACTCAAATTTCATTTCCTTTGGGCTGCGTTAAAGAAATTTGATGATGACCACGGCTTTTTCTGTCCTCGGCCGTTACTTTTGATCTTCTCATCTGTCTGATTCCGCTCATTCTATTGTTGCTTGGCCTATTAGGGGCCTACCTTTACAGTAACTAGGAAGTATTCAGCCATCATGCATATCGTTATGAACCCTTTCTCTTTTTGACCCTGGCAATATATTGTTTCACCTCGTTAGAAATAATGCCCCACTGGAATTTCTAACGGGGTTCACTACGACGATACTGCCGGGCGGATGACCCGACGAAGCCTTGGTGTTTGCGCACCAAATTATTTCAGGGCCCATTGGCGTAGTCAGGTGTGTTTGTTGGACACCACGGGCTTGCCCGTGGGGCTCCATTTCTTCACCCGAGCCCCTTCTTTGCATGCTTCTTTTTTACATATAGGTTTCCATAATCTTCGCCAGCCGGACACGTTCCAACTCTTGACCAACCAGAGGTCCCTTCCTCAGAGCGGAGAAATGGTCCTCAAACGGAGGCTTCTCGTTTCGATAGATCACCCCGACAGGGATTTCATCTCCCCATTGCTGAGATAACCGGATGGCAGCCTCCCAGTCCGTTGGGTCGTAGGAAGAGGGAAGAGGTTTACACCGGTCTTTATACCATTGGTACGTATTCACCCTGTTAAACGATACGCAGGGCTGTAAAATATCAACCAGGGAAAATCCTCGATGACTGAGGGCTTCCACAAGAATTTCCACCAGATGGTCTTCCAGTCCGACATAACCTCTGGCAACAAAGCCTGCATGCAGAGCGATGGCGACGGCGAGAGGGTTGAAAGGGAAATGTAAAACGCCTTCGGGCTGAGCCTTCGTGATGAACCCTGAATCCGAAGTGGGACTTGCTTGACCTTTGGTTAAGCCATACACCTGATTATTGTGAACCAAAAGGGTGATATCGATGTTTCGACGAATGGCTGATAGAAAATGATTTCCTCCTTCTCCATACACACACCCATCACCACTTTCTGCAATGACGACAAGGTCAGGATTGGCCAGCTTTGCTCCCGTGGCCACCGGAACGGCCCGGCCATGGAGACCGTTGAAGACGTTTGCTCTTAAATAATGAGGAGCTTTCGCAGCCTGACCGATCCCAGAGACAAAGAGAACCTGGTGAGGCTCTAAACCCCGGTTGACCAGCGCCGTTTTCACCGCCTTCAATAGCGGGAAGTTCCCGCATCCCGGGCACCATGCAGTCTTGTATTCACCATAATCATTGATATCCACCATGATATCCTCCTTGAGTGGTCCCAGAGAATGCTCCCTGCCCCTTAAATTTACAGATGACGTAGAATATACTCGGGTGTGATCGATAAACCATCGTATCTCGAAATCCTCTTTTGAACAACAAATCCAGTTTCCCTTCGGATCAACTGTGCGAATTGACCGGTGGCATTGCTCTCCACACAGATCACCTTTTTCGACTGCTCCAGATGCTTTATGAATTGATCGGGGACCATAGGCCACACCTGTGAAAAATGGAGGGCACCTACCTTCTTTTTTCCAGACCTCAATTGAACGGCAGCCTCCTCTACGGCCCCCTTGGTTGATCCCCAAGAAATGAACAGTACATCGGGCTTTTTGTCCCCTTGAAAATCCGGGGGGATCACTTCAGAACGGATTCCATCTCCTTTTCTCAGCCGTTTATCCACCATTTTAGGACGCAGAGAAAGATTTTCTGTCATATGGCCATCTTCCGTATGTTCGTGACTATCAGCAACAATTAAATGCTCACTGAGACCAGGAAGCAATCGCGGAGAGATGCCATTTTTGGTCATCCGGTAACGTAGGTAAGGTGTCTTTACAGAGGAGGGGTCACCTCCTGCTTTGACAGCGGAGAGTTTCGCAACATCCACGGGCTCCATATCCCTATAAGAATCAGCTAAAAAATGGTCTGTCAGGACAAACATTGGCCCTTGATATTTTTCTGCAAGTTCAAAGGCCTTTCGCGTAAGATGGAAACACTCCTCAATTGTTCCTGGGGCAAAAACGGCCCGAGGAAACTCTCCGTGGCCTGCATGTAAGACGAACCCGAGTTCGCCTTGCTCTGTTCTCGTGGCCAGTCCTGTTGCAGGTCCTGGCCTCTGGCCAATAACGATGACCACCGGGGTTTCAGTGATGGCAGCCAAACTGACCCCCTCAACCATCAGCGCAAACCCGCCTCCCGAGGTAGGAACGATGCCGGGAGCGCCCGCATAAGAGGCTCCGATCGCCATATTGATAGCAGCAATTTCGTCTTCTGCCTGCTCAATGATCAAGTCCATATCCTTCGCACAGTCAATGAGGGTTTGGGCGATCGACGTAGAAGGGCTCATCGGGTAGAAGGAGCAGAATTTGAGACCTGCAGAAATGGCGCCAAGGGCTATAGCCTCATTGCCGTTCATCACGAGGCGTTTGGCCGGCTTTGGAATCTCAGGCAACTTTTTCCACTCAAGGGCCTGCTCTTTCAGCCAGCGATAGCTTGTTTTGAGGATCTTCAGATTCTCTTCAGAGCGTTCTTTGCCAAAAGTATCTTCAATGGCTTTGGCCACGACTTGTTCGTCAAGACCGATCAAACCCGCAGCCACACCCATGCAAGCTGTATTCCAGTAAGTCTTTTCTCCGAATTCTTTAAGCGAGAGGCCAATCCAGTTTTTCTCTTTTCTTTTCCACTCTCCATCACCAATGATAAGCCCACGCTTTGTAAGCTCTTTCCGGTGAAGGTCAATCGTTTCTTCATTGAGGGCAATCAGAATATCGATCCCCTCCTGCGCGGCCAACACTTTTTCACAGCCTACACGGATGGAAAAAGTATTATGCCCGCCGCGAACCCGTGACTCATAGGTCTGGGTAACATGAATTGAAAAGCCACTCCGGACCAGGCTTTTTGCAAAGATGAACCCCGCCGTTTGAAGCCCCTGTCCTGCCTCACCACCGATCAGGATGTTCACGGACTTCCTTTCTGCCAGGTGAGCTGTCATCCCTTCCTTCCGCCGTTTCTGTTTGACGCTTCGTTCCCTTTTCATGCCCATTCCTCCTTTTTCCCGGAAACGCAAGGAACATTTCAACTCCATCATTTCATACAGCTAAGATTATTTCAACTTTTATGCTTCTCGGACCGTAACCCCTCAGAAGAAGGTGTGAAATAATTGGCGGCCTATGCCTCGGCCCACATGGATGAGTGTCTTGTCGAAGATTTAGAATGCGGGTCATTAGATGTTATGGGTAACCTTCGTTTTCGGTAAAACAGACCTATTACCCATATTTAGACAACATAGTTTAATATTAGATGTTTCGCCCTAAAGCTTCTCCAATCCCCCCAACCATACGGGCCGGAAGAAATGTGATTTTTTCACACCTTCTCAGTTAAAGAGATAGAAAAGGGTCGGGAGGTTCTTCTGGAAAAACATTGAAGCGAAACCTCTATCTGTTGAACTGCGTAGGTTCGCCTCCCAAAATCACCATGCGAACGGCAGGATGGCCGATTGGCATGACCTCTATGACCGCTTTACAAGGTTTTGGAGGGAGAACCTTCCGACCCTTTTGGGTCAAGTACCTTCCATAACCGAGGGGTTACCTTGGATCCCCCATGTTCAGACGGTCTCATCTGTATCCCTTTCTTCGCAAGGGCTATGCTTCTTGATATTTTGAAGGTAGCTATATGCGGAGAGGGCAGCCCTTACTCCGTCACCGGCAGAGACATTATTTTGTTTAAATGGGTCGTTCGTCACATCGCCTGCGGCAAAAATTCCTTCCTTTGAGGTTTTTGCGGTGAGATGATCGATCACGATCTCTCCGGCCTCGTTGGTTTCGACCAGGTTCCGGATGAATTCCGAGTTTGGGTCTGAACCGATCTCCACAAACACACCACCTACGGACAATTCCTTTATTTCCCCTTGGTTTCTGTCTTTGTATTTCAAACCGGTTAGTGTCTTATCGCCTAAGATTTCCTGCACCTCCGCATTTTGAATCAACCTCGCCCGGGATGACTGCTTCACCTTTTCCTGGGTGATCGGATCACCCTTCAGATCTTCACCTCGAATGAGGAGGTAGATTTCTTTGGCATAGGGTAAGAGGTCGATGACCGTCTCAAGTGCTGCATTGCCTCCTCCAATAACCGCCACATCCATGTCCTTGAAAAAAGGGGCATCACAGGTAGAACAGAAAGCCAACCCTCTTCCTTCAAATTTGTCTCCTCCCGGCACATTAAGTCTTCGACGACGAGCTCCTGAACCAATAATCAGTGTTTTGGACCGGTAAGTGTTACCTTTATCCGTGGTTATTTCAAAAATACAATCAGCCCCCTCCTTAGCCTTGGTTACTCTCTCCGGCAATTTCACTTCGATTCCTTCCTGAACCCGGACGTGTTTTTCCAATTTCTTTGCTAAATCAAGGCCGGTGATGTTCTCTTCGCCTATCCAGTTTTGGATCCCGGCGGAGACCACCGACTGTCCTCCAAAGTCTTCTGTGATCACTAATGTTTTTAACTTTTTTCTCGCCGCATAGACCGCTGCCGCTGCCCCAGCTGGCCCCCCTCCAATGATGATTATATCGTAGATCTCCTGAGCCATGTGGCCTCCTTCCTCTTTAAGGTCTCACTCATAAACCAGATTTCTCTAACCCATTCTCCTGTCACCATTCCCATCCAATGACGTTTAAGAATAGGTCTACCTAACTCTTTTTAAATCTTGAGGCCCCTCGCTTTAGAGCCTTTTTCATTTCATCCAAAGCGTCCTCCAAACCATCCTTAAAGTCCTCCCATGCTTCATCCCCAGATTCTTTAAGTTCACCTAACCTCTGTTTCAGTGCGCCCTGTCTGCTTTTCAATTCTTCGACTTGCTCGAGATATTTTATTTTAATTTCGGCCTTTGACTTTTCCGCCTTGGCTTTCAAAATGTCAATCTGGTTACCCCAATCCTTTAATTGATCCTCTACCTTTTCGACATAAGCTTTTTTCTTTTTTGATACTGTTTCAGCTACGTCTTCCCCCTTCTCCTTAAATAATGAAATGGTGCGATCTGCGGAATCCTTTAATTCATCGAAGTTCTTTTCAATACCAGTTTTGAGGTGCTCCCAGGCCTCTTCCCCAGATTCTTTGAATTCTTGCAGATTCTTTTTCAAGGCTTCTTGTTGGGCTCGTAGATCTTCAATCTGTTTTTCATATTTCATTTTCAATTCTGCCTTTGATCTTTCTGCTTTGGCCTTCAATTCATCAATCTTAACACTCCATTCTTTCAGTTGGGCTTCTACTTTTTCTTGATAGGTTTTTCTCTTTTCCGATTTTTCCTCTGGCGTTTCCACTTCTCCTCCTTTCTCTAAAGTGATTTCTTTTCCGGCCTCTGCAGAAGGTCCACCGGTGACGGTGAGCACCGGGCATTTTGCAAGCCGCACGACCTTCTCCGTGACGGAACCAAAGATCAAGCGATCCAATCCGGTGCGGCCCCGGGTTGCGATGACGATCAGGTCCACATTCTCCTCATCAGCGGTCCGTACTATTTCGTCTGCCGGATTTCCCCTAAGGGCAATTAAACGTGTCTTCAGCTCTTTCGATTCAAGCTGGTTGACCACCTCTTCAAGCGACCTTTTCGAAGAAGCCTCCAATTCTTGCTCATACAAGGAAACATTGAAAGCAGATGGCTCTGGGCCCATAGGCATAGGTAGGATAGGAACTGGGGTAATCACATGGACGATACAAAGTTCCGAGCCAAAGTGGTAAGCTAATTCACCCGCTGCCTTAATTGCCTCATAGGATGGTTCACTGAAATCTGTTGGACAAAGAATTTTTTTAAAAGGTAACATTATTTCCTCCTCCTTTCTTAGGGGTTGCTATGGATTTCCCATGTCCCATAACGCATACCTTTACGAAATCTCCTAAATTCTATCTTTCCATCCTTTTCCAGGGCATCAACCAGAATCTCAGCCTCCAGGAGGGAACATCCCATTTTATCATAAAGAAAGTCCCTGAATTCAGTCTTACCGCGTAAATAGGTGTCCCTGATCGCACTCGGAAATCCATTTGAAACAAGATGGTGAGCAGCACTCATTTTCTCTGCATCGATTTGGTCATCCCAATTTGTCTTTCTCTTCTTTTTCATTCATCACCTCTCTTCTCGTCTCCAGGTTCTGGTTCCGAGTGCAGATGAAGCGACCGCGTCTCTGAATATTGGGCCATGGCTTCTTCCTGTTTCTTGAGAAAATAAGGTTCGATAATTTTCAACGCCTGCTCATGCAGCTCTTCCGATTTCATTCCCTCGAGTTCCAGAGTTTATTTTTTCTTATTAACAATCTTAAGTCTGCAAAGGAGGTGCCAGACATCTTTCAAGAAAGAATTCTGAAAGATAACAGGGAGTTAGGAAACGCTTGAGAAGAATAATCCATGATCATATGAGGCAAAATGACACAGGTCATGGCAAGGTGCCACAGAAGTTGAGGAGGATGAAGTATGGGCCCGGTTGGAAGAAAATGTTTCCTTTAAAAAGAGAGTAGATTAGATGACTGCGAGAAGGAAATAGTAGGCCATTATTCCCGAAACCCCTAATTTCAGGATTGTTCCAAGGAGCGATCCGATAAAAATTCCCCAACCCGCTCTTAGGGCCTGCTTCTCCTTCTTGGAGACCATCCATTCGACCAATACCGCGCCGATCAAAGCACCGAGAAGTATCCCAAAGGGTGAAAAAAAGGCTCCTACAATCATACCCCCTATTGAGCCATAGATTCCCCACTTTGATGTCCCGTATTTTTTAGCACCGATCAATGGGGTGAAATAATCTACAACTGTAACGACGATCGTTATGCTCATCATAATAATGATGAGCGTTGGGGTCAGAGGAGGTGAAAAATTGCAAACCAGGGCGAAAAGTAATAACCCAAGGAAACTGAGTGGTGGGCCAGGGAGGACTGGAAGAACACTTCCCAACAACCCGAGAAGAATCAAGATAGCACCAATAATCAATCCGATATAATAGAACACGAGTTCTTCTTTGAGTGGATACGTTCACATTTAAGTCATTTATAGGGTCAACGGATTTTCGTCAGTGCCAAACTTATACCTCTTCCAATTTTCCTTTCAATCGAACCATCTCTTCACAAAGAGATAGGAGCTCCGTTTGACACTTCGTTATTTTGTCCCGTTCGGAGCGAATAAAACGAGTATAGGGAGCGATGGCTTCATGGAGGTGCTGCAAACTCCGGTTGATTTCTTTATCAAAATGGGTTTGCAACGAATGGATGAGTTGGGTGCGAACGGCAGAAATCTTTTCAATTAATTTGGTTTTCCCCTGCCGACGCCGGGCAGGAATGATGAAAAGACCTAATACCGCCATAAAGCTGGCCATCAATATCCCGGTCACATCGGCTGCGGCTGTGGTGGCCAGTGTGGTCACAATCGCGCCCAATCCCACCGCACTGGCCCCAAGAGCCGCTGATGTCGCAACCGCTGTCTGCGCACTTTCTGCGATGGCCTTTGCCTCTCGGGTCCTATCGTAAGTTTCAACCACCCGCCGTGTTTCACGAATGATAGTATCAATAAGGCTTTGCCGGTCACGAGAAAAACTACCCATTCCAATATCTCCCCAAATAGACCCCTTATGTTCACGGTTCCTTTCGGCCAGATGTTTGGTGACTGCCTGCCACTGTCGTAGGTCTGAATCCACCAGCCAGTGGATGATCTCCCCTACTTTCGCCTCAACGCGTTGGGGTGTGTCCGCCACCACTTGTCGTTCAAACTCCTGTTGAACACGGGCTTTGAAAAGGAGATCAAAAACACGCCCCAGGCGGAATGTCTCCTCAAAGAACACCTGACCCCGGTTCTCCATCTCATAAAGGAGGTTTCCAATTTCTGCCATTCGAGAGGTGAAATGGTGTTGCATATCTTCTTTGTATAGGTTGAGCTGTTTTTCCACATCATCGAGGAGGTTGAAATCGATTTTGAGAAACTGGAGCCGGGAGGAGATCATTTCCAAGTATTTTTCAGCCAAACGGCCCCCAACTCCAAGGGGGTTAAGTAACTTGAGGCGAAACCGATTGCCCCCATCCAGGGTATCGTGGATATACTGTTCAAGCGGTCCAAAACGGCTTTTCTCCCAAAGGCCAGGGTCTTCCTGCTTTGCGCTCAGGGCATCGCGGGCACTTACCGAAAAAATTTCTGGTGTGTCTCCTAAAAACGGGCGAGCGTTTTTTTGGATAAAGATTTCAATCTGGCTTCTCTCCTCATCGCTCTTTAAGATATCGATCTTATTGACCACAAAAACCACTTTCTTTCCCCATTCCCGGATGTGTTCCAGAAATACCCGTTCACTTTCTGTAAAGGGGCGATCGGCCGAAGTAATGAATAGAACCAGATCAGAACGGGGTATAAATCGTGAGGTAATGATTTCGTGTTCACGGATGATGGCATTGGTCCCCGGAGTGTCCACAATACTGAGCTCAGAGAGGAATTCCACCGGAAAGGCAAGAAGGATCTGACGCTCACTGATGACAGTCCGTTGTTGCTTTTCACCATGGCGAAGGAGGTGTATTTTCGTGGTGGTGGGGGTAACCCCTTCTTCCAGCAGTCTTTGACCCAGGAGGGCATTAATCACAGCACTCTTCCCAGCATTGAATTCTCCCACAACCACAATGAGAAAGAATTCATCGAGCTGCTGGATGGACTGTTGAAGCGCCTCCTGATCTTCTCGTTCAATCCCGAGGCGCTCCAATGCCAATTGGAGGTCATTCATGAGCCTCCGTCCATCCTTAAGTAGATCTTCTTGTTTTTGGTTCAACAGTCGCATGGCCCTTTTCCTCAGCCGGATTATAGCATTCCCTCTTTGGGAGGGTCAACTTTGGGTATTTTAAGAAAAGATAAAAACATTGCTTCTACAAAACTTTAGGAAATTAGGCTTGATGGACTAACGCTTTATAAAATTTTAATGTTTGTTGAGCGATGTTTTTCCAGCTGAAATGTTCCTCGACCTTTTCCCGAGCCTTGATACCCATTATCTTTAATCTTTCCGGTGAGAGTAAGAGGCGATTTATAGCTTCTGCTAAATCTTTAGAGAATTTTTCTGGATCTCTTGGCTCCCAGGATCTAGTTCCCAAGGGATCGAAAGGGACCAATAATCCGGTTTCACCGTGGTCAATCACTTCAGGAATTCCACCAACAGCCGAAGCGACCACCGGCGTTTCACAAGCCATGGCCTCAAGATTCACGATTCCAAAGGGTTCATAGATTGAAGGACAGACAAAAACAGAGGCGTGGCTATAAAGGGTCATGAGATCGGATTCGGGAACCCATTGGCGTATCCATATAATTTCATTTTTCGTTTGGGTTTGGGCTTCCTTCACTTTTTCTTCCATTTCCTTTCCGATCTCCTCAGTATCAGGGGCACCTGCGCAAAGGACAATCTGTAGACCTTGGGAAATGTATTTGATCGCATTGACCAAGTGGATCATCCCTTTTTGACGGGTGATTCTACCCACAAAGATAAGGAACGGTTTGTCAGGATTGATTCGATAGGAGGTGAGCAGGGCTGGGTTGAGCCTCGGTTGATATTGATTTACATCAATTCCATAGCACATTATGGAAATATTCTATCTGCTGGCTTTGGAATACTTCTTCTCAGCATAGTTGCCATCAATTTGTTTTTGGGTAATCGTATTTTTCCATTGGGCTGGATTGGGCCTTATAGTCTATTATTTATTGGCATCTATTTTATTGCCATGAGATCGGTTTATTTTTATGAAAAAAGGCTGATTTCTGTAATTGTGAAGAAAATGGCAGTTGAACTTCAATATGAAAATATTTCAATGAAAACTGCTATTTTGAATTATAGTATCAATGCGGGTCTTATTATAATTGCTGCCGTCTTTTTGCCAAAGATAGGTGAAGGTATTGCAGAATCAACGGGTTTGGGACAAACCTTTGTGGGCAGTATTTTTATAGCAATCTCTACATCCCTCCCAGAAGTGGTTGTTTCTATAGCCGCAGTAAAAATTGGTGCCATAGACCTCGCAATAGGAAATCTATTCGGAAGCAATATTTTTAATATCTTTATCCTTGCTATAGATGACTTCTTTTTTATCAAAGGTCCTATTCTTTCCTTTGTTAATCAGAACCATATCATCTCTGCCATATTTGCCATCGCCATGACATCCAGTGCAATTATTGGTTTAACTTATCGTGCTGAGAAAAGAACATTGGTTCTGGCCTGGGATTCTATAGTGATCATATTATTGTATATGGCTAATCTGCTGTCTCTGTATATGTTGAAATAGTGCAGGGATTCTTTTCCGAACAACCCTCAAGAGACTTAGACCTGATCGTTGAATATTTTGAATATAAGGAGTGTGATGCCTTCGCAATAAACGAAGGGACTGTACATTTTTTAACAGGGAAGGTCTTAACGGAATGAATATTCTCGTCCTCAACTGTGGGAGCTCCTCTCTCAAGTTTCTGATCGCGTCCATCGATCCTGAAACGACCGGAGATGACCGTGAGGTGTGCCTGGCCCGCGGGATAATCAAGCGTATCGGCGAAGTATCACTTCTCACCTTTCAAAGAGAAGGAACGCCTGTCTTCCGTCATGCAGGCTATATTGCCAATCATGAGGCTGCGGTTCGTCGGGTGATTGAATGGGTTGACTCGGTCAACCCCACCCTGGTCTGTGAAAAGGAATGACTTTCCCTGATCGAAGGCATTGGCTGATCTCCAGCGGAATAGGAGGAAGACTCGAATGAACGACCAACGAACAATTGCTTACTTTTCAATGGAGATCGGGCTTGAGCCGGCTATGCCGACATACAGTGGTGGTCTTGGCGTTTTGGCGGGAGATACGATTCGTTCAGCAGCGGATCTCAAAGTGCCGATGGTCGCGGTTACACTTCTCCATCGAAAGGGTTACTTTCGTCAAAGGCTCGATGCAAGTGGCTGGCAAAGAGAGGAAGAAGCAGAGTGGATCATCGAAGATTTTTTAAAAGAGATGTTGCCAAGGACTTCTGTTACGATTGAAGGCCGGGTGGTCCATCTCCGTGCCTGGCGATACGAAGTTCAGGGGGTGAGTGGTTACAACGTTCCGGTCTATTTTCTGGATACGGATCTTCCGGAAAATTCCGAATGGGACAGAACGCTCACCCACTTTCTCTATGGAGGGGACCAGCATTATCGGTTCTGTCAGGAGGTCATTCTGGGAATGGGTGGCGTGAGAATGCTTCGGGCCCTGGGATATGACCGGATCGAGCGATTTCATATGAACGAGGGGCATGCCAGCCTCCTCACATTGGAGCTTCTGGATAAAGAGGTAGGGAAAGTAGGAAGGGCATCCCCCTCCCAAGATGACATTGAAGCGGTCCGAGAGAAATGCGTTTTCACAACCCATACTCCTGTTCCTGCAGGTCACGATCAGTTTCCCATGGATTTGGTAAATCGTGTTCTTGGACAACGTGAAGTTTTTTTAAAAATGAAAGATGTTTTCTGTTGCGAAGGCCTTCTCAACATGACGTACCTTGCTCTCAATCTGAGCCGTTATATCAACGGGGTTGCTAAAAAACACGGCGAAGTCTCGAGGCTGATGTTTGAAGGTTATTCGATTGATGCGATCACGAACGGAGTCCACGCTGCCACCTGGGTAGCTGATCCTTTTCAAAAACTCTATGACCGATATCTCCCAGACTGGAGACAGGACAACTTCAGCTTCCGATATGCCCTGAGCATTCCCAAACAGGAATTGTGGGAAGCTCACCAACAGGCGAAGAGAGATCTGATTCAATATGTCAACCGGGAAGCAGATGTTGAGATGGATGCGAATATTTTGACTGTCGGATTTGCCCGTCGTGCCACGTCTTACAAAAGGGGCGCTCTTTTTTTTCAGGACATTAATAGGCTCAAAACCATTTCATCAAAAGTCGGCCCCTTTCAGGTTATTTATGCCGGCAAAGCTCATCCTCAGGACCAAGGTGGTAAAGAACTCATCAAACGGATTTTTCAGGCCAAAGAGTCTCTTGCGAAAGAAATCAAAATTGCTTACCTTGAGAATTACGACATGGAGCTTGGGAAGAAGATGATCTCAGGGGTGGATCTCTGGCTGAATACCCCTCAGCCCCCTATGGAGGCTTCAGGAACAAGTGGGATGAAAGCAGCACTCAATGGCGTTCCGAGTCTCAGTGTTCTCGATGGGTGGTGGATAGAAGGGCATATTGAGGGAGTGACCGGATGGTCCATCGGAGAAACTAACAGGAGGAATGAAGGAAACAATGACTGGTTAAAAGATGCCTTTTCCCTTTACGATAAATTGGAGCAACTTATTGTCCCACTTTTCTATCATGATCGAGATCGTTTTGTGGACGTGATGCGGTATTGCGTTGCCCTCAATGGTTCGTTTTTCAATACCCATCGAATGATTCAGGAATATGTGTTGAAGGCCTATTTTCGTTAAAAAATATTAAGAGGAGTATAAAGATGAACAGAACTTCAATGAAGGGAGCATGGAAAATCGGCACTATCATGGGAATACCCATACGAATCCATTATTCATGGTTAATCGTCTTCGGCCTGATCACCTGGCTGTTATCTTCCCGCTATTTTCCACAGGTGACACCTGACCTTCCCTTCGTTTCTTACTGGATCAGCGGTGTTCTGGCGGCATTGCTTCTCTTTGTCTCCGTGGCATTTCATGAGCTCGCCCATTCCTATGTGGCCCAGAAATACAAGCTCACCATCGAAAGCATCACCCTCTTCATCTTCGGAGGCGTGGCTCAACTGAAGGGAGACCCCCCTCATCCCAGAGCAGAATTCTGGATTGCGATTGCCGGACCCCTCTCCAGCTTTTTCCTGTCCGGCCTTTTCTTCTTCCTGACGATGAATATGGCGGGAGGGGCCAGGGCCCTCTTTGCCTATCTTGCACAGATCAATTTTTTTATTGGCGTGTTCAATCTTATCCCTGGTTTCCCGATGGATGGAGGAAGGGTATTGAGGTCAGCCATCTGGGGGAAGAAGAAGGACTTTTTTTATGCCACCCAGAAGGCATCAAGTATCGGAAAGGGGATTGCCCTGTTTTTTATCTTCTTTGGACTGTTTTCAATTTTTACAGGCGGTCCCGGAGGATTGTGGCTGATGTTCATCGGGTGGTTTCTCTATAGCGCAGCACAAGCCAGTTACCAGCAGTCCACGCTTCAGGAAACGCTCTCGGGTATTAAGGTCAGAGATATCATGGTCAGAGAGATGCAGACCGTCGATCCTTTGATTTCTCTTGATAGGGCGGTGGATGAATATTTTCTCAGATATGGATATGGTGGGTTTCCCGTTCTCGATAATGGTAAATTTCTCGGCATCCTCACCCTGAAGGAAATTAAAGAGGTTCCCAGAGAGGATTGGGGAAGAGTGAGGGTGTCAAATGTCTTCGTGCCTCATGACAAAAAATGGGAGGTCTCTCCGGATGCCGATGTGATGAAGGCCCTTGAATTGATGATCAAGGAGGATAAAGGAAGGATTGTCATTACAGAAAGAGATAAGATCATAGGGCTCATCACAAGAAACGGGATCGCCCGATATGTGCAGATCAAAGGGAGTCCTAAAAATTGACATTTTTCCCTATCTCGCCAGGACCTGAGCCATCCTCCAGAGGGAGAGATCGAGCGGTTTCTTTTTCGAGACGACTTCGCTTAGAGGGGTGACAGCGATCCTTCCCTGAAGAAGACCGATCAATACGCCATGCTCCCCCCGGGCCAAGCAGTCCGTGGCTGTAAATCCAAAACGGGTTCCGAGGAGACGGTCAAAAGCGGTTGGAGTTCCTCCCCGCTGAACATAACCCAGGATGGTGATCCGCAACTCAAAACCGAGTTCCCGATGCTCCTGAAAGTATTGTTCCAGTCTCCGGGCATTGT